>Ga0209149_1000719_pt1 | contig 14646 bp, 9 predicted proteins | sample WorMetTyACAVOLI2_FD_187423 | JGI IMG/M metagenome (GOLD analysis project Ga0209149, IMG submission 187423) | Marine gutless worms symbiont microbial communities from Max Planck institute for Marine Microbiology, Germany - Olavius algarvensis... ... | reverse complement strand
CTGTGGCCAAACGGTGCATCCTAGGCCTATAGTTACTATGGAACACTAATAGGAAACCCTACCCCAGGAATTCAACGGTACAACTTTCGACCCCCTGGGGTGACCCCTAACCGGGGAATGGGCCCCCGTGAGGCGCTTTTTGTCAAATTACTTTGACCTCTTGTTTATGCTTATGAGCATTCTTCTTCGTTTCTCATTCTTAGTTGACTTCAACATTACATAGGCCTAGGCTAAGCTTAAATAATTTACATAGTTACTTACTAATTTATCTTATGAATATATAAAAAATACTTCCACTTCATCTGTCTCACAGCCTAGATATTAAATTTGTGTAATTCACATTAAACTACATATAGAAAGTGATGAGGTCAACTAATGATCACCAATAATCCGATTTACACTATTCTGTGTTAGACACACGTTTCTCTATAATACTGATGTCAGCATTTAACACTGTGCAGCATGTAGATATACAAAAATTATCACAAAGTACAATCGTTAAGTCTGGCTCTGCCTATATTACACCAGCCACGACAGTTAGGGTTAGTCACAGTAGTTGTAGCAGCAATAGCACACCTATCTTTGGACTTGACCTGCATTTTCATCCCAACTATAGGCCTACCAAGTTTCATGTCTGCACCTCCAACAGTTGCAACTCTATCATGCTAACGAGATTTTGCTGACTCAGCAAAACAAACAAACAAACTCTGCCAAAAATCACAACCACTGATCTGGTGGTCCACATTCTACAAGACACGTCTCGGTTTGTTGACACACATGCACAACCACACACACTCAGACAGACAAGATTAAAACAATACCAGCTTACACTATCGCGGCTGGTGACAAGTTACTGGTCACACATACCGATGCCTGGTGGTGAGACACATCGACTTTTACATTCCTCTCGTGATTGAAAGCGGTTATCGTTGCCATCACAGCCTCCGTACCAGAACCGACTGCAGTCGCCATACGTCGAATCAAAGTACCAGTAAATTGTGTAGTTAGTACACGGTCCGGTATCCCTCGGCTGCATGCACGCAGCTGTACAAGTGCCAACAGTTTAAAGTCTTTTGACAAGTGCCAACCTTCATTGTGGTGATAAACTAAAACTTTGTTACAGACAAAATTGCCTATAACTATAAACTATAATTAATTTACTGTAAACTATAATTTCACGAGCATTGTAGAATTCCAACATATATTATAAAAGATAACAAAGCAGTATACTTCACACACTCATCTGATGTACATGATTATGCAAATATAGCAAGAAATGTCGTAAGATGCCATAAGCGTTAAAATATTCTACTTTAAGTGTATGTATTCTGTATTCTTAGATTACTGTAACAGCAGAATATTGCCAAAAATTGCCAACAAATTGGCGAAATCTGCACGTCACAAATACATTCACCAGGTGGCACCACAAATACAAGCCAGTAGCAAAGTGCTTAGTATACAACTATTTGCTAGAGAGCTAGTATATGCCAACAAGTAGTTGCAGCCTAGAGTTCCGCTATTCATTGGGTTTGTGACCATCTAAGTTCTAACACAATGTTGCACTAGTTGATACAGCCCCTGTACCAACTGTCACATCTGTTGTACGAAGTGTGACAACAGTGAACCAAGTGTCGCAGTCCCAGTACCCAGCAGCACCTACATCCGTCCATCCATTTGCCACCCACATGACAAACCAATCAATGGCATAGCCACATCATATGTCGCAGTATCTGTGCTGTGTACAGCAACATGCAGATGGTAGTGCAAACCATTGTCACACACATGCTAAATGGTTTTCCTTTTTAGTTCTTCTTTATTAATTTCTGTTTGGTCTCGTGCGACAAGACTAAGCTAGTTAAGTGCCGACTATGAACATATGTAATGCATTTCGTATCATACTGTACCTAAACATCAAAAAGTACATATGTGTAGAGGAACAGAGAAACGACCTGCATTCTGGCGCTGATAAGCACAGCCAGCATTGAACGGGCCGACTGCTGCACTGACGCCATCAGGGCAACAACCAAATGCTGAGTCTTCACACGTCTCTATGTATGAACCATGCTCAGAGCATCCAGCAAAGTTTGGACCTGATGCCGGCTTAACACCATCTAGACAACATTCATGCTCCGTGTCCGCACATCCCGTGAGTTCCACTTTCATCTTTGGTGCTTCGCTGGTCTCTTCACAACCTTCTCCATTACTACCAGCGGCTGGTCGTACGCCATCAGCACAGCAGCCGTAGACTGTGTCAGCACAGTGTTGTACAGGACACCCTTCAAAGTCTGCTCCTTGTGCTGTAGTGTTACCATCCGGGCAGCAGGAGAACTCGGAGTCCTCACATGCAGCAGTGAGACTGGGACATTCTGAGCCGTCAGCATCTGTAGCAGCAGTGACGCCATCAGAACAACATCCAAACTGAGACTGTTGACAAGCCTCGACTTCACCTGAACCACCCTCGTCCGGCCAGTAGTCATAATCCTCTGAACATTCATCTTCATCTACTTCTACAAAGAAAACAAATGTGCAAATCTAAAATTCCAGACATAAATACGAAGCCAGACATCTCTGACCTAAGCACCAGTAACAGAAATCATTTTTGGTGCACCATCAACAATCCAACCACATTACACCACACACACACACACACACACACACATATATATATATATTTTATTTGACAGCACTACATATGAAGCAATACCAAGCAAATAATTAGTGATTAACTAAAACCCCATCATATATAGCTGGTAACCATGCCTATATTGATACACATATATATTATTACATACAGGGTGGGCCAAATTAAACAGGACCAGCCTACATTTTTGCTTGTAACAAGTGAACGCACTTATAAAATTAAATGATTTTTGGCAGGTGTAAACTACATCAATCAACTATAGTGAGAAGATGCCAATTCTATCTTAACAAAAGCGTAACACGCTAAAGGGTGCCACATCTATCATCACTTACGTTACGGACTGATAGGTTTATGTGCAAAGAAAGTCGTTCTGAACTCTGGAGACCAGAAAATACAACACGCGTTATTTTAGCAAAACCAGGTAGCTATTCCCCAAAAAGATTACAGTACATTATAGATGCTAACAAATAAATACTAGGAAAACCAGACAATTTTTTACCATAGAAGTTGTTTGGTAATAAGTGTTTTAATGTAAAAGTTGCAAGTAAGTAAAACAGCTAAAATGCTACTACAGAGAAAATCATTAGCTTTTGTAGCACCCTCTGGTGAAGAGTATTTAATTTTTATGCTTCTCAAATTGCGTAAATGAACTGTTATTTCACCTGCCAAAGATTATCAGAATTCTCTAAAACGTGCTTTACTACGACGAAAGAAACTGCATTGGCTTCGTTTAATTTGGCCCACCTGGTATGTGTGAATACAGCATAAATATGTCCATTGTTGATGATAATCAAATCATTCTTTCATGCGTCAGTGTTCTGACACTAATGGTTAAACATTAGAAAGAGTCCACGGCCCATAACAATTGACATGTGGCAAATCAAGGAAATTAAATTGATTCAACAGAAGTTGAAGATGTGTTATAAGACAGTCAAACCAATAAATACAGACTGGAGATACTATCAACGACACTGGTAAGTACTTACCATTGACTGCAGCAGTTGTTGCAGTCACCAAACTTGTAAAGTGTTTGGCACACTCTTGCTCGCAAGCCTCCAGGCTGTAAAACGCATTGTCTGATACGCTGCAGCCAGACGGGAGCTCAGCACACTGCCCAGTTTCATTGTTGAAATAGAAAGACTTTGGATAGAAAAAGTTGCACCAACCAGTTTCGAGTGGTACCAGACATATATCTAAAACATAGACACCAATGCAAATAAGAAAATAAGTAAATATAAACAAAAAATAACGCCGAAGGTCACTTTGATTTGTACATGCATGATATATATATATATATAGATATTCTACAAATCAAACCAAATTCTGTAGTCGTAGAAGTTGCTGTGGCAGCAGTTGTAGCAGTTCGTCGCCGACATCCTTTTTTGAGTCTCAACGACGTCACGGAAGTTTGACTTGTTGTTTGACCTGTTGACAATTTTGAACTTGTAGTATCTGTAGCGACGTCATCGCGCTTTACAGTCGAAGTCTCGACATCTGCCGTTGTCCGTGTCGTCTCGCCTCTAGTCGGCGGCGTCGTCGTCGTTGTCGGCGTCATCGTCGTCGTTTTCGGTGAAGACGATGTCGACGTTTCTGTGGTAGTCGTCGGCGGGCAACCTTCCTTCGAGAATCCGTTTGCGATTGTCTCGCCGTCTGGACAGCAGCCAAACGCTGTCATGTCACAAGTGATGCGGAAAAAACAACCTTCAGCATCAGGACCAGCTGCAGGAGTCTGACCATCAGCACAGCAGCCGTACATAGTCTCCTACAATGACACAATAGCTGGTGGCTGCAATATCTATCTCTCAGCTTTGCTATACATCAATCCATTATTCTCTACTGTAGTGCTAGTAGCAGCAGCAGCAGCTGCAGTAGTATAGTAGCACCATCAATCAGACAATACACATGACTGGATGTGTCTAAGTGCCAACAGAGCAGACGTCAACCGGACAATGGAGTAACACTTTCTATGGCAAACAGTACGAAACAGTTTTCTATCTGCTCTGCACAACATAAGCCTGTTCACTAACCAGGTTCAAATAAAAGTCGAAAATGTATCTTTTCGGACAACGACGCGTTGCCGTAGCGTTTCTGTGACTTTCGCACCATTTACAGTGGTTCTGACTTACTGACTTAAACACATTTAACCGTAGTGGTACTTTTACAACTTTCACGTTTTACCTGGCACGTCGGAACGTGGCAGCCTTCGTTAAAAGGCCCAGCAGCAGGAGTGACCCCATCAATGCAACAGCCGAACTCCGTCTCAATGCACAGACCAGTTGGTATCGGGTCGTTGCTTGCACAACCCACGAAGTCTGGTCCTTCAGCCGCAGTCAGCCCATCAGGGCAGCATCCGTACACCGACTCTTGACAATTATCCACTCCCAGCAAATGGTCTACAGATGAGATAACACAAACTTGCACAGCTCTTACAAAAATTCACTTCCAACACAAAGATAAACAACAAAATTGTACAAGAAAAGACCAGATACCACTGCCAGTTAAGTTCATACTAGACCGGCACTACAGCTCTTTCACAGCGATATCCCGGTGTAGACAAAAAGATAAGTTTATAACCTGCAACAAAAAGGTGCACATGGTTTGGAAGAAAAGAAAATAGTGGTAAGAATGATATTGGAGCAGATGAATATGACATGTGCCTTTGATTTCATATGAGACAGATGACTCAAAATGATGTCAAACCTTCATCACAGGGCTGCACGTTGCAGTCTTCCATCGCGTCTGGCCTTGTGTTGCTGTCACAGTACATAGCATCAGAGGCTTTTTGTTGGACGAAGCACCACAATTCTCTCTGACGTCCACCACCACCGCACAGTACCGAACACTGGCCGAACATACAACGACAACGTTATCACTATTATCATCGCATAGCCAATATATAATAACTCGTTATTTACGACAAATAATTTCAAAGAAAAACTAATAAGTTTAAAACAAATGTGTTAGAAGCCATTAATAAATTAAAACTTTAAAACAGCAAAAATGATTTTTGTATTGCAGCCATATACTTAATCAGCATACTGCTATATAACCGTACAAAACTGCATTCGGTCCAGCTTGTAATACAAACTCTTATACAGTGTTTAGCTTCTGTCACTAATTTAAAAGCTCACACGGGCGCACTTGATTAATGCAAAAACCGACGATATAGCACGAGGCATGGCTCTGCATATTTTTAACAAGTAGGCTTCTAACACAACAATTATCACAGTATGTTGGTAACGTCGTCGTCGTCGTTTTCTGGCATGCAACTCTAAGATTGCGTAGCGCCATACGTCGACATCATCCTCCACAGAGGGCGGTTCTGATCCAAATCTGCTGTTTCGGGGAGCGTAAAGTGGTGTTGTTTCAGATCCTGTTGGACGGTGCTAAGCCACGTGATGCAGGGACGACCTGGTTGTCTTCTCCAGTCTGCCGGAGGGGAGGCCAACAGGATCCTCTCGGCGTCTGCGTTGTCATTCATGCGCATAATATGCCCAAACAGGCTAAGCCGGCGCGTCTGGATTATAGCAGTGAGTTTGGGTTGCTTTGGTAACAGTGTATGTCAAAAAGGAAAGAAATGAAATAATGTAACTTGTTACCTTTCCGAAAGGGCCAGCAAGCCAGACTCCAGAACACTGCTTTGCAGTACAATTCTGTTCATTTGTCGGTTTATGTCGATGATCACATTCACCGTCAGATACGATAACCACGTCATTCCCACTAGCTTGGCCGCAGAATATGTCTCTTCGTTGCATTCCAGAACCACATTTGGCCGAGCACTAGATATTCAACATTTCCAAGCCACAATATAATGAGTTTTATGTATAACTGTGACCATGTGTCAAGTTACTAATACAGAGAAGCGAGAAATAAATCCTCTAGCCTGTTAGCAACTTATTTCAGTAATTCGTGTACTTACTGTTCAAGATTTTTCCAACACACTGATAGTGCATCTGCATGATCCAAGTTAGCATTAAAAACAGACAAAAATAAATATAATAACAATCATAACAACAAAACAACAATCATAATATAATTGATGTTATTATTGGCTTTGCAGCTCTTACATACAAAGTCCATACTTAGTAATATTTTGAGAAAACTGAAATGCTTTATTTTCTGACATATTATCTAAAATCTCTAAGAGTATACAAAATGGTAGATGTGAAGTGATATCAATTATTATCTCACCCCAGCAATAGCCGGAGAGGTGTTTGGTGTTTGTTTTTAATTGCTCATGTTTATAGATTTGTTTATGACAATGTTTGCTTGTAACATGTGTGTTTGTTAACATCATTACGTAAACTAACAAGAACTTAGCTATCGCAAACAGATCACGCGTCAGCTGCGCACAAAATACGTTGAGGGCATCTATATATATAGGCCTTATCAAACATCAAGGGACTTCATTTTTTGGAACACGGTGTATATAGACCTAAATATTACACCGTGACCTTGAAATCTAGGTTAAAGGTCACTCAAGATCACCATAAATGGAACCACTGAATAGATCATACACGACTTAATAGTAGTCGAGTTATTTGACGTTGGATATTATCGTGACCTTAAAATATGAGTTAGAGGTCACTCAAAGCCATTGACAGTGGTACCATTTGAAAGCTTGGGTGCGGTTTTCTTTTTTTTGCGGTTTTTTTTCCGGTAACTATGGCCGTATCTTTAGCCATTTCGGAGATATTCAGCATCAAATAATGGCCTGACCTTGAAATCTGGGTTTGGGTCGTTCAAGGTCATTGAAAATGGTGCAGTTCGACAGACCATATATGACTTTCTATTAGTCCGCCATTATAACTATAGCTCTATCTTGTACCATTTGCGAGTTATTTGACGTTGAATAATATTGTGACCTTAAAATCTGGCTTAGAAGTCACTTAAGGTCATTGAAATTGGTGCCATTTGAAAGATTGGGTGCGGTTTCCTATTCGCCTTCTATTGTAACTATGGCTATATCTTGTATCGTCTGCGAGATATAGCGACTTATCGGTAGAAAATAGCTAAATTTTTATACCCCACCTGTTTTAGTGCCCCCACAGGGGGCGCTAAGTACAGGTGAAGTATAAAACGCTATTCAACGCTATATCCCGTCGGAATTTCGTGAAGACGTTTGATGCTAATATAACTAGAATGATTGGGCTACCGTACGGTGAAAAAACTATGACGATATGTTAAGACGTTTTCATCTGATACCGGAACGTCACGGACAGACAGACGGACAGACAGACGGACAAAACTGCTATATCAATATCGCGCGTCAGTGTGCTGACGTGCAATAAAAACGGTTACACTATTGTCATGAAACTCTATTATGGATCATCATTGGCTCTTGCATCACGCCATTAACTTCATCTGATGGCAGCATCCTGCAGTGTGGCACGAGATAAAGTTTGCCGCGTCTAGCATCATTTGTTATAAACACATGGTAAAAATCGTTTAGCTACTTGGCTCGTGAGAATGTATTACCTGTAACCATCAGACCTTCCCCACTACGCACACCTTCAAACACGGTCTGAAAACTCAATTTTAAGTAGTTCATCAATGCTGCCCACCTGGCGACTGCCAGTGCCTCCAATTCAGTTTTACTGCTGACTTTGTGTGCCTTGTGTTTATAGAATCATAATTATAATAATGCATATATATTACAAACACTGGACTTAACAACTGAATATATGTTCACCGTTTAATACAGTCGGACTGATAGCACTCACCTCGTCCCATTCTGATGTATACCAGCGCCGGTTAGCAAGTGTACACGCAGTTGACGCGATTATCTCACAAGATCGGTTCACTGTCGGTTTACGAGATGCGTCACATTTATCATCGGAGAGCACAGTGCCTTCTTTGATAGCACACACCACAGTCCGACTTTCACTGGCCTTGCAATGACACTGAAACATATTGTATAAAACATACTTTATCAAAATTTGCATGTATCAGCACTAAATACTAAAGACGTTTCATCAACAACCTGACAACAATGTAAGTTGCAATGGCCGACATAAAAATGGAAAGTAAGTGCTGCCAGGAACACCAAACCTCACTCCGCACTCTATTGCAGGGTGCTGCCACCTGTTGTCCCATAATATTGTTAACAAAGTTACAAACTAAGTTACAAACTCAGACACACAAACAACCAAAAACAGTATCTTGCCGAGTGTTGTCAGTGCACAGTAATAACAAGAAATTTCTGTTGTGCAGCATAAGTGCAATGCAATTCCTTCATGCTTGTATATGATGTACACTATATCTTCTGTTATTAAATCTTATACAAACTAAACTTCCAGTCAGCGAACTGAAGAACTATACAGTATGGCATGCAAGATAGAGACGGCTAAAGATTTCACATACTCAACTGCTGAAACACTCACTCTGCATGACTACACTTGAAGTCCAGTGGACCGAGTCAAGTGAAGTAAAGTCTAATGAAAGCATGTAGCAATAATGTCAAGAACAGGCATATGCCACAATAAGTCACTGGCTGAAATAATGAATCAATGGTTTGCAGCACAAAGGTATTATGTCCACAAAGCCAGTTTTCGAGAAAATCACAAAGATACAAAAGGTCATATGTCCTGTTATTTGGTCATACAACATTTGTGCTTTTGACACTGGCAGGTGCTATGACTATTACTGACAAAAATCATGACATTTTGCAATGAATTAAACAAGCACTTCCGTCAAATTACTGGCAGTAAATATTCTACATTGCAAGTCAAAAAGAAGTAACATAGGTGGCCTAGGCATTAAGTCAATGGCTGGACTTAAAACCTTTGTGAAAGAATGGAACGCTCATAACGCCTTTGTGCATCCACTCAAGTTTGATGGACTGCTCCGTTTCTATAACGAATTAAAATTTCACATTTTGTCCAGAGATGGAAAAATGCTCCCGAGGGCTATCACCTGGTATCGAAATCTCAATTTCATCAAAAAGTGGACATAGCACCTTTGTGCTGTCAACCGTCAGTATGTAAACGAAAGACTGCAGACTTCTGATTCCATGACAAGCACTTAATAATTAGCAACATATAGAAAATAGAAGGTTAAACGATGGATGTCCAGCTACTGCAGCCAGAGATTATATAGATTGTCACTGCAGCCCGTTACAATAGCTTGTGAATTTGCGATGAACAACTCACCCCTGACCACTCAGAACTCATCCATTCTGCACCACTACACGACCGAGAATTACACTTCTGCTTGTCAGCCGGTCGTGAGCTGGCGTCACACCAGACATCAGGTAGAATGTTAGAGACCACACCTGGAATAGCATGAGTCATCTTGCACCACACCTGTCTGGTCTGCTCGCCGTCACCACATACCTGGTTGCACTGTCATACAACACATTATTATATATAATAAACAGGCTTTGCTTACCATACCATATATGATTTAAAAAAATTTAAATAACAGAGTCTGGAATATTACTTATTTCTTGTACAGTGTTTTGCATTTGTCTGCTTTTCATGCGAATAAACATATTTATTACTATCATTTGAATATCTGAATACTGGGTGCCGTACAGCACAGACTTCTTTTCAGTGAGAGGCAGGAAGAGCTCTGACTATATCAACCCCAATGCTTCTGCGGCTCCTCAAAACTCACGACTTCGGTTCTTTGAGCGTCCAGTCCACTGTTTTAGGCCTAGTGACGCCCCCCGTTTGAATACACCTTATTCACACATTTTCACTTTCTTCATCGTTCAACATTTCATCTACATATGCAAAATATGACAATTATTTACAAGTAAAAGCTTTGATCTACACAGAGTGTTGTAGACAAATACAAATTTACAGAAACATGTACCTGTGACCAAGGACCAGTCTGCCACTTGTGGCACTGTGTGTCAGTGTGACAGTCTTGAACTGTGATTAGTTTAGTCTGCACGTCGCACATGTCGGTGTCAACTGCTTCATAGTCGCCGTTAGCAAGTGCCCGTTCACACGTCACCATCCGCCTCTGATGGCCACGCCCACAAACTGCTGAACACGGCTGCCAACTGCCGACCTTCCACCTACATAACGCCGTCCACTCCACAGCATATAGCTACCGACATACAGACATAATTTTCAGAGTTTCCAGTAACATAATAAAAAATTAAACATTATAAACCAGTAGGTCGACCTGCATAACTTGTCACAATTAATGTACGTATTATTCACACCACATTTCAACATGCACTTGCCTTCTGTTCTTTGCCTTATCTTCCCCTAATTTCACTTCCCCTCATGCTTAGAACTTGGCATTCTTGAGCGAAGTGGCTCCCATAAACTCAGTCATACTTATAAAATATGTAAGATAGATTACTGTAAACTCATTTAGCAGCGTCTGATACAGTCATCATTCAAACCATAGTAAAATTTGGTACATTTCAGTTCAATCAGTTGCAAGATATTTCATGAAAAATTTGCATTAATCTTACCATTATTGCAGCGCTACCCAGGCCCCTCCTCACTGTCCCAAATGTACAGCCAGTGTACCAATTACTGCATTGCTGTATAATGGTACCTTGCTCTCCGGTTTTAACGTGCCCGTTAGAGGGTTAACTGGGTGAAAATATTAAGTACATACGATGCAGTACACGGAGTCTGCGTGCAGTAGTTATTTGAAGCCGGTTTTGACACTGAGTTGCAGTGATGTTCTTCAACCAATGTGTTAGAGCTGGTCTCCATACATGACACTGATCTCCGCATCCAGCCACCTGCGCATGGAACAATAAGTATAGCACGTGGTTCAACATTACTGTTAGGCATTTCAATGCCAGTTGCTGATATCACAATGACAATATGAAAGCAGTTATCTCGAAGACTATGAGACTTAAAACATTGGTCACTGCTGAGCACTAATACAAATCCATGTATGTGCTAACTTATGCACCAATCACTGATAAATGAGGATGATTTAAAAGGTACATTTCAAGATCATTTGAATAAATTATAAGATGAATGTGATTATCTCAAAAATCAATACATTTAAACTATTTGTCGACATTAACCACTAGTAGAATACGATGTGTAGTTTAGCCAATGTGCCAATTACTTCTGACTTATACAGACCCTAAAAGGTCATTCAAGGTCATTTGGTCTTAGAAGGTCATTTAAAGTCATAGGGATAATATGCCGTTTGGCAGTCAAGTAGAGGCTGGCAGGCAACTTAAATGTAATGCACAGTTGACTATATAAGCAGTAATTAATTTTCTAGTTTTCAGATCAAAAGGTCGAAGTTTAAGGTTAATACATAATGCCTCACTATAAAATTCGTTATAACCGAGAAAAATATGTGGACATAACATGTGTATAGACAGTGGAACTGTTGATCACACACAGTGCCATGCACCATAAACTTTGAAGTAAAAAGGCCACAGATCAAGGTCATAATATTATTGAAGTTCAGTCACTGAAAGCAGTATGATTGACGGACGGACGACGATGAGAATCAATAAAGTTACCGGTTCCACACGTCGCATTGCAAGCACTCCACGTGGTTGTCGTCCATCTGTACCGACCGCTGTCATGAGCAGTGACGTCACGTTCCGACCACAGTTTGTATGAATAGTCATAACTCACTGAGCCGTCCTCCATCCCTTCATTGCGCTTCAGCAGCTGAGAAAACAGTAAAATCCTACAAGTCTGTCTGTTTATTACATAGATTTAGTATAATACATTTAGTTCTGTATGAAAAAATAGCTTTTAAACAAGCAGTGTATAGGACTATGGTATAAGCATTTTCATAATTTTTGTATTGTTTGTTTTTTATGTATTTTGCCTTTGATACTGTTGCTTTAAAATAACTGGTGAAACCGCGCTCAACCCGGGAGACCACGGAATGGATAAAGGCTGGCTAAACAAAAACCAAACGTAGTAATAACACATTAGTTTCAATGGTGATGAAATAACTTTTTTATTGGAAAAACTGTCTACGACGTCGCTTAAAAAATAGTACTGATGCTTCAACTATTTCAGGGATGTTAACGAGGCCAACTTGGCACGAGGCCAAGGCTGAAGCCGAGGCCAGAAAGAGTGAGGCCGAGGCCGAGGCCAAAAAAAATTTTCGAGGCCAAGGCCAAAATGTATGAGGCCGAGGCCGAGGCCCAGTACTCTAGAAATATAAATCATTATATAGGAACAAATTGTCACAAGTGATCTATAATCTCAGCCAATGTCCTAACTAAGTAACTCTTAAGTCCTAGCAGTCGTTGCACTTCAGAAACACGAGTCTCCAATTTACATACATCATAGTACAATAGTACACAACAGAAATGAACGTTGATGACTAGATTGTAAATATTAATTAAATAATGATTAATGTCATGTTCGAGGCCACGAGGCCAGATACTACGAGGCCGAGGCCAGATGCCACGAAACCGAGGCCGCTGAGGCCGAGGCCGAGGCCAGATACTACGAGGCCGATGCCGAGGCCGAATAATTTGGCCTCGAGGCCACACAGGCCTCGAGGTCTTAACATCCCTGTCAATAAGCAGCATCAAAGTACTCTTATGGCAATTCTGCGCAGTTAAGCTTAAATATATGACACAGACCTCGACTACTATGGGTTCAGTGAGAGGACCTCTCGTAGCCAACGTTTCCATGCCGGACTCATGGCGCACATAAAGGAACTCTGCTCCTCCCACAGTGATAAGTCCAGCCGACTCCGCATGCAGATGACCGTGAAGGTAATAGTCGCCACTGATGCTCTTCACAGCTAATGAATATACATAAAACATTGTATCATCTGCAGCCTAGTATGAATCATAAAAAAACCTGTCATTCAACAACTTCAATCACATACCATCTTGACTGCATGAGCACGTGCCAATAAATGACGCAGCGAAACGCATTAACCCTTTAATGGGCATATTAAAACCGCACAGCAACGGATCACTATACACTAATACGGTGACTGGTACCCTGGCCGTTGATGGGTGGGCTGTTACATTTGGTACACCGAAGAGGGACCTGGGCAGGCTGCGGCTCCACCCAGTCCCCTCCTCGCTGTACCAAATGTAACAGCCCACCCAACAACGGCCAGTGTACCAACGTCATATGATTCGATTTGGCACTATAATTGCCTTTGCACTGTAAAGGGTTAATGATAAATTCGTATAGAGGTATAGATTAACCAGTCAAAATCACTCACTGGTGGACAAATATGTGGTGCACAATTAAAACAAACATCTGAGCGCAAATGCCACGCCCGAGCACCTATAAGACAATTAAGCATACAGTAATATAACAAAAATTTTGACCCGTACTCTTGCTACGGACGAATCAGTGCAGTAACAGGATAACAGTAAACTGCACCATATCCCAGCGCAGCATAGGTCGGGTATTCGTCTCCCTCACAGGCCATTAGCCCGTAGTTGGGTACACCACTGAGCTTTTCAGCCACAGAGCATTAATTATCGCCCTTTGGCTGATACCAAATAATACTGCTTGGTGACAGGAAGGCCTGCGATTGCAATCAGAATACTGACAATTGATGATAGCAACTGCCAATTAATTGATATGACCGCCAGAATATATACATTTGCAATCGTGGTAATTCTGTAAACAATCCACAGTAGGCCAAACAGCATATTTTTCATTCCATTCCATTTATTAATACGCACAAGGCAGCAGTGATTATAAAATACAAAAATACACAAAGTACAATGAACGGAAAAATATACAAAAGAAATAAAATAAAAATAGTAATAGAAGCAGTACAAATAGGACATACAATGAATACATACAATGGACATACAATTAATGAGTGAATTGACCTGATGGAAGGTCATACAGCCTGACACAGGTTACTAAAGTACAGTCAGAACCAACGTTTCACAACACAGCTCGAAACCAGTGTGAGTCAGTTGGACTATACTTACCTAATAATGCTACAACACTGTCTCTAGAACATCCTGCAAGTGTATGCAAGATAACGTTATCACTGCGGACCATTTTTAACCAAAAAAGAATTCTACGTTGATGTACAAGGACAGAGGCGGGTAGACA
>Ga0209149_1000718_pt1 | contig 14655 bp, 10 predicted proteins | sample WorMetTyACAVOLI2_FD_187423 | JGI IMG/M metagenome (GOLD analysis project Ga0209149, IMG submission 187423) | Marine gutless worms symbiont microbial communities from Max Planck institute for Marine Microbiology, Germany - Olavius algarvensis... ... | reverse complement strand
GGGGGGCACAGGGGGGCCAGAATTTTTGATGGGGGCCGCGGCCCCCCTGCTCCCCCCCTTGAAACCGCCCCTGCACCGAAATAAGCTGCTATATATTGTAGGTCTATACAGATGGGTCATTCTCATCCAATATTATATGGAATACAATTTATTTTCAAAAAAAAAACGAAAACTTGTTTTGTAACATGTTCAACGACACAACTTTGTAGAGCAATTAAAATTAAAGCTGTTTTTATCAGCGACGACATAGTCTAGCCATACAGACATCTCCTTTGCGCACGGTACAACCACAGACGGTTTCATAACCATTTTATCAAGGTTCAAATTTCAGGAGGCCTACTCCACCATTATGATATTAAACAGAATTCACAAGAATTTGGCCGCTGAGAGGCTTAAGACGAATTAGACTTACATGGTTATATAATTTAATTTGGGCATACTGTGGGCACACACTGTGGGCACACAAGCTGATGGGATAAAGCAGAAAGATAAAAGCAGAAAGATCAGCAATTTTCAGCATAGTACAAAATTAAAGTAGCCTACCACTGTACCACGCAGTTTTATCTTTTACTCCATCCCCAGTCGGCTAACACTGATTTTGCGGTGGATCATCATTAGTGTGTCAGACTAACTGGACTGCCATTAAATGTAACAGTGAACGTATGATGTCAGACAGTGGGTCGGTAATCGCAATTTCGCACTGTACGCTTTCCCGTCGGGCCGCAACGACAGGAAATTCTGCGACTGACTTGTTACTTATTTATTGTCAAGCTGCTAGAGCGAGGCACCAGGCACGCATGCGCATAGATGGAGGCACGTATGGCACGAAATTTAACGTAGTTTTCGTAGTTAGCAATATCTGCTTCAATCCATCTGGGAACGTAAGTAATCGTCAAATGTGTAGCATTTGATTACAAGTGTAAGCTATTTAGAAGTCAATGAGCCTCATTTGCTCTGTTTTTAATTATTTAATTACGATATGATGTAGTTTTACCATAGGCGTCGCTAGCGTTGGTGACACCCGGGGCGCCATGTTTGATGCCTATCGGAGGGACGGGTGCACCGCTTCTGTTTCTGTTTCTGCGGAATACTCGCTAGTCCCTCAGAGGAAAATGTGAGTAGAGTTGGTAAATTGGGTTAGGATAAAATGCGGGGCGGGACAGGACTGCGGGACTGAGAAAATGCGGGACTGCGGGACCGATAGGGTATGTTATTAGGGTTAGTGTTAGCTTTAGTGGGTTAGGGCCAGGCTTATTGGTCCCGCAGTCCTCTCCCGCCCCGCATACTCTACCAACCCGGTAAATTAACGAAGGGTCGATGGGATGGCAGGTCGGGGTTCGGGATGGTACACACCACCGTATAGTAGACATTCTAAATGTGCTAAGCGCTACACTAGCAAGCGTTCTAAGTGGGACCCCGAGAGCAAAAGGGGCTTTGGGTGTAAGTGCAAATAACATCGGATGATATTCGCACTTATGTAAGTGCAAATAAACACTTCCTTATATTTATTGTGCGCTGTGCACGATGAATAACAACGACTTTCGGCTATTCATCGTGCGCACATAGTTACCCCTCCCAAACCTAACCAAAGCATCGGCTTGTATCATCGTTACACTCTGATACAAAGCCAAAGGCTGCCACTGAGCTTTAATTTGCAACGCATCCCAACTTTGGATAAGAGTGACTGCTGTCTTATACAGGGTGCGTCATAAAAAACATACCCCGACGAAAAGTGCAATTTCTCACAAATGGATTGTTCTTTTATTATGCAAATTTCCACAGTTAGTAACAAGGTTATCTGCATTAGTGTTCTAAATTTCATGAAATTTTATTATCAATTTTATCATACAGAGAAATGGCAAGAACTTAAATACAACGTCCGATTTTGCAAGTTGTCAGTCTGCATTATGAAAATTACTACCAAGCGCTTTATAAATTAACCAAAAATCAAGTACCAGCTAACTGGTAGTATCAGTTTGATGTCATAAATTACCCACATTTGCAGATTGTTGTCTAAGAATTAGAATTTTTGAAGACAAAAATTACACTGCTCGGTCTATGGCTAAAACAGCTGATATCGGCCAAATGTGCATTGAAAATTGCGAGAAATTGGCTATGGCTCTGTACAGAGCCACTGTTGATAAATTTCAAGAAAACAAAATAAATATCATCGTCAGTAAGGGACACCTGTTGAATTTCAAACGGATTATAATTGCGAACAAAGTGCAGGTTTGGAGCGGTCAACGCAGGAATGCTCGCACTCGCACACTTGAGAACATCAAACATCGTTCCGGCATGATTATTTCCTGTGAAAAAATGCTTCATCATTGCAGCCAGCTGTCATTTTAAACACCCTCTCACGTGAAACAGAATTATTTCACGCTTATTTTATGACATTATTTAATATTTCCACAATAACATCTGCTGCAAATGTCAGCTGACAATGATGTCACCCCCATTTTAACACAAAAACACGCTCTCCAGTTTGCACTTACCATATTTTGTACTACGTGAGCTGCAAAAATTCCAATTTTATAACAGTTACACAATAATATGTACTAAATTAATCACTGCAGTTTTTATGCAAAAATATTCAGTCGTTTCTGAAATATTGCATTTTTCAGCAGCAAATATTTTAAAGACTAAAACCCTGCACAGCAGCCTGGCAGCTTGGAAAATCGTACTTTGTGTTTGAGATCATGTGATTTCTAGGCAGGTTAACAGAATGTCGCAAAATTTTCACATTTGATGCGCACAACCCTTGTTACTAAAGTGTGAAAATTTGCGTAATAAATAACTGGCCATTTGTGAGAAATTGCACTTTTTGTCGGGGTAAGTTTTTTATGACGCACCCTGTATAGTAATGGATCATACTAACTAATGCCCGGTAGCACCTGTCAACACACTGTAGCGCCCGGCAAATGCCTGGCAACTTACATATAGCGATAAAACACGTTACGTTTTATTTCTAGCATTATTAGTGTTGTGGATGTGCATTTTTACCTCCGCCAAGGAGGTTATGTTTTTGAAATGTTTGTCTGCGTGTGTCTGTGTGTCTATCTGTGACCAGCATAGGTGGACGGATTTGGCTGAAATTTTGCATATGGGCACCATTTAGGCCAAGGACGATTAACTTTTGAGCCCGATGCGGATCACAGTCCGGATCCTGGATCCGCATTTTCACCGGATTTCGGACTTTTTGCGGGAAATCGGGCCCAAGTCGAAAACAGTAAGGCCGAGGAAGATGAAACTTGGCATATAGGTACCCTGGGTTTAAGTTCGCGTAATGTGCCTCTGATTCATGTAATGACTAATGGTACTCTGTATCTCGCTTCAACTTTTACTGCATGTTGTGCTTCGCAATATTTATGTGGGACTGGACCTGGAGGGACTGAGGCCTGCTCCATATAACTTATCACTATCCTTCAGTGCTTTGACACTGTTGGTTGAGCCACCTGGCTTGTAAAAACTATGGTCTCCGAAATGACCTATAATGTGTCGAGTGGGACCTTAAACTCTACTATACCATACCATATAGGTAACCCCAGGACACATGCGACTGCCGTGCCCACTTCAAGGTCAAAAGGTCAAGGTCATGGGGTCAGTTAGTGCTCAGGAGAGAAATGCACCAATATTTCGAAAACGGATAATGCTACGCTCTTCAAACTTGGCAAGCACATAGGCCGTGGGCAGTTCTTGCCCATGGTTACCTCTGCCAAGGAGGTTATGTTTTTTAAACGTTTGTCTGTGTGTCTGTGTGTGCGCCCGTCTGTCGGGTTGCGTTGGCGAATGCAGCAGCTTGGCGGAGGTCTGCTCTCTCTGAGAGCACTCTAGTTCCTAATTATAAACATTGCCGATATCAAGAAATAAGTGCCATTTTTACTTACCAAAACCGTTCTTGAAACACTTGAAATTAACGTCCGGCAGGGACTAAGGATTTCCTCATTTACGTAGGTTGTAATATGAATCAGTCTTTGGTGGCAACAAGTGATGCAAACAGTGACAATCATTTGACATCTTAGAAAAAAGCTTACTATCCCGAAGATCCGTCAGAACATTTATAATGAAAGCATCTGTAATTAAACCATGCTTAATTGCCTTTCTGCCTAGTGCATCATATTGATTGAGACGGAATTAAATTAATAGGGAGTCGGTAGCAATCGCGACAAGTGTCTTTTGTAGGTCTCACAGCAGTTTTGTGCACCTAGCAGACGTGGCACTGGTGACTTGTGCACTGCTCCACCGTGTCATCTGATCAGAAGGACCCATTGCCAGCCTGAATCTTGCATGATCTGCACACTCTACAGGGGCGTTATTGTATTTGGTTTGTTAATTCTTGTTTCTTGGCATGATCTATTATTTATTTTCAGCACATGTTTGACCTATGAAACCTCAATACTGTCAACATGTTATTGTTCCACCAATTCATATTTTCCACTGGCAGTAAAGATTAAATTTAAGTGCCGGTGGTGTCGCTATGCGTCTGAGAAAAGATTCTCACTGTGGAAGCATTACAGTTTAGAACACAGCCAAGCAATAGGTGGTGTTCCTTGCTGTTTTGATGATTGTCCTCAGACATTCAATCTGTATGCAACTCTGAAAAGTCATGTGAGTAAATGTCACAGGAACACGAAGAAGCGTGCTAGAGATAATGCCAGGTTCAGCTGCAATCATTGTGAAAGTATACAACCTACTTTCGGTGATTTTATGACTCATATTAGGAAGCATACTTCAAATAATGAAAGGATAGAGTGCCCTTTTCGAGATTGTGACTATAAAACTAACGTTGGCTCCACATTCCGTAGTCATCTGTCTCGCTGGCATTCATCATGCTGTGCTGATGATCTGAAGGCTGAAATCTGTGGCAGGAATAAGGATGTGGTGGGAGGCGAGGAGTTGATGTATGACGAGAGTGATGAAGTAGAGAATGATGCTGATGATTTAGATGATGAGGACTTCAGGGATGAAGTTACAGAAGGTGAAAGCAATGACCTTGATTGTAAGATTCTTCATAACCTTGCTCTGTTCTTCCTTCAGCTGCAAGTTGTGTCCGGTGTTCCAGTAAGTGCTATCCAAAACATTATCGATGCACTACATAACCATCTTTGTCCCAGCCATTAGCATACAGAACCATTGCTGAGACACTGCAGAGTCATGGTATTGACCAGAAGGTGGCTGTAGAGGTTGTTAATGGCCTCAAGAATGACATGCCGCTCGAGAAATATACAAGGAAGGACAGCATTTTGTATACTCAAAAGAAACGTCTTGCTTATTATCGTTCCAACTTGCCATATGTACAGCCAGAGGAGTTGGTTCTTGGCCAAAGGAATGGAAAAGAGAGAACTTGCATAACCTGTTCTCCAGGTTATGCAAAAGCTGCTCAACAGAACTGATTATATCAGCCATTTCTCAAAGGAAAAGACTTGTGCCGCAGATGTCTACAGCAGCTATCGTGATAGCATATTCTGCCAGACAAACCAGTTATTTTCTGAAGATGAGAATGCCCTGATGATAGCGTTGTATAATGACGACTGGGAGACAGTTAACCCCCTTGGCACATCCAGAAAGAAGCACAAGTTGAGCGCTTTCTACTGGACGCTTGTGAATCTTCCTTCTCAGTATCGAGCTCAGTTGAGTGCCATACAGATGGCTATCCTAGCTAGGAGTGATGATGTGAAGTATTTTGGTCTAGCACGCATGATGGAACCTCTGCTGAGAGATTTGGCATTATTGGAAAAAGAAGGAGTCTATTTAGAAAGCCTTGGAATACATCTGAGAGGCACTGTGGCCTATGTATCTGCAGATAACTTAGGGGCCCATGCAATTGGACAATTCAGTGAATCCTTCTCTCCAAACGTTAGTCGTATTTGCAGATTCTGCATGGTCACTTCTGCAGATATCCAGGATATCGGCAAAACAGAATTTGATCTCAGAACAGAACAGATGCACTCTCATCACATTAATATGGTATCTGAAGGAACTGCAGATGCGTCAACTTACGGTGTGAGAGGGGAGTCTCCATTGAATAGTCTGCAGCATTTTCATGTGACGAGGGGATTGCCATCAGATGTTGCCCATGATTTGTTAGAAGGCATTGTACCATATGAAATGGCTACGTGTCTGTCTGATTTAATTCAGAAGAAGTATTTCACTCTTGCCGAGTTGAATGAGAAAGTTCGAAATTTTCCATATAAACATCATGACAGTGTGAATCGGCCACAAGAAATAGGACAACGGTTTGGCCAGAATTCAGCAACAATTGGTGGAAATTGCCATGAAAACTGGACTTTTCTCCGGCTTCTGCCATTCATGGTTGGTGACAAAGTTCCTCCAACTGATGCTTCATGGCTAGTTCTGCTTGAGCTAAAAGACACCGTTGAGTATTCCTTTGCACACAAAATCACAGAAGGTGACTTACTTGTCTTGGAAAGCAAGATAAAAGACCACAAGGAGCTGCTGCATGATGCATTTGAAGACTTCCACTTCAAACCGAAGCATCATTTTGTCGAACACTATCCTCATCTGATGAGATGTTTTGGGCCACTGGTTCAATGCTACACTTTGAGATTCGAAGGTAAACATAGCTTTTTCAAGAAAGTTATTAGGCACATTATGAATTTCAAGAATGTGTGCAGGAGCCTTGCAGAAAGACACCAGTTATACCAAGCCTACCTTCTAAGTCAGCCAACTTATCTGAGAGTCGACTATGATTACACTTCCTGTTCTGAAGTACATGTCGACATGCTGTCAGACAATGTTAGGTTGCTGTGCAGTACTCGCTTATCACAAAACCAGCAGTCAGTGATGCAGACACTCTGCGTGAAGATCAATGGCATGGATTACAAACCTGGATTGGCAGTAGCTTCAGGATCCAAATACGGTCTACCGTCCTTTGCAGTCATAAGCATGATCATTGTTGACAGTGGGCAAGTGGATTTTGTGTGCAGAAACACATGTGCTTGGTATATTGAATGTCTGAGGGCTTTCGAGCTGCAGGGAACTGAAACATATGTGATGCTTCAGCCAAGTGATCTTGCAGATTACTATCCCCTGGCTGTGTATACACTAGGTGGAAAGAACTATGTAACTCCAAAACACCATATATGTGCGCACTAAGTGCACATTTGCACGGTAACTACTTTCAAATAACTCCGCATTTTGTTTCATTCTAACCAAATTTGGGCTACATATACTGGTACAAGCCGAGAATAGACTTTGAAACTTTTCTCCTGTAAATTCTTGAATCTCTTCTTTGTTACATTTTCCTTAGGCAATAGCAAGCTAAATGTACAAATAATTCGCCCCCTAACGTGGGCGTGACTGTCACGTGACCACTAAAAGATAACATAATTTGGCATGGGTGTTGGGCATTACGCAAGCAAAACTCGGCACCACGGTCAGTTGAAGTTCTGAAACCATACACCAGATGGCGTCTGGATCTATCCGTGTTTACTCTGCCTTCACGAAATGTTAGCAGGCACTGGTGCTTGCTGCATCTGTTCATTTCAGCTATTCAAATACTGTTCACGTGATATGCGTCATTTTTACTATGCATGTCTTTACATGCAGTATGGTCTGATAACTTCTCTAGTGAGGCTGCAGATTTTTGCCCGCGCGATACAGTAAGCGGGCTATTTCCGTCGTCCGGTGTACGTCTGTGTCTGTCACGCTGGTATTGTGTCAAAACGGCTGAGCCTATCATAAAAAATTTTACACCGCGTGGTAGCCCCACCACTCTAGTTTTACGATGCCGAAGATCGCTGGGAAATCTCAACGGGGTTCTGCCCCAGGGGGCGATGAATAGGGGAGGGGTGGGACAAAATTGCATTTTGGCAACGTTATCACGCTATAACTCACAAACTGCACAAGATAGAGCCATAGTTACTACAGAACGTGAATAGGAAGTCGCATATGCTCTATCGACTGGTACAATTTTCGATGACCTTGAGTGACCCCTAACCCGAGTTTCAAGGTCACGGAACTTCTTAAAGGCAAATATCTCAAAAACGGTGCATTTTAGGGACAAAGTTACTACAGAACACTAATAGCAAATCATAGGAGGCCTATCACATGGCACCCTCTTCAGTGACCGTGACTGACCGCTGACCTGACCCGTATTTCAATGTTGCTGTATTTTTCGAAATCAAATATCTCAGAAATGACACGAGATAGAGCCATAGTTACTACAGAACGTGAATAGGAAGTCATCTACGATCTATCGATTGGTGCCATTTTGGACGGCCTTGAGTGACCCCTAACCCTGGTTTCAAGTTCACGGCATTTTTCGAAGCCGCCTGTGACAGAAACGCGTCGCGCGGGTTTGTCAGCATCAGCTGAGCTTCATGTTTTAATATAATTTACCAGAATGCTGTAGTGTCAGAAAATACTTTGTTAGATTATTTTGTCATTCCTGTGAACACAGTATTTGGCTTTAGTTGACATAAGATCCTTCTGTATTACCTCCGCCAAGGAGGTTATGTGTTTCGGATGTTTGTCCGTCCGTCCGTGTGTCAGTCATCAGCATATCTCGAAAACGGCTGGACAGATTTGGCTGAAATTTTATATGCGGGCACCATTTAGGCCAAGCATGAACTGATTAACTTTTGAGCCCGATCCGGATCACAGTCCGGATCCTGGATCCGGATTTCGACCGGATTTAAGACTTTTTGCACGATATCTCAAAGATTTCAATTCGGATTTCGACCAAACTTGGCATGCTGGTAACGCCCGTCTGTTGGACGTGCCTCGCCCGTCTGTCGGGTTGCGTTGGCGAATGCAGCAGCTTGGCGGAGGTCTGCACTCTATGAGCGCACTCTAGTTGTTACTGGGATTTACAGTTAGTATTAGTATTAGGGTTAGGTGTAGGTTGAGTTTTATCTTATAGCCTATATTTGGCTGTTATGTATTATTAAGCAACCTCGTTTTTGTCATTGTCGCAGGTGACAATGAAGTTGAGGATCATTCTCAGTGAGACAGATATTCATGTCATTACCATCGAGGCTGCTCCCGACAGCCTAGATACATTCAAGGAGTACTTGTGTGACAAGCTTCAGTTGCAGAGCAGACAAATAAGCATAGGTGGTTTGCAGTACAGGGACCCAGATTTTGATGACTATGTGAATCTGGAAAATGTTAGGGAGCTGAAGGATCTAATGTCGCTCAAAGTCATACCAAGACGAAATGACGACCAGCCGAGCAACGAAAACGAACCTGTTCCAAGTTCTTCTGGATCAGATGGTAGACCGGACAATCTGCGCAAAGCTAGATGGCCAAAAGAAGGCTTCACAGTTGCCATGATACCCAAGTTTGACCATGAGGTAGAAGTTGCATTGGTAGTGGCTAATAAGCAGTTTGCAGAAGAAGGAAGCGTCACGTTTCTCAGAAAGGGCCACAGAACTAAAATACTGGATCGGTTGGCTGAGCAGATAACTACATTGGCTGGAATTTATCCAGATAAAAACCAGTTGCAGCAAGTGGCTGCATCATTAGTCGGAAAGCATCCTGGGATTAGCGACAAGGTGTCCAAAGCAGGCTGTCAGACGTGGCTCAACTCACTAACATTTAAAATGGGAGCGTATCGCGGTGTCTTAAGGCAGCTGGGTAGTCAAGAGGCAACAGTAAATGGTAATAGAAGAGGTGTGGCAAACAAAAGAAACCTAGAGTGCCTTCCTCCTGCGAAAGCTATCAAGAAGCCAAGGCGAGGTGAGGTGAACTGGCAACCCGACCTGCCAGATGGAGAAGACGAAAAGACCATGGAACAGCACAGAACAGCCATCAAGAGTGAACTAGTGAAAGTTAAGCCTGATAATGTCAAAGTAGCAAAACTAATGGCATTGACATATTCATACCGTAGGACCGATATCAACAGCAACCTACCAGTCGCAACCATCCGACACAAATGGCCCGCTTTGTTCAAGCGTTCTCAGGTGTAGTAATTTTGCCTGGTTTGAAATTTTTCAGTTATAATGTTTTAAAATACAGTAGAAAGGGCAAGACTATTTTATTAAATAATTTATAGTATTATAGTGAAGGTGAAAAGAAAAGAGATGGTTGTGTAAAATTTGAGAAGGAACCTAATCTGTATGTTGATTTACATTAGAAGATATTTTGACAGTGGTTTGCTGATTAATATAGGATTAGTCTTTAACTTGGTGCTAATAGATCTTGTAAATGCTGTTGACATTAATATATAATTAATGATGGATATTAAGAATTTACACATTTTTGATGTTTGAGCCACTCAGCAATTGTGCATTCCTAGATATGCAAGGAGTACAGCAGACTTATGAACATGGACCTCAGAGCGATGGTGTCCGAGTCCATGCAACAACTGACCGGTGGCTTTCTGAAACATCTCCAGGGCATCAAGACAGGCAAAATGTCAGCTTCTGTCAAGAACGAGATGGGAAGACTTTCTGAACAGGAAGTGGGTATAGCATACGTGAAACTTGATTGGTACTCGTATTTGTATAGTCTAGTATAATCGTTCAGTTTGTTCAGAATTGCATAAGTAACTACAAGGTCGGAATGTGATGCGAAGGCATTAAATTCGAGCTCGGCCGGCTGGCTGGAAATTGGTTTTGGGCTCTATGTCTAAAGAGTACTGGCATCGGAATGGGTACTGGCATCGGAGAGCCGGTGTAAAGGGAGAGTCTCACCCATTTATGGTCCAGATTTAAAAAGTGGTACCATTGAATTCAGCTAATTTTTCTACGTCTGATAGAATGGTAAAAATTAATTTTTGGAATCACCGGAGGGTCACCCTCCAAAATGCCGAACACCCACTTTTTCGAACCCTGCTCAATGAAGAAGAAAAAATTGGGATTTTTTCTCCGTGCATCTAATAAATATTAGATGGAATATGTTATGTAGTGCTGAAATTGGTAACCTTCTGAAATAGGAAGTGGTCGAAAGGTCTGCCACACATGGACAGAGAAAAAAGTCGCTGCAAAGTGGTGCCACATGTGCGATGGGTGCCCAATATAGCGTTCGCGGTTGTTTTGTGGCATTTACTATGCGGCCCTATGAGAGCGCTTTCGGCCCACAACTCCTGCAAATATGGACTGATCTCAATCAAACTTGGCACAAAGAAACTGTGCCACAAAGCAACACTGCAAGCCACATTGGGCGCACGTTGCGCCACCACGCGGCTCTGCAACTTTTTTCTCTGAATGTGTGGCCGGACCTTTCGCCAAATTCAACGGCACCATTCTTCTTAGAATTGGACCATAAATTTGTGAAACAGAGCCCAAAACCCATTTTTTGGCTTGTTAATAGCATAAAACTCGGTTTTGTCAGCGATGTACAGCTGCACAGATATCAACTTTTGCATGCACAAACAGTTCCAAAAATAACTTAAGGTTACAATGATGTGCGTTCCACGGTCACGAGCCCACGGGTGCTTCGAGCCCGTCACTGCTAAACCCTAAACTTTAAAACAAAATTTTGAAAGCAAAATTTTCGACTTCCAGCTTATCATACATAGAAAAATTATTCAACGGTAACACTCTTCTAAAAATCGGACCACAAAATGGGTGACAGAGCATAACAAAACACTGCCAGCCAGCCAGCCGAGCGCAGATTTAATGCCTTCGCATCAAATTCCGAACTTCTACAGGGTGGGCCAAAAAAACTGCACTGTTTTTGAGACTTGATAACTTTCAGTAGGGATGTGCTAGAGATGCAAGTGTAGTGTCATTTTGTACATAAAATAGTGCATAAAGAGGTGCATAATAAATTTGTGGTCAATAATTAGTACTTTGGTTAAATATTCTTTGGAAAACAACTGCGTCAATTGTGACATAATTTTGTCGCTTACCTGCGTTCCCATGTGCCTGATTTCAATGAACAGTATAATTGGTCGCCAAACTGTCCGGATCTAAATCCAGTGGATTATTCAGTGTTGGGGCATTGCAACAGATGGTGTATCGAACAAAATTTCTGACATTGACCAGATGAAGCACGTGCTTGTCAACTGCTGGGCTCAGCTAAGCCATGACACATTTAACTGAGCGACTGATCAGCTGCCAAAAATACTGACGATGGTTATTAAAACAGTGTGCTCATGTTGATTTTCATCTGGACACCATGAGTGTTAATCATGATCGCTGTTGTTTTACTGTTGTTTGGAGTGAAAATTGAGTAAAACTTGCCTTACTGCCAAATTCAGTGTAGTTTCGGGGGTAGTGAACATTTATGCAAATTAAGCAAAGAATATTTAAATGCTATGACATGCAAATTGTGTATTTCATTCTAGACATACGGTAATTCAGACAATTTTGACATACTGCACACTTCTGTCAAAACCCGACGCAAATGTGTCAAGCCTCAAAAACGGTGCATTTTTTTAGCCCACCCTGTAGTTTAACCTTTGTTTTGCAGAATGCTCATCCTGTTCTCGATGATGTGTGCATGTGGCAACGCACAACTGTTCTTCGATGTATTCCACTAGTCTTTGGAGAGGAAACTGCCGTCCTTTACAAGGATTTCGAGGTATGCACTTGTTTTTTGGTCCCCGTGAAAGTCATTACTTACCTCTGCCAAGGTTGGCAGAGGATATGTGTTTCGGGTGTTTGTCAGTCAGTCTGTCTGTCAGCAGCATAGCTCAAAAACGGCTGGACGGATTTGGCTGAAATTTTGCATGCAGGCACCATTTAGGCCACGGACGAACTGAGTAACTTTTCAGCCTGATCCGGATGACAGTCCGGATCCTGGATCCGGATTTCGGACTTTTTCGGGATATCTCTAAAGATTTCAAGTCAGATTTCGACCAAACTCACTTGGCATGCTGGTAACGCCCCTTCGTTGGCGGAGGTCTGCACTCTATGAGCGCACTCTCGTTGCATCTGATATTTTTATTGTTTTATGTTTGGATTGTCAAACAGTAAAATACAGCAAAATATCAGGCTTACATCTGCAGTAGTAATTTTTTATTACCAGAAATTGTGCGGTGTCTGACGTGACGTCACAAAAACAGCTTTGTTCCACCAACACAACATCACGACAAAATCTGTCGGAAAGTGTAGAGATTTCAGCTATAAATAGTATCCAGATTTGTAGAGGAGTATCCATCAGAAACATCATGACTCCAATATCTACATCTTTAGTTTGAAGACTAATCGGGGAGCCCAAGAAAATTTTTAATTTTTCGCACAAAATTTGAGGGTACCCAATTGCGGAACCCTCTAGCGGAAAATTCGCTGACCGCAATTATGCAACTTTATGATAATACGGTGCTTTGGCTTCAACATGGTGTACAGACTGAGTCTGGGGTAGTGGCAGACAATTTAGCCATCGTTCATCCAGAAATTTTATGTCCTTTTCAATGTCTGCACTGGGAATGTGCAGCACTTCTATGTTTGCAATTTGCTTTGTATTAGTATACTGATCTAATTGTGCTAAGAAGTATTATATTTAGGTGAGAAGTTTATCTGAGCTTGGCCAATTTCCATAATTCTTTTCAGTGATCATAATTTTTTCTTCCTCTTTTTACTACTTTTTAGTGGCTACTGGCGCTGGAGAACCAGTGTAAAGGGAGAGTGGTGCCCTTCCCTCAGGGGTCTCATGTGGATTTTTATGATAGGGTGCGGTCCAGTGAATGACATCCAGACTGGTTGGCGACAGGAATGGCATCCGGCCATCAATAATTTGCTCCAATCACCCCTAATACTAATATGGTAGTTAAGGGGGCAACAGGTGACCCAGGTTAATCTGGAGGGGGCCGTAAAACTGCCCGTGCACTGGACCTCACCCTGTGTGTGTGTCTTTTTACTGCAACATATCGAACTGTTCACTTGCAGGATGGCACTCCAGATGGTGACCTGATTGAAGAAGACTGGCCTCCATACATCGCCGTTGTCGGTCCGCCGCTAACTCCTACCGATCACAAGCTCGTTGCTGAGAAAACAATCTTGGTTGACAACATAGACCAGTTCCAGGATGCGGTCGCTCTATTCATTGGCTTGATTTATGTCCTGAATCTCCAGTATAACTCTAAAAACACTTTTGACTTTATTCAATGCGCTTTACTTCATTTGGAGAAGGTGACCTCCAAAAAGGCTCTCAGCCTCTTTGGGAAGCTGCGTCGCTGATATGTTCTGATTCTGAACAGTGAATATAGACCTGGACGTAGGGCCCTACAGGTCTTGGGTAGTTTTTGCCTGTGAAACTGCATTCTTGTACTGTTTTAAACAAGTGGTTTACCCAGGCAGGATTGGAGAGTTACTGCTGCTATAAGTCACCTTATAGCTGTGTAGCCTGAGATGTACACGAGTTTCATGACCAGTGTAGATAAGTTGTTGCAAGTGTTACATTGGTAATAGTACTGCATTGTTGTCGGACGAATGTGATCGCCTGGTGTTTTGTAGGCACAACGTGTGCCATATTTGTTTGTCCCGATCTGAAATGTTGATGCTATTGTTAGCATTTTTAGTGATAAGTTATTGATGTTTGCATTTTAGTGTCAACGAACCTTGCATTTTGATCGTATGCTTGACTGTATGCTAAGGCTTTGAAAAAGCTTGCAGAAAGGAATTTTTGCAGATTATACTGTGGCTGGGTGACTATATAGTCCCCATTGTGGAAAGGCACCTGATTCCCATATAGCTCTTAGTGTGTCCCATGTCATATCTCAGTTGCCAATCAAGATACTAGTAG
>Ga0209149_1000717_pt1 | contig 14674 bp, 11 predicted proteins | sample WorMetTyACAVOLI2_FD_187423 | JGI IMG/M metagenome (GOLD analysis project Ga0209149, IMG submission 187423) | Marine gutless worms symbiont microbial communities from Max Planck institute for Marine Microbiology, Germany - Olavius algarvensis... ... | reverse complement strand
ACACTGAAGGTCATTCAAACTGGTACAATTCTGAAGCTTGGGCGCGGTTTCCTATTCGCCTTCTATAGTAAATATGGCCGTATCTTCTATCGTTTGCGAGATAAAGCGAGATGTTGGTCGAAAATCGTGATTTTTTCATACCCCGTTGCATTCGACGTCCCCTTAAAGGGATTCTCGTCGGCGTAACAGTATTGCCATCCAGTTTCGTATGGAAAACAAGAGTAGTGCGGCTACCTGACGGTGGAAAAACTTCGAGGATATATGTGTGACCGTTTAGACAGAATACCGGCGTGTGACAGACAGACAGGCAGACAGACGGACAGACAGAGGGACAGACATTTTGCCACGATTTTTACAGCGCTATGCATACGCGTCGTGCGGTAAAAATCGTAATTACAAAATTATGCAGGTAACCAAAAAAATAGACTAGACACCTCGCCAGCTGTCGCCGAAGCGAAGTAAACCGTTTTCCGATGACGAACTATCGGTATAAAGTCGCAGTGTATGGCACTTCGCTAATTCACATTCACTGCTTGCTACAGTTATAGTTTGAGTTCTGTCAGTCACTACGTGACCATATAAGTGATCTACTTTGTAGGATCCTGTGGTAAACCCAAGGTTTCTTGGATGGACCGACGAGGCATCTGGTCTGGATCGCTTCGAAGTAGAAGTGTATTACCTTACAGCTGGTATTTCAGGAACGCTCCAGCAACAAAGTACTCCCGAGATCACTGCCACCGTCAAACCGGAATTGAACAATTTCCAGTACACAGCGCCTAAGCCTGGAGACTACGCTATCGTTGTCACTGTCTATGACGGAGCTAACAACAGCGCAAAAGCAAGAAAGATATTTAACTACGACAATCAGCCTGGATTCACGGTGACCGATGCGCCCGTCTACTTCAAGGAATCGAATCCAGAGAATCGCTCGTTTATTACAAAGGAGAACCCAACAAAGTTAACAGTAACGTGGGCTGGTCGATTTTTAGCCAAAGAGGCGATACGCAGAGTGGAGCCTTGGCCGATTGACCCGTACAGTATCGATGACAAGTACGGAACCACGTTCGGTTTGAGATCGATCGCGGGTATGAGCAGTAGTACCGACATATCCCTGAGTTGCTACTACCATATCGATACGAGGAAGAGCGATCGCGGATTTGCCGAGCCACAGCCCCTTTATTCAGACGGCGATCGCGACTCGATCCCCGACGGCGTCATTGTCGGAAACTGTTCAGTAGACTCATTGACCGAGACGGCCACGCTAGAATTCGACTCGCCTCTCAGAAACGGAGACACGGTAATCGTGTGGTTAAACGCTTCTGATGTCAGCGGAACAACTAGCTCAAGCACGATGAAAGTTAAGGCGACAGTGGACGGGTCCAGACCGAACGTCTCAACTCACGAGTTCGTGAAGAACCGAGACGACAACTACGACTCATAGTAAGTACCGAAGCAATTATTACAGACTTAAAGCGCGGTATATATTGTTATTTGGGAAATCTGTCTGTACGCGTCAGTGGCATCGCCAGGATTTTGTACCCGGAGGGGCACGGCATGTTGACGAAATCAGGCAGAAATCACATAAATCTCTACATAAATATAATAAACTGATGCTAAGCCAACTTAAGCGACTGTGAATTTGTGGCTGGAACACAAAAATGTGTGGCGTTCACTGGCTGTCTACTGCTAGTGAACGCACTACCCATTAAAGTAAATATGAAATAGAGTTGTACGCAAATATAAATTGCCAAATTGGTGTACATGCGCAAGCTCCAGGGGGGCACGTGCCCCAGGGCCTCATAACTGGTGACGCCAATGTCGTCCGTCACTTTCGAGTCGCGGTCATCTGTATTTATAGCAACTTTCTTTGTTTCTTTGTAACTTCTGGAATGATGTTTGTAATTTTTTTGTAACTTCGAAATGGATGAACGGATCTGTTTTTTTTGGAACGAATACCCATCGGTAATCACACACTGCTATAAGGTCATCATCATCATCAGTTTTATTGCACAAAATATGAAGAAAACAATATGAACAGAGAAATAAGTGCAAATGGAACAAGCCAAAAGCCAATGGCTTATGCTAAGGCTAGTCTCAATAGTAGAGAATGAAAAGCATGTACATAATACACAACAGTAGCATGTTTAATTATGGCAACAACTCACTGTGCACAACACAGACAAATATTCCAAATTAGTATTGAGTACAAGAAATAGAATGCATAGTAATGTATATAAATAAAGTTATATTTATAAACATAAATACAACTTCAATATTTCAGTACCGTGATAATAGGTGACTTTTGAGTTTACTCTTAAAAATTCTAAACGAGGACAATGTTTTCAAGTCATTGGGTATATTATTCCAGTATTTTGAGGCCAGGACTCTAAGGCAATTATATTGACAGGTCTTCAGTCCCCTGTGTTTATATTACGGGCACTGCCGCACTGGCACGAGTGTAATGAGAGTGGATTTCACTAAGGCATACAAAGTAATTACTATACTGATTAGGTAGTATGCCATTTATAGATTTATAGACAAAATGAAGTATTTGGGAGAAACATAAATCATATATAATAAGGATATTTAATTCATAGAATAGCGGTTTGGTGTGGGCTCTGTAACTAGCATAGGCTATGGTCCTAACTGCTCGTTTTTGGAGCTTATGTAATGATTCAAGGATAGTGTTTTTTCTGTGCTAGCCCAAATAATGGAGCAATAGGTCAGGTATGGTTCAATTAAGGTTTGATAAAGTAACTGCAAATGTGATGTGGAAAGAATGTGTTTAACCTTGTTCATTATACCTATTGTCTTTGATATTTTATTCTTAATTAAATAGGAATGCGCTATTATGTTGAATTATTACTCGGAGAAATTTAGTTTCATACACTCTATTAATCTTTTAACTGTTAATGAATATATCGCAGACGTAGTCGGCAATCACGACAGTTTTACCCACTGTCGTTAAGACTTATTAACTGTGATATAGAATTAACTTCAGAAAATTCTGAAATGGCACGCAGCGTCGCATGGTCTGCTGTTATTATTTCATAATAAACATTAAAATGTTGATTTGCCATGATCCTTGTTAGATTCAGCAAATCAATGTAAAAAATACAGGCCTTTGTGTCACATATTGTCATTTTTCAGATCTATAAATTAAATATTGTTACCGGGTAACTGTCCGTGATAAACGATCTGAAGTCACTGACTATGTTTCCATTACTTGTGTGTAGTACGCGCTGTGTAAAGTAATTTATGTGGCAGACACGCAGTTTATTTACCGTCTAATACGTTTAGCAAAAGTGAACACTTAACAGTCGTGTTCATAAGTAGAACACGACCGAAACCGTTTTTATCAGTATCGGCCGTAGCTAAAATCAGACCGTAACTGAGAAATGACTATAAGACCGTAACCGCACCTGGCGCCGAAACTTTGAGACGAGTTTCGGCCACAACTGAAACCAGATATATGATAAAAGGATCGATCTATCAAGGTATCCTATACGTACAAACTGCAACAAATAACAACAGTGCGACTACGATGTGGTCGGTTTAGACAGGAGAGAGACATGAGCTGTAACATGTTCAGTGTATGGCCGCTGGCAGACGAACGACGAGACAGCGGTCATATTACAAAGCCTGAGCCACGTCAGTGACGGCCCGGACAGTAGGGTTGTCGACCTACGGCGGCATGTTGAAACCAGGTTCCACTTACGGCCGTAGTGGTAAACGTGGCCGAAACCACGTTGGCCGAAACCGAAACTGGGCCGAAAGTCATTTTAGAAGAAATTTTGGTGCCGTAACCGAAGTCGTAGCCGAAATTAGGTCGGCGTACCTGCAGCAGTCTGTTCTCCAGAACTGAACTGACGTTACGCTCGTTCAAGCGCCTTCTGAAGAGCTACCTGCTTCAACACTAATCTGACGTTGGTGGCAGCTGTCCTGTACCGCCGTCTGGTGCTACAATGACCTGAGTTGAACAAATTCGGCGTGGGATACCCGTACCTACAAGAACAAGCTTACGACGAGGAATTAGCACAAAAATCATGGCAGTCTTGTAGCGCACTCGTACAAACTTTCATGTGTCGCACTTGTGAGCACGATTTAAACAACGTATATTGCTGTTGTGATCCCGTCATTCCCATGGACATATTTTCTATTCTATTCTATTCTATTCTATTCTATTCTAAAAGTCAAGATTACGGCGAGTAAGTGCAGGAGCACAACAAGGGCGCCTAACGATGTCACGATAAAAAGCCTGGTGAAATAAAAATGTTTTAAGATGACGTCTAAAAGTGTCAGCAGACTGCATCAGACGGATCTGAGGTGTGATGGTAGCTTGTTCCACGCACGCGGGCCGGACGTCACAAAAGAGCGGTCTCCAAATGACGACAGCGTGCGTGGCACTGCGACCGTCATCGACTCAGCTGATCTCAGACCGGCTCTGACACTTGCAGCAGCCGATAGGGTGATAAGATCTACCAAGTAGGATGGTGCGTCGCCGTGCAGACAGCGATCATTCCCATTCCGTACAATTTCCCCTGCCTTTTACATGGTGTAGGACATTTCCTTCTTTCACCGCCGCCATTCGTCGTCTTACAGTGTTGTAAGAGCGATTATGTCAAGTCAATGGAGGAGGCGATTTTTGGCCATCTGCGGGTGTGTAATATAGTGCTTGGAGTCATTGTTTGAACTGAGCTTGTTAATAAAAAATTAGTGATTTTTTTGAAATTTGGCAAAAAAATGATTACGTCAGCCACGCGACCCCACGTGCGAAAAATGGTGGCCGCCCCAGCGTGACCTGGGGTATAGGTGAAGTCAGGTCGCGTGCTTTTTTATGTTATCTTTTAGTTCCTTCAACGCTCCTACAGCTTACCATGAGAAGCGTGGCTTGACGCTCAATGCACCCAAAAACGTGTTTTGGTTGTAAGTTCGTTCCTTTCGGGTCATTTTTTTCCGAAGGGGGTAACTCTCCCTTTTTATCCCCCAAAACCCATTTTCTATCGGCCGATAATGGCTAGAACTTAACATGGCTGTTAATAGGAATCACCTCTTACTTTTCACAATAGCTTCCCAAAAGTTGCATAGTGAATATGAAATATGGGTATGAGAAAGCCAAATGTAATGTTAGTTTTCACCCCCAATATTTTTATGACGTCACACTGCGCAATGTCAATTTTACAGGTAACATATGGGACCCCCTCCATATCTTTGGAATGGATAAAGCTGGACACTTCAAATTTGCTACGTAGGTGCGTCGTGGCATTGGCAAGTACTAACCGACAAAAAGAAAATGCCCCCAAAAGTGGGCGTGGCCCGGATCACGTGACCCTCCTTTAAAATTTTGGACCCCCTCCTATCTCCGGAACGGTTGAAGCTAGACACTTCAAATTTGGTGTGTAGGTGGATCATGGCAAGCAACCAAGCAAGCATCTTTATTCGCCCATTTAATAAACATACATATAATATCGAGAACTCAAGCACTAACTGAGAAATTCCCCACAGAGGGCGTAGCCCTGGTCACATGACTTGCGTTGAAAATTTGGGACCCCCTTTTATCAACTGAAAGGCTGAAGCTAGACAGTTCAAATTTGGTACATGTGGATGGCAAGTATTAGCCGAAGAAGATAAATTGCCCTAATAGGGCGTGGTTGGATCACGTAACCCCTTTTTAAACATTTGGGACCACTTCCTATCTCTGGAACCGGAGGCTGGCTTACTAGGGCGCAGCCCGCAGTAATAAAATCAACGGGCAACCCATTAACCTTGCAGGTTTACAGGGAAGACAATCGTGTGCGTAATACTTAAAATGCTAGAAACTGAGTACAGGGGTGATGAATCACTAAATATTAAAGAAAGGAGAAGAACAAAAAGAGAGGGAAGGGGAAAGGAGGACGGCGTCTCAAATGTTTCATAAAGGATCTACGCATTTGATATTAAGCTCTTATTCCGTGCTTGAAGTAAAAACGTATTTTACATTGATATTTACAAGTTACAATATTGCAATATTTACAAGTTACAATATGGTAATAAAACTGCAAATATAAACGTAAAAAACTTTCCAGTTTTAAACGTGGTGTAAAAGCAATAAATCACACATAGAAAACAGCACAGATCATTTTTGTGAAGATACTTAATAGATCACTGGCTGCTCTTACAAAAGGTTACCTGACCCCATTTGAAATGTTTGGACAACCTCATTATTCGACGAACAGTTAATGTCTACGTCACCGGTTCCAGAAATAGTAGGGGCCAGGTCTCAAATATTCAAGAAGAGGATCACGTAACCAAACCAAGGGCAATTTATCTCCTTCGGCTAATATTTGCCATGATTCACATATGTACCAAATTAGAACTGTCTAGCTTCAGCCGTTTGGTTGATAGGAGGGGTTACCAAATTTTCAACGAGGGTCACATGACCCGGGCCACGCCCCCTATAAATGAATTTTACATTTTGTCAGTTAGGTCTATAGTACTTGCCATTATCCACCTACGCACCAAATGTTGTTTACCAAATCGAACAGGACGATATGCGTTAGATGCTATGGCTGCAGGTATAGTGTATGACGTTCCGCCCTCAAAAGATATTTTAAAAGTACAAAAACGACACAATTACTATTTTGGCCGTCAGTTTCAGCTCAGCGGCTTATGAATATTAATTAGGACTGATAGAAAAGTCAAAGGACCACGGTGTGCAGTGTCATCAATGTCGACTGTCAGTTGGTACAGAGACTGGCATATGACCACGCTCACTAACACTAAATGTACCAGCTTAACTGTTCATCAAATAACGAGGGGGTCCAAACATTGATAATGGGGTCAGGTAACCTAGGTTTGTAAGAGCAGCCACAGTGATCTATTATGTATATTCACACAAAGATGATCTGTGCTGTTTTCTGTGTGATTTATCGCTGTTACACCACGTTTTAAACTGGAAAGTTTTTTTACGTTTATCTACAACATAATCTACCGTTAATGTTTACAAAATTGAAAGAAGTAGATCGGTTAGGGTCAGAAATATGGTAGCCTATAGTGCCAGTTTAAAAAAAAATCCGCCTCGTGGGTCGGTTAGGGTCAGGACTCTGTATAGTTTGTCGGTTAGAGTTAGGAATACGGGTTAGTTTATTTTTTAAAATATCCGTCTCGTTGGTCGGTTAGGGTCAGGACCCCACGTCGTAAGTCGGTTGGGGTCAGGAGTATGGGTTAGTGCCATTTTCAATTTTTTTTCACTTTAACAGCCAGGAAAAAATGTCCTAGGTGGAAAGGGAAAATTGTCAGGTAGGGAAAGCTGTCCGGGGAAATATGTTTCTAGGGGGGAATGTCCCGGGGAAATGTCTTATACAATCTCGCAGTTATACGACATTAATTGTTGCGTGTGGACAGCGTGGAGATAATAGCCTTCGACAGAGAGTCGGGCATCAACGAGACTCGCTATAGAATCGTCGATAGCAGAAACGATGTCGTCTTGGTCACAGGAACCGCACCGGCTACCAAGCGATATGCAAAGGGCAGCAAACGCCGTAAAAGGGTAAAATATCAGTATCATCGTCATATCCGTTTAATTATGGATGTCAGTCACAGCCATACAGTAAGTAGTAAAAATAAAAACTAAAACTAAAAGGGCACTCGGTAGAGCGCATTTACCTCCGATAAAGGTGTTTCGACGGCTCAAAACCACGCGTCGCTGCAGCGACGGGCGCCCAATACCCATGCCCAATACATACGTGGGATTTTCCCGACGTAATAAAATTCCGCGTTGCAGTGCATACGATATCTGAGAAAGAAATCCGGTTCCTGGATCCGGACTGTGATTCGGATCGGGCTTAAAAGTTGCCCAGTTCGTCCGTGTCCCAACACCTGTCGATTCGCAAAATTCCATCCAAATCCATACACGCGTTTTTGAGTAATCTTGCTAACAGACAGACAGACAGTCAAACATCGCGGGCAATCGCATTTACCTCCTCCTTTGTCGGAGGTAATAAGGTGGAGTATACGAGTATACGATTTATTAACGGTATTTGAATATTGGCCGCAATTAGATGTTTTTATAACTAACTGTCGCGGTGGCGCTGCGGCTTCTCTTTACGTGCTGTGTCATGCAGTTATATCGTAGCTTGTGTAATCGGAGAATTTGAAGAGTGAAATTCCAAAACTCACTCATTCCACTTTTTGGAATCGTCTTTGGTGGACTGAGTGAGTTTTTGAAAAGTATTTTTCTCAGTCCACCGAACGCGATTCCAAAAAAAATGGAATGAGTGAGTTTTGTAATTTTACTCAATTATAGTTTATACACAGCTAGTATGTACAATTACACGAGTACTTCACCATGCAGACTTATATGATCAAAACACAAAACACAGGGTCATGGACCAATCATAGCCGCCGCTTGCGTGCCCATCTTTCACATCGTCGCCGTCTGGCCGCTATCGCGGTGTTGACTATGGTGCCGGTTCGTCGAACCGGTTCGATGAACCGGCACCATAGTGTTAACACCATTTAAGCTTTAAGCGAGGTTCTGGCATCACCATCTTGGCATCTTGGCTGTAGTTCATATTTCCCGATACGCTGCTTACAGTAACGACGTCCTACAATATTATTGTTACGGTACATCAGCATAGCTCGCTAGATTTCAAAATTACCGGTATATTAGCCTACTTTAATCACACAGTTTTTGTAGACGTGTAACATAAACAGAATTGCTAGGTACAATGTACGCGATTGTTAGGTATATGTTTTCATTGTATCTTACACAAATAACACAATTAAGTTCGTTATAGAATGACGATAGCTTAGCCTCAGGGTAAGGAAGCCAGCATAGGAAGGGTAAGGAAGCCTGAGTGAGCCGGTACCTGCAGAACGCTCAGAACGTTACCGTTTCAGGGCAACTTTTAAGCCCGATCCGAATCACATGCTGGCTTCCTTACCCTGATCCGGTGCCTAAGCCCGGAAATAGGGACGATTGCGGCAGGGAGAGCATCCGGCTTAAAAATACCTTGTGGTGCATGGCTGGGCTTATACTCTCACTCTTGTCGGTGTTGCTGCTGCAGCCCTGCTAGTGGTCAGTGAGAGGCACGAGTAAGAGGGGACTGACGATTAACCAAGGGCCTCGTCATAGAATAGGGTGAGTATAGAGGAAGTGTGGGTTCTTATCCTCGGGTTCTTCGTGTTTCTTTCAGCTGTGTCCCTCTGGTTCTCCCTATATCACACCATAGATGTAGACTGGGATGCCTGGAAGGGAAGGCTGGAATGCTTATGGGGAATTTGATGACAATGATGGTAGTATATTGGGTTAATGTTTCTGAGCGTTCTGCAGGTACCGGCTCACTCAGGTTGTCCCGTATAAAGGGCCTTTGAACAATTGTCGTATTGTGTGCTAGAATGGTGATAAAGATAAAGTGAAGAGAAAAAAGTAGAATACTATTGACACGTAATGCATATTTTGATGATGAGGTCGGAACTGCGCTGTAGGACGCTGGTCCGGAGAAGCCGTGCACCGCTGATGATAAGACATGCTACTGCATTCCGCTCGGCGAATGCTTTGCGTACAAGCAAGAGATCAAGATCGATCACTGTGATATCGACCGGTACAAAGGCGACGATTTCAAACTCAATTTCCTCTACGTCGTCAACAACGGTGCCGGAGAAGACTCGCCAGAGAACAAAGTTTCGGTATGGTCAATTTACAACAATAACAACAACAACAACAACTAGAACTATAGAACATCAAAGACGTTAAAGCACAAGCCGCGCGCCCAAGTAAAGGTAAAGGTAAGTGTATTTATATAGCGCACTTTTTGTAGTACCTCACACTCAATGCGCTCAGGTACGGATCACACAGTGTTACCTGCAATTACACCGTACCTGCCTCTACCTCGTAAGCATTCACCAGATGGCGCGTCCCCAGACTGAGGTTGCAGACATCTAATTGCAGCCTACTACTCATTTATCTACCCCGAAAGGATGAAAGGCTGAGTCGGCCTGGTTGGCTGACCTACAGCGGACGATTTACCCACTTAAGTGGTCACCCGTCAGCCACAGGTCGAGCGCAGGACAGCGAAAGTTCGCCTGTCAGAGACCGACGTTCTACCACTGAGCCACGAAACCATCGGAATGCAGCCTTTTTCAATTCGCCCTAGTTTTTACCATGTATTGCTCTCATAAAAAGTTTATGGTGATATCTCAAATAGCTCAAGAGTTGTCAAGTTATCGCGTTGACTGCTGAAAACATAGGCCTACCACCCTCGCTATGCTGTGGCTGCGCGGGTGGTAGCACTCATCGTCGTTGTCGTCGTCGTCGTCGTCATCATCATCATCATCATCAACATCATCATCACCACCATCATCATCATCATCATCACCATCATCATCATCATCATCATCACCATCATCATCATCATCATCATCATCATCATCATCATCATCATCATCATCATCATCATCATCATCATCATCATCATCATCATCGTTTATTTTATTGATAACATGACAGTTAACGTCTCAATAATGATAAATGGAAAATCTTGTCTAATACAGTGACGATTGGTTTGTAGATTGGTGATCTCGGTGACATAGAATGCAGACCGACACCCGGTAAGCACTGATCAGTTCATTTCTTCGTTGCAATTCCGACAATATCTGCTGATAAACGTGTCAAACACGTGTACTTGTAATAACAAGACTGTGCTCAGAGAGCGCAAACAATTCGCCAACGCCAACATTTCAACCAAAGTCCAAAAGTGATCCGAAATTCCAATCCGGATTGCCGGATTCATCCGCATCCGGATCCTAATGTCCGCTGGATCTCTCTCAAAATGTTGTGGATTCATTACCTTGTCGGCGTCAGTCATTTCGCCAAGTTTCGTAAATATCGGGCAGTGGCTGTATGAGAAATGCTAATATATCTCCTAAAATCCCCTATTCCGAAATAACATCAAGTTTCAATGAAATCGGCTCGTTACTTTTTCAGTAATTCTGGTCACAGAATGACACAGGTAGACAGAACGATCGCTGCACTGTTATATAAAATAGACTTTACATTTTAGTTAATTATAAGGTTCAGTTAATTACAACGTTAGTTATTTTAAAAAACGAAAACATTTTCGATCTGTAATAACGCCTTCATAATATAATATACTAACGTAGTGGCATTCGCTTTGTCTTACTACTAACGTGCGTGCCGTGACCGTTTTCCAAGAAACTGTCTAGTCTACCGCCCGTGATACTGATGCTGTGGAATCAGTACAATGTCGTTTCACCAAACGACTTCCTAATCTGAAGAACTTGTCTTATCGCGATGGTCTAAAATGTTGAAATATAGCTTAAAACTTCGACGACTTCGTACTACTGATTTGTTTTGGTATTATAAAATTGTTTTTGGTTTGGTATATGTCAATCTTGATGACCTGTTTGTTTTTAGCCCCTGCCAGTACACTCGTGGGCATAAATTTAAGTTTTTTTCAAGCGCCAAACCACAAACTGCGTACGTGCCAATTTCTTCAGTGAGCGAGTAATAAACTGTTGGAATTCTCTTCCCCACACTGTAGATTTTAGTTCCTTTTCAAAGTTCAAGCGTACCGTAAACGTGTTGATTTCACAGATTTTCTCATATATTAATGTGCATTTTTTTATTAATTTGTCTTTATGTTGTTTATGTTGTATTATTACTGTCTTTATTTTACAATGGGCAACTGTTAGTGCATGCTATGTGCCTTGCTGTACTGTTCTTTCGTCACTTTATTGTTATGTTATTGCTTCTTTGAACAAAATAAATGGAGATGGAGAAGGTTACCCGCCTGCAGAACAAATGAGCCAGTGGGTAGGAATAGTGAGTATACGACTTGTGATGGCCAAGTTGGTCAACTACATTTCATTAAACTGTAGAGAGCACTCAGACGGCGCAAACCTCCACCAAGGCAAAACCTCACGGGGAAAGTTTTGTCACGGGGGAAGAAATGTATGGGACACCGTTGTTGGCGGCCGCTGCCGCAAAAGCAGATTTCTCGGGGAAACATTTATATCGTCTCCTGGTTTGACCTTGAAACGTGCTCCAAGGTCACAGAGTATGGCTATGGCGCCGTTGGACAGAACACATCTATTAGTGTTCTATAATAACTTTGGTCGTATCTCTTGCCGTTTCTGCGCTACAGTCGATTTTATGCCATTCGAAATGACGTTGCTGGGCGACTGTGACCTCTAAATGACAGTGAACGTCAATCTGGATCATCACCTGTAGAATGAATCACCTCAAGACTCGGCCAAACTAGAAAAATCTCACGTAAATCAGTGCATAACTTGTTTGCATGAGACAGCACATGCAGACAGAATGACAAAGAAACTGACCTGATGGGGCGGAGGTAACAAAGTCGAGGACTACAAAGTTGCTAGTTCGCTGGGTCGTCGTTCAAATGGGTAGGTAATGCAGATCGGCAAGATATTTACAACCGTTAATTCCGTACTGTCAGAATTAGTAAGACACGCTTGTCCATAAACATATCTTTATTGCAATATGAATTTAATTGAATGTTTGTGTTTACTTGTAGGGCTTTCGGCAGGCGTCATCGCAGGCATCAGCATCGCCGTAATCATAGGTAAAGTGTCGTTGCGTAGTGTCAGTTTGCCACGGTCTAACCCAAACCCGGACCCCGTCAAATTTATCCTGCATTACCCCGCACCGCAATGCAGTGCACGAAATGGTCCCGGCATGGTCGACGTGAGAATGCGGCCACCGTTGCAATACTCACGTCTCTGTGTTGCGTCACTTTTTTAGTCAGTCAATCAATCATTTATTGCCCGAAAATATAGTACAGAGAAACAACTGATAAACAAATATTGAGTGAGCCAAACAGCAAGACTAGAGAGCACTAGCAGCAGCTGCCCTTAAATAAAGGGAAAAATACAACGAAATACAACACGAACTAGTCGACAAGGTATTTTGAAAAATCAACTGAATTGATAGAACGTTTAAAACTGGCTAGAGAGGAAAAATCAACAACATCGGAGGGTAAAGTGTTCCAAATATCAGTAACACGCTCAGAAAAAAATGACCTAGCAGTGCAAGAACAATGACGTTTGAAAATTTTAAGGGTGCTATCTTGTGACAAACTCAGATCTTAATTCAGACATATCGCAGAAATAGACCAAAGATTATCTATGTTTTGACGTTTAATTTTATAAAGTTATAAACAACGATTTTCGTGCATTTCTCCCATATGACGCAAAGTATTTTATCATCAAACGCGTAGGGTTACAGTATTTTGTATCGGACACACTGTAGATGCACATACGAGCACGGCACATTCGAGTTGGTAAAGAAAGTGAACACAAATCCCTCCGTCTGGATCTAAGTCACACCAAAAATGTAATCGATCGTTTTTGTTATGTCCAAAAGCCCATCGCTTACAAAAAATTCATATAAATTTATCCCTGACTTTTTCGTAATCATGCTAAAAAAAACTATAACTTAGGAAGAAATGCATGCACAGGCCCGTAGCTAGCTTTCTGATAACGAGGGGGTCGTTTTCCTCAGATTTTGGACCTTTTTCAGGGTTTGAAAATTGGAGTTCCCAGTGGTTGTCTAGGGGAAACCTCGATTTTTAAAATAATAATGACTGATGACTTCACTTTGTGGTTAAAACTCGAATTTGCATGCTAAGTCTACTCGATTTTATTAATTTTATTTCATAGACGGGCGATATTTAAGATGTTAGTGCTCGATCAGTCGGCGGGGCTCGTCCAACCGACTGCTACGACCCCCCCCCTGGCTACGGTCTGATGCATATGGGGCGAAACATGCGCTGAATTTGACGTCGTCGATGTACGTGAATTGCAGGGCTGCTGTTGCTGATACTACTCATCGTCATTTGCGTTCTGATGCTGATCCGCATCCGACAGGACAAACCGGCCGTTCCGCAACGGTTCCGCACGATGGCGAACCAGGCGAGAAAACGGTTCACGATGCACTCAGCGAGAACTGAAGACAACGAGCTCTACACCACCAACGAACAGCCACCGCCAGCTTATCCCGGACAGGTATCGCGACTGAATGTAGTTGTGGAATTTAACGGCAATTCACCTTTGACTCTGACACTATCTAGGTTATTCTGGCAACTGTTTCTCCGTTTTTCCATTACAACGATTTCATCATTCGAAATCACTGGGTTTTGTATTATTAATTTTTATTGCCACGCGATGCTATACATAAGCGCGGCATATGCCGTCGCGCGGTGTCCGTCCGTCTCTCCGTCACGTTTGTGTATTCTCAAGTCAAGTCAAGTCAAGTAGTCAAATATTCTGTCCAAACAACGAATAAACTTATCTGCTAAGGTTCTGCCAGTGAAGAAGAGCTAGGTCAGCTATGAAACAGCAGTAGCAAGTATATTTAATCGATTTTGTCTGACTACAGCTACATTGTGATTTTAGCCACGACGACATCACGACAACCCCGCAACGACCTCGGACGATGACATGTATCTTGACAAGGTTGACCTCGTGCCGTCCAAGATCCCCAAGAGGAATCTTCAGATGATGGACACGCTCGCTGAAGGACGTTTCGCCATCGTCCGTAAAGCACAACTGCATCCGGACGGCAAGGAGAGATCGATCGTCGCCGCCAAGGCGCTCAGAAGTAAACAGTAACATTTTTCGCTTGCTACCCCCCCCCCCCCCCCCCCCCCCC
>Ga0209149_1000716_pt1 | contig 14676 bp, 7 predicted proteins | sample WorMetTyACAVOLI2_FD_187423 | JGI IMG/M metagenome (GOLD analysis project Ga0209149, IMG submission 187423) | Marine gutless worms symbiont microbial communities from Max Planck institute for Marine Microbiology, Germany - Olavius algarvensis... ... | reverse complement strand
CTATAGCGACACAACTCAACTCAACTGACCTACTTCGCGCTGATTGGCTGTACGCTGCAACTGGGTCAGTTGCATTGCCGATCGCCGGCGACAGTTGAGTTGCGTCGGTGAGGGTGTCTATAGCGACACAACTCAACTCGACTCGACGTCGAGTTGAGTTGTGTCACTATAAACACCCCTTTACGCTGACAGCCACCATTAACTACTTAGCACCTCGCTTCGTCGAGACCTTCGGTGAGGTATTGTTTTTGGTGGCGTATGTTTCGTCTTTCTTTATTAGCAATATTACAGGACAACGCCACCGGTAAAGCTATTGTCATGAAACTGTCAGAACAGATGGCCAACAACAGATGATATATATCACATTTGACGAGATTGGAACAGGGACAATGGAGAATACGACAGAATATTGAATCGACGTCGTTCGGTGTCGCCGCGACGTCAAACAAGTGCTGACGCCTAGCGAGTGAATTCACAAACTTAAGAGTACATGATTTGCTTGCCATAGGAACGCCAGTGTGAAAAGCATTTACAACGGATGAAGCGGCGGAGGTATCACATGACCGCGCGCGGTCTTTGGCTCTGCAGTTCCGTCCAGTATTTATAAAATTATAGCATTAATGATGCATAAATATTTATAAACAATAAAACAGAAGTATCCAGTTGGGATTATATATTTTTATGACCTTAAATGTTTGTTTATGGTTTTCCAAAGTCATTCGTAATAAAAATAAAATAAAAATCTTTAATAGGAAGTATACAAAGCCAATTTTATTGTATTTGTACAGTGATAATTTGGCATATTTGTGCAGATTTTCAAGCATAACAATATTTCTATATAATGTAGAGCGTCGCGCGGTTTCTCTGCAGCAGCCGAGCTTCTGTCAGCTGTAGATCTGTCTTGCGCTTGTCCAGCACGTGTCAGAACGCTACGTGGAACTGCGGTGATATCGAGTGCTCCAAGAACATCCGTTGCCCAGGTAACCAGGTGTACCGGCATGACGTCAGACGGTGCGGCGCCACGTGCGCCACGTACGACGACACGGCGGACTTCTGCAGCGCAGCCAACGAGCCGGTCTTCGACGGATGTGGATGTCCGAACGACACTGTTCTAGCTCCAGCCGTGAGTCATTCACGCCACTGTTGATTATTTACGATCTGGAGATGTGCACCGAGGTCACAGACCAAACCCCCTCCTCGGATAAAACCCACAGGTCATAACCCCATTCTTTGCTGCCATACCTGGGTCGGTTAGGTCAGGACCCACCTTGTTGGGTGGACAGGGTCAGGAATAGGCCCTATGGGTTAGTGCCAGTTTTGGTTTTTGTTCGGCAAAACCACGAACCGACAAAACCGAACCAAATAAAACAAATTATTTCTTTAACTTTGAAACACAACAGAAATTTAAAAATCAGCAACTGTAATTGCAAACATCGGCTTGCCGCGCTGGCCATAGGCCAGTCGTCATCAACGATGGTCATAGCCGCAGGCAAGCACGCTGTCCGTGCGGGCGAGTTCATTTCCTGTACCAAGACGGACTCGTCGGCAGACGGATAGTCCAATCCCGTGCAAAAATGGAATAGTCCGCAGACCGCAGGTCGAGCAAGTCCATTATACAGATGATGCTGTGGGGCATCAAGGGGCGGTCTTTAGAACTCTCTAGTTTAAAAAAAAAATTCTATGCTTACTAGATGCGGATGGGACAGTTTTACATCACTTGCCATAAAGCTGGCCGACACTAACGGCTGAGCTTGGATGCTGCAGGGCATGTGCGTCAAACCGGATGAGTGTCCGTGTATCTATGACGACAAGCAGTTTTATCCGGGAGATGTCGTCACCGTCGGCTGCAGTGAATAGTAAGTAGTATGTTGATGTTGGTATTAAAATAATTATATGCGACTATAATACGTGACCGAATTTCTTGTGTTCCTGAAAAAATCGTCCCGTTTTCTGGCCTGATGTCACGTTGTCAGATTCTTTGTTCGTCTATTCATTTACTGTTATTCACTTTTACCTGCGCGTTGATAGATAGATAGATAGATAGATATAGATAGATAGACAGACAGACAGACAGACAGACAGACAGACAGACAGACAGATTAGATAGGCAGACAGACAGACAGAGATCAGCACCTACGTGTGAAAAGCGGTAGCGCATTAGAGGCGTGTTCGCGACGATGCGCTATACAAATCCAGGTTTACTTTACTTTATATTACTTCAATTTTTTTCTATGGCGGGGGAGATTATCTCCGGGGGGAATATTCCCAGGTAGTTAACACGTGGATTCGCCAATGTCACACTTTGTCAGTCGGGAGTCGGTAACCAATGAATGGTGGAACTTTGGACCGAAACTACATTCGGCATAACTAGCCCCCTAGCGAATGCTTGTGAATTAAGAGCTTTGATATTTGCCTGCACTCGTGCTGCCATCTGACAAGTGCGTTTGCACCGCGCAGATTTCGCAAAATTCGTTTGGTCTTGTTCTACTTTGCCCTAGTTTCTGTGCTGTTTCTGATAATAGCGGCAGCTGAAAATACTGTATTTATCAAAAACAAAAAGTCTTTGGATGAACTGAAAATGTCGTTTCCGAAATGAACTTCAATGTGTTACTGAATGATGTCACATTCCAACAGCTGGTTTCAGAGTACGTTCGGGTAAAATACTTACCTACTGGCCGATGATATTCTTCTCGCCTCAGAAAGTTCTGCTCTCTCTCTCTCTCTCTCTCTCTCTCTTAGGTTCTTTTCGAGGAGAAAGTGTTCTCTGTCACTCGTGTTCAGAGTCGTTTTGATGACAGATGTTTTGCTGCAGTTGGACCACATATCTGGAACAACTTACCTGCCAGTCTGCGAGATAAGGAAGTCAGCTGCGAAGAACTCAGGAGACAACTGAAGACATTCATGTTTGAGACGGACTGAAGCGCATCGTGACTTTTTTTGGTTATTGCACCTTATAAATATTCTTACTTACTTACTTTAGCCTTTGCGGTTACTTGTAGCGTGTGCAGTCAAAGAAGATGGCTGAAAAGCACGGACGTTGATCAGTGCATGGGAGTCTGCTGGGCGTCTGGAGACCCGCACTACAAACAGTTCGACGGACGCACCTTTACGTATCAGGTAATGACTGATCAATAGTAGGTGGTTGATGACTGGTGATGGCTGGTGAGTGATCAATAGTAGGCCCCATAAAACTATCAGTGCACCGTCGTGATGACTAACTATTACGCCTTGGTCACAGGTGCAATACGACTGACTAATTGCGGTCAGGGCTGGCAAATGTAGGTTTTTGAGCTTATGTGTTTACCAGCCGCGTTAGCGAAAGCTGGTATTGTTTTCAACGTGTCTGTCTGCGTGTGTGTCAATAAACGAAAAAGTGGTTCTGGAAACATGTCTTGTTGGGTGAAGCACCATATAAGTGGTTGTGAATATTTTGATAGAGTTTGTTTGTTTCGCCTGTCAGCAAAATAAAGGAACCAGTGGCGTTGCGACTGGAGCGATAGAGGCACAGCCGGACTGAAAACGATTCTTATTTAGTTTTTGCCGCGCGACGCTATGCTACGCTGTGTCTGTCTGTCTTGCTGAGCGTCACGTTCGTGTATTGTATCAAAACGAGTAATCATATCCTCACACTTCCTCACGGTCGGATCTAGTCACTAATTTACACCATTCTAGTTTTTCCGTACCAAACCTTATGGCATTATTCCGACGGGGACCCCGTAACTCGGGCAAAAGTCGCGATTTTCGATTAATATCTGACTTTGTGATCGATGACTGGTGGAGTGTCGACTGTTGTCAACAATTTCGACTGTGGAGTAAGTTTATAGACCCATCGGCCTACGTTTATAGCGGCAGACGGTGACGCCGAAATGTCACGCATCAGTGAATCTTGACAGGAGTCGTGTAAATAAGCAAACTTCTGTGGTCGAAGTATGTTTATGACCGCAAGCCTCGACGTCGTTTTCATCAGTCGACAGGCACGCCGAAAAAAACAGAACAGAATTTAATTGTAAATTGTATGACCTAATAGCTGAATTGGCACATAGATGGCATATGGCAGTATCAGTTAGCAAATGTAATGTTCTAATTGTCGGTAATAGCTCACTTGTTGCTAGTTATGAACTTGACGGTTGCAAGTTGGCAAGCAATAGCGAGTGTCGTGACCTAGGAATAACAGTCGCATCAAATCTATCTCCAGCGTCGCATATCATAGAAATTATCGCAAAAGCACATCAGCGGGCCAACATTGTTCTTCGTTGTTTCATATCTGGCGATATTAACGTTACTGGTCGGGGCTTTCATTGTTTATGTGCGCCCCACAGTCGAGCACAATTCTGTTGTTTGGTCGCCATGTCTGAAGCACGATGTTGATTTAATTGAGACGTTTTACAAAGCGACTTTATGGCCTGAAAACCCTGTCGTACGCCAATCGTTTAGCTAAACTCGGATTACACAGTTTGGAGTTGAGGCAGTTACATCTTGACCTGGTTTTATGTTACAAAATAGTTTTTGGTGTTATTAATGTGAGTTTTAATGCTTTTTTTCTCATTCGGTACGCTATGTAATGGGTCACGTTTATGTGCGTATGTAAGCCTAAAGCTGTACAAGACGCAGACTACAAAGACTGTACGTAAGAATTTCTTTGCAGAGAGAGAGTTATAAAGTGTGGAACTTTCTACCCCCTGTTGTCGAATATTCGTCGTTAGCATGTTTTAAACTGCAATGTACTGTACTGTTTTATATTACTAGTCTAATTGTGTCTGTACATGTAGACTTATGCATAAATGGCAGCTGTCAGTGCCGGTTATCTGTGCTTCGTTGTCCTGCTCTCATTGTACATTGTAATGCATTGTAATGAAATGTCTTGTGAGCAAGTAAAGATAGATAGATAGATAGAAATCTGAAGCCGCAGTAACTCGTCTGACACCGATCGGTTAACCGTAGCATTGATGGGTTCAACCGTCGCAGGGCCCGTGTACGTACGTTCTGACGCGGCACCTCGGCGGTCAGTTTGTCGTGGAAGCTGAGAACGTCCAGTGCGGTTACGGCGGCGTCACGTGCACGAAGGCTGTTAGTATCTTCGTCAACGGCACGGCCGTTGAGTTGGTCATGGGAAGACCACCCACGGTCGACGGCGTCGAGCTGGCCACCCACCAGCTCGTCGACTTCCCGTTCAACGGCGGCCGTCTCGTCTACAACGGCCTCAATATCGTCGTGTTCTTCGACGGCGGACTGAACGTTGTCTGGGACGGAGGTTCGTCGCTGTCCTAGCTTGGGCGAGTTTAGTTAATGACAGTTTTGGCAGGAGCGCTCTCGACCGTTCTTGTCAACTCCAAGAGCGCTCTTGATCGTTCGCTAACCCTTTTGCTCCGACAGCGCTCTCATAAAAAAAATAAAATGGCTACTTTAAACGAACATACGTCTGTTCTGGCAGCAATTTTGAGTGATATTTCTGATGACAGTGACACGAATTTTATTTACATACTGTCAGCGAACGGATGTCAACAACGCAACAACCACGAAATGACGCTGGAACTTTGAAACAAAAAAACACCAAACGAAATCACAATTTGTTTACAAAAACTTACGCGGTTGGAGTCGAGGGGTGCAACGCCTTTACAAACAAACACATAAGTCAAAGTTACATGACTAAAACTGCTGGGAGCGAAATTTTCGACCGATCCCCAAAAAAATGAGAGCGCTCTCGCGGGAGCAAATCGTTTAGTTAAGGATCGCTCCAGAAAATCAGGAGCTATCCAAGAGCGCTGCTTAACTGAACTTGCTCCTTATTACCTCGCCTTGTCCAGACGGCAGGCAGGTATTGTTTTTGGTGGCTTGCGTTTGTTTGTTTGTTTGTTATTTTATTTGTTGAAAATATTACGGGAAAACGGTTCGAGCAGTCGTCGTGAAACTCTCAGTGTAGACGAGCAGAGACGCGCTAGGATGATGCAGTTAAATTGCCAGGTGGCAGCACCAAGCAGTGGAGCGCGGGGCGTGATTTGTTGTGCCTGGCACCGGTCATTTGTCTTGTTTTGAAGTTATTAACTTTTCAGATCGTGATAATACTGTAGCCGAATTTGCCAGTGAAATTATATTATTAGGCCTACATCATGGGTATTTGCAACTTCCGTCTTATATGAATGTTTTGAGAAGTAATTATTAGGTTATTAAGTCACGTCTGTCATTGAGTAAGGCTGTCTGAGTTTGGCTGTTTCTTTTTATGGTGTGTGATTTTTATGTTTTTGTCTTCTGTACTTTGTTCACGATTTTTGTCATAAAAATAGATAAAAATCGAAAGTACGAAAGGCGACGAACGCGAATTAATGCGTGGCATGGCTTTTGATTGATGCTAGCGACGCAGGCGTTCGTCTACCTGTCCAAGCGCTACAGCGGACACGTCGAAGGACTGTGCGGAAACTTCGACGGTGACTCGAACGACGACTTCGCCATAATGGACAATCCGTCGTTGTTCGCTGCACGCTGGAAGACTTCCACGTCCTGTCCGGAATCACGTCTGCCTGACGACTACCAACCGTGCCGGGTACGTCTTGATCACCAACAGATAAATATTAACCCTTTAACGGGCATATTAAACCGCAGAGCAACGGACCATTACACAGCAGTATGGTGATTTGGTACACTGGCCGTTGATGGTGGGCTGTTATATTTGGTACAGCGAGGAGGGACCTGGGCGGGATGCGGCCCAGCCCACCCATCAACGATCAGTGTACTAACTTTATATTAAGCAACTTTATTCGCCAATAAATAGGCAAGGCATCAAATAATAAAAAAACAAGCAAACAAACAAATAAACATATTATTCGATGTGGCACTGTGTGCCCATTAAAGGGTTAACTTTTTATACCTCCGCCGGTCTAAGCTGGATGAAGGCTAATGTTTTCTCCTCCGCCAGGCTTCCAAATCTATATTCGGCCTCACGTGACCTTGACCCTTGACCTTTTTGCGTCCGAGCTGTTGTGACACAATGGGCATTTGCGATAATATGTGTATGTCGTGTGTGGTTAAAATTTGTCGGACAGTTCTTGAGACGTTGAAAGGGATTTAAATACTTATAAATACTAATAGTAATAACTTATGAGTTTCTTGTTGATAAATATCTATGGCGATCTACCGTTAATGTGTACAAAAATAATAGTAGTAGATCGGTTAGGGTCAGGAGTAAGGCTAAGTGCCCATTTTCCAAAAATTGCCAACCTCGTATGTCGGTTAGGGTCAGGATTCCGCGTCGTGGGTCGGTTAGGGTCAGAAATACGGGTTAGTGTCAGTTTTCCCAAAAAAATTCCCACTTGGTGGGTCGGTTATGGTCAGGAGTCAGGACCCCGTGTCGTCAGTCGGTTAAGATCAGGGACCCGATTTACAAAACAATCTTAGGATTATCTTAAGACAATGACCAAACTTACGACAATCTTAAGATAATCTTACGACAATGTTGATTTACAAAAAATCTTACGATAAACGTAAGACAAACAGTTACTTACGACAGAACTTACGATAATCTCAAGACCGCAAATGTGGTAGGCCTATCATACGATAATAATTTCGACATGAAAACATAAATAAATGCCATTAAGTGGCTCATTTTTACGCCAACATTGCATTTCTAAGTGTTGTTGTTCAATGCTGTCGCCGGCTTAACAAAGTGTAATTTAGGGCAGTAGATTGCACGCAAATTGTCCTTTGACGAAAGCGCCAGATTCGAGCGATGTAAACGTAGTCGCCAGGGGGTAGCACGCATCACTCGTCTGGGGTTTCAGCAGATTTAAATTGGGCATTTTCAAGCCGAATGACTTTTAGCTGTGATTATCTATTGCTACTTTTAAGTCTTTTTATTGTAGAAATTAAACAGCTAACCCAACTTGCAATTATCAAACAAAAGTTAATTTTCAGAAATACGATACCCTCTGCACGCATAACAAAAGTGTTACACCATCGTTAGGCCTAAATCCGCCTAATTACGTTATCTTAACGTCAAAATGTATCTCACGCACTGAACGCTGATTTTTTTTCGGTTGGTTGCTATCATAGACAATAGAATATATAATACTAGACTGAACACTTCGATCAACTAAGCAGACGAAAATGTCAAAAGTCGGGCTGCTATTGGGCGGAGGAATACGCCATATCACAGCTACACAAGCGGAAGTAAAAGAAGTTCCTGCTTGCGTACGTAAATATTGTTTTAACGGGTTAATTTTCGGCAATATTTCGTCTGCTTGCGCGAAAGAATATTTAATTCAATTGCTGCAAGGTATTAATGTTAAGTTGAAGTTCGCCATCGAATAGCGGTGGTTATCTGAGAGATTATAGGCCGCAGTGGACGCCATTTTTTAGCGCGTTTCCTGTGGTGACACAATCAGCAAGCAGGGGGCTGTGGTTGCTATAGTAATTACGATTATCTTACGATAATTTTACGATGTTCTACAAGTTTCGTAAATTAACTTACGATTATCTTAAGAAAATTTTTACGACATCTTAACTCATGAACTTACGATAATCTTACGACAAGACTTAAGATAATCTTAAAATAAATCTTAAGATTCTTTGTAAATCGGGCATTCGGGCCCCAAGAGTATGGGTTAATGTCATGTTTCTAATTTTCACTTTAACAGCCGGGGAAAATGGGAAATGTTCTACGTGAGTCAGGGAAATTGTCCGGTGACGAAAATGTCCGGGGAATATGTCCGAGAGGGAACTGAACTGAACTGAACTGAACTGAACTGAACTGAACTGAACTGAACTCAGAACTGAACTGAACTGAACTGAACTGAACTGAACTGTTAACAATGCCTTGGATGAATCGTCACAGTTGTCTTGTAGTTAAGGCCCGTTTATAGCGACAAAACTCAACTGAACTCAACTGACCCAGTTGAACAGCGTACAGCCAAGTCAGTCGTGTTTTTGTTTATGACGTCACGACCTACAAACTGAGTCAACTGGGTCACTATGTGACAGTTGTTCACGCTGTGAACGTGTCGACTCGACAACTCGACGTCGAGTTGAGTTGAGTTGTGTCGCTATAAACACCCCTTTAGCTGCACGATTATATACTGTGTCCCAAAAACGTAGTACTCAACGTTTATTTAGTACACTAAACTCATGGTGATAACTTTGTCAATTCTTAACGGATTTTCAAAGTTCTTTCACTGCTGAAAAGAGAAGTAAATTTCCAACAATAACTATATAATACTTCCCACCACACCTTCAGTGTGTGGCCGCACTACTTTTCGAAAGTTAGAAGTTCAAATTTGTGGTAATTGCCAAAAAAACAATCTAAAAATCGTGTCAAAAACTGAAAAGTCTCTTATCGTGTGACTGCATATTGTCACAATAATTGCTCGAAGTGTCCGCCTTTGCTCGCACACATGCGCAAAGATACCCACACCACTCATCAATTGCATTGTCAATGATGTTCTGGTCAATACCATGCCATACATGCAGAAAACGATGCTTCTGTTCACAACACTTGTTTAGATAAAAATCATCTGCTATTTACAAAGAATATTTAACAGGAACCAGAAATTGAAACAACAAGTAAGTAAGTAAGCTAAGTGTATTAAAATTGGGTGTGTGTTAAAAAATCAATGCATGTTACATTTTCGTTGCATTTTCTTCCAAATATGCCAAAACTCAAACTTCTAAATTTTGCAAGATAGTGCGGCAATATACTGAGTGAGAAGTATTATATGGATTTTGTGGGAAATTTACTTCTCTTTGCAGAGTGAAAGAATTTTGAAAATCTGTTAAGAATTGACAAAGTTGTTGCCGTGAGTTTTGTGTACTACATTTTTGGGACACAGTATATATAGAATTAACTGATTTATCGTGACGAACTTATTAACTGCTATGTGAGGTCTTGTTCGTCTACTGTCGGCTTTATATTTTTTGTTTGTATCATGGTTATAAGATATGGTTTGTATAAATTTCTTATTTTCTCCTATTACTGCTGCCGTGTTACGGTGAATAATAAATAAATAAATATAATATAATATAATATTTACAGAATATCATGTTTACGACTTTGGTAACGGACGAACGAACGGATGGACGAACGAACAGACAGGTCGAGAACATTATGCCTATGCTTGCCAGTCTGGCCTGGCGGATTGTCACGGTTGATTATGTCCGCGAGACGACGCACTGCACCGGTTCTTTATGATAGTGCGTCGCGACTTTGTTTGCAGAACATCTCGAGTTTACAGAAGTGGGCGGAGACGTCTTGCGAGATCATTAAGAACAGTGCCATGTTCGAGGAGTGCAGAGAAGTCGTCAGCAACGTCGACGAGTTCTACGCCAACTGCGTCTACGACTCGTGCAGGTCACTATCATTAAGAAGAGTGGCTATACTAGCGATAATGATGATGATGATGATGATGATGATGACGACGACCACCACCTCTACAACAACAACCACAACAACAACCGATTTTGCTACAAAATGGCACAAGCAGTCCACGGAGCAAGGGGATGAAACGATCAACTCTTGGGGTCAGGAGGTCAAAGGTCAAGATCACACAGATTAGAGACCTGGCGGAGGTATCATTCTCGATCTGTTCGGTCGAGTAGGTTTCCCGTTCGTTTTGTAGACAGAACTGGCAAAATGTTCGTTTTGTAAAGTTCGATCAATGCGACGTTGGGTTACCAATACCATGCCGACACAGTGACACACAGACCGACTCTTTGTTGACGCAGATAGGCTAACTGTAAACCTGAAGCTTGCGATGCTTAGTAATGTCTGTTCGGTATCGAAAGTAAAAATATAGTGCCAGATATGCGTGCAGATGGTCTTAATTAAGTGACAGCGGCGTTGTATTTTTATAGCTGCGAGGAAGGGTCGGACTGCGAGTGCTTATGTACGGCGCTGTCGTCGTTCGCCAAAGAGTGCAACGCTTACGGGATATTTGTCAAGTGGCGCTCAAATAATCTCTGTCGTACGTTATTTGTTTCATTACTTATTACATACGTCACGTATGAGTAGACTGCCACATTTAACTACAAGTAAGTAAGTAAAATAAAGTAAGTAAGTAAGACAATATATACGTGGCGCTCAAAAACAACAGTCACGAAGCGCCGCAGCCGCAAAACATTAATGTATTGAGTAGAATTCTAGCAGGTAACCCCAGGAGATGCCTGAAGATATCCCCTACTGGGTGTATAGCGAATTTTGACAAGTAGCTCTGCTGTCGCAAAGAGGCCGCGCGATACTTCGTGTCTGTCAGTAATTAGCTTCAATAGGCCTAGTACAAAACGTCGAGCAGATTCTTTTATTGTTAATTATGTAGGCTACATATTTATCATTGCGTGCAATTAAATACTGTTCTGTTGTCTTTGACATTACGTTGAAACTTCTTGTCATAAACATTTCGGCGTCGTTTCCCGCCAACAACAAACTCCGCCACTTACTACAGGCAATAAGTGTCACAACTTGCGGAACCGTGGTCCGGCGGCGCGTGTTGATAACACATGGCCGGTTGCAGCCTTGACAGCACGCAGTGAAGCCAAATATAGGCTCAGAATCGCGATTTATGCCTACCCACCTGCCTTCGACGCCCCCATTTGAGGGGTTCTCGTCGGAATATTGCTTGGCTACCCGATGGTAAAAAAAATGTTGAAAATACGTTTATTCGTTAATTTCGTTTTGACAGAATCCACGAACGTGACAGACACCGCATGACGACATAGCCCGCGACATAGCATCGCTCGGCAAAAACTGTCACTAACCCGTACTCCTGATTCTATCCGACCCACGAGGCAGGGTCCTGACCCTAACTGACCCACGGGGATTACCTCTGGGGATTTTCTCTAGAGGGTTACTTCTGGGCGCAATGTCTCCAGGGAATTATCTTCAATCACCCGTGAGTAGTCGTTTAAATTGCCCGAGTTCGACGTCCGGCTGACGGAGGTGGGCTGGGAGACCGTTCCACAGTAGAAGTGGATTGCATTTGCGCATTTATTATTGTTACGTACTTCATCCTGGCAACAGCTGGTGACGTATTGTTTTTGTTGCTGGTGTTTCGTCGTTTGTTACAAGACTACGAGTTTGTGAGCAAGACTACGAGAAACGGGTTACAGCTATCATCACAAAACTTTCAGAATAGATTGTCAGTGGTTTTGGAATCGGTAGGAGGTCAACCATATAAAACCCGTCCTAGAGGGTTCTCACTTTTTTGCTACCGTAGGACAGAATCCGGCGGGGAATTTTTGAAAACCGGCAGTAACCCGTACTGCTGACCCTATCCGACCCACGAGGCGGGTTCATAGTTCTAAACGACCCACGTAAGGCAGCAACGAAAGGGGGTTTGGGGCTTTTCCGGAGACTTTTGGTCGGTTGCCTCTGGAATAATTGTGCCATTAAATTTTTTGGCCAAACCCGTCCAAAATCCAGATAGATCATATCACTGGGCCAAAAAATGGAATAAAAATCGTACAGTCTGCATGGATGTATTTATGCCCTTGCGATATTTGCCAGGTGGCGGCACCCTGCAGTAGTCTATCAAACGTTGATAAAGCGAGCGAAGCGAGCTTTGTCGTGTTTTGCACCGGTTGTTACGGTTGTTGGTCGTAGCGGTGATGTGTGAGGGTGGTCGCCAGTACAGCCCGTGTTCGTCGCCATGCCGTCGCACCTGTCGCAACGCCGCTCTGCCGATGGACTCGTACTGCGCCACGGCCGCCTGCGTCGAAGGATGCTACTGTCCGCCGGACACCGTCGAAAGCGGTACGTCCTCAATATGTTAACATAATATTAGAATTTGTTAATTTGGCGCATTTTATGGTACAGATACTTACAGACAGGGGCATTAGGAAAATACAAGGGTCTTCAGTTGAGTTGAGTTGAGTTGAGTTCAGTTCAGTTCAGTCCAGTTCAGGACATTTCCTGCTGGACAAATTCCCCACCCGAACAAGTTCCCTGACCCATCTAGGACATTTCTCCAGCTATTAAGTGAAAATTTGAAAACTGGCACCAAGCCATACTTCTGATCCTAACTGACCGACAACGCGGGGACCTGACCGTAACCGACCCACGAGGTGGGGATTTTTTGAAAACTAGCACTAAGCTGATTTCTGACCCTAACCGACCCACAAGTCGGGATTTTTTTAAACTGACACTAACCCGTATTTCTGATCCTAACCAACCCACGACGCGGGGTCATGACCTCAACCAACCCACGAGGTTAGGAATTTTTTTGAAAATGGGCACTAAGCTTTACTCCTGACCCTAACCGATCTACCACTGTTATTTTTGTACACATTAATGGTAGATCGCCATAGATATTTATCAACAAGAAACTCATCAGTAAGTAAGCAAGTTAGTAAGAGTATTTATAAGGCGCAATTGTCAAAAAGTCACGATGCGCCGATGAGATAGGCGAACGTTGCAGAGAAACTGAGTATAGGTTTGGTAAAGTTTTACGACCATGGCGTGGTTCGGGCGGTAATTGGAATTTCGCCGTAACGTTGTCACGTTCGCACCTCGTCTACTGGTGAGTTTCAGGGAGATCATCCGTAGTCAATAGCCTACTCGTTTTTCTGTGTCTGTGTCGGTACAACTTGTACGTAGTTTCGCCGAAAATGACATCTTTGTTCGTTTTGTATGAAGCATTGTAACAGTAGCAGTTGAAAATTCGGCTTTAAGATTAAGACAGCAACGTGTATTACGTTAGAGCTGGTTGATCAAAAACTGGAACGTGTAGAATCTAATGGCAGAATGTAAGTGAAGGCATCTGCTATGTCGTTAAAACTTTTCTACTTACAGCGCTAGTGTTATGGAAATCTGTAGTATGTAGTGTTGCCATTTTTGTTTTTAGTATTATTTATATAACGTTTCACATGCTTGCTGGAACTTTCAAGTACAAATAATCATTGTGCCCGTGTTTCGGCAGAACGGTTTAGTCAGATCACTTTTTGTTGCTCGCATCTTTGAAGTGACTGAATCAATTTTCACAATTTCTGTTAAGAAAAATCACTGAAAGCGGCTTTCTTATTCGTTTATTTACTTATTTCTTTTTGGCAAGTTTCTGCTAGTCTAGTGACGTCATTGTGGCGTTGATTTACTGCTATAATTTCTTGGTGCGTTCGAGTTGTTCTCATTCGCTGTGTGGAGCCACGTTTATTGCACAGTTGACATGTGCGTTCGGACCAAAAAAACAAATTAAATCAAATTTATTTGTTGACATAAAAGTAATGTAAATATGCCAAACAGGACACGTAGGCAAGGCAGGAAACGTTTGCTGAAATTTTCCAAAAATCATGCAAAGCATACGAATCAGACGGCTTGAAGATGTGAGCAGTGAAACTTGTTGGCCTAACTTTCTGAGCCATCGTGTAGTAAGTGTTGGCAACATTGAGACAACTACAGTACTACTGTAGTTGGCAACATGTACAACAAACGTTGCAGATAGCGGCAAGTGTGTCCCGATCTCGCAGTGTGAATGCTACTATGAAGATAAAAGGTTACCTGCAGGTACCGTCGTGGAGATCAACTGCCAGCGTTGGTACGCACAGATAGTCTACGTGCTTATGCATTTAGCTTAGGCCTAAGTAAGTAAGTAAGTAAGTAAATAGTAGATTTGTATAGCGCATAATCATAACATCTCTAATGCGCTCAGTACGTTGTGCCTAATAGCGGGCGAAGAGAAATGTCTTTAACTGGCGTTTAAAACT
>Ga0209149_1000715_pt1 | contig 14676 bp, 13 predicted proteins | sample WorMetTyACAVOLI2_FD_187423 | JGI IMG/M metagenome (GOLD analysis project Ga0209149, IMG submission 187423) | Marine gutless worms symbiont microbial communities from Max Planck institute for Marine Microbiology, Germany - Olavius algarvensis... ... | reverse complement strand
CACAGTCGTAGAAGCAGCAGCAGCAGAAATAGAACGGGAAAGCCTTATGCAGCGCATCTTGCATGATTGGATTATTTATTGATTTATTTGCCAACGCAAGTTCAGTTGACTCTTACGAAAATCATTAAAATTGTTGCCAACAGATGACGGATTTTAAGGCTAAAATGCACCTAATTCGATTTCGGCTGGGGCTCCGCCCCAGACCTCGCTGGGGGAGCTTACAGCGCTCCCCCCAGACCCTCTAGCTGGATTTGGGAGGCCCTAATTCTAAGGGAAGGGGAGGGGAGTGGAGGGGAAAAGAGGGGAGGAGAGGGAGGGGAGGGGAAAGGGCCATGAGCCCCCCCAGTATTTGGAGGAAGTTTACGCCTATGAATACATAACATGTGCAGGGTGTACAAAATTAAATGGGCCAACTTCATTTGTGCTTGTAACAATTAAACACATCTATAAATTAAACGATCTTTGGTAAGTATAAACTGTAACAAGTAACAAGTGACATGATGTCAATTTCATCTTAATGAAAGCGTAACACGCTAGAGGGCGCCACGCGTGTCAACACGTCTGACACAGGCTGATATTAATAAACATTAGTTATAGGCTTAATTTGCAAAGAAAGTCTTGCTGCACAGTCTCCAGAAAATACTTCGAGACACGATCTGTAATAACAATGGTATAGACAGTGAGTAAAACGCGTGTCCAATGTGTCCGCCATCGTGGATCAGAATGGCCGACACGTGACGTTGAACACTTCTGTACTGTAAAACCACTGCTGTTAGTTATAGACGATGTGCGGTGAAGCATTTTCTCTAGTACAGCACCACTTTCTTTGCAAATTAAGCCTATCAGCCTTTATCAGACGTGATCGATAGATGTGGCGCCGTCCAGCGTGTTACGCTTTCATTAAGATAAAATTGGTACCTTGTCATCTTATAGGCCTATGTAGTTTACAGGCATTAATGCCAAAAATCATTAAATTTTACTTTACAGATGCGTTCAATTGCTACAAGCAAAAACGAAAGGTGGCCCCGTTTAATGTTGCATACCCGGTACTAAGTTTTTAAAAATGTCAAACACAGTCGATCGTGCGAGCAGTCACATGCGACTTGACATCGCCTTTCATCAGCCATTCGTATGTTGATCACAGTCAGCGCCCCTAGCAACGGCTGCCATGGCGACCGGGTAAAACCCGTTGACAAAAACTTTGTTATTACATTAAACACTGCACATTTTTCATAAACACAGTCTGTCAAGCATTCGACCGGAAGCCGCCGTGACGTTATCGACCGTGGGAATGTTTATCACGTGGTCGGCGTCCGTAGCAACGGCTGCCATAGCAACCGGGTAAGGCCCGCTGCCGACGCTGACGACGTAGAGTTCAATATTAGCTGCTCGTACGTCATCGGCGGCTGTCAGCCAATCGGTATAGTCAAATGGCGTGTTGGCGTCGGTGACGAGGATGGCAACGCTAGGCACGGTACCAACACGTCCTCCGTTAGGGAACACGGTCCGTCGTAGTGAACGTAGGGCGGCAGGTACACACGGGCGACCGGTCACAGGCCACACACCAAGCGCCTGTCGGATGTCATTCGGGTTCGCTGAACTACAATAATCGCAACCAACAAACCATCAGCCGGGTTGGTAACAATGTAACCCTTTTAGTGCCACATCGAATAATATGCATTGGTACACTAGCAGTTGATGGGTGGGGTTACGTTTGGTACAGCCACAGCGAGAAAGGGACTGGGCGGTGTGCTCGCTGCAGCCAGCCCAGGCCTCTCCTCGCTGTACCAAATGTAACAGCCCACCCATCTACGGCCAATGTACCAATCAGCGACACCGTATTACTGTATGATGGCCCATTGCTCTGCGGTTAAAGGTTGACTAGACTGTGAGTAGAGAGCGCAAACCTCTGCCAGACTGCCAAGGCTCAACCTCAACCAAAAGTGATCCGAGATTCGAAGCCAGATTTCCGCGGACCCCGACTTCCGATCCGGATGTCTAGTGGATCGCTGGCAAAATGTCGTGGGTTCATCGGCGTTAGCCGTTTTGCCGACTGTCGTGAAAATCAGCCGGTGACTATGAAAAAATGCTAATAAATCGGTTAATATTCCGCAATGGCGAGTGAAGTGGAAGTGATCCGGAATCCGTAACGGAAACGGATCATCACTAAAAGTTAATCAGTTTTTCCGATTGTAGGCCCGATCATAACACCAAATTTCGATGAAATCGGTTGATCACTTTTGTATAGTAATCCTCTACACAGACAGAATGACACTCAGAGGCGGATCCAAGGGGCACAGAGAGCACGTGTACGAAACCCAAAGCCGCAAACGTATAATACTACATCGTCATGTGCTATTTTACAAATTTACGGACATCGCGGTAATGTTCGTTTCAAGAGACTTGAGGCCCGGTTGCCATTGAAGATCATTTCGCTGACTCTGGAGCCCGCCGAGTGCGTTTCGTATTTTAAGACAAAAATGGCTGGAAACAGAACGACGAGTGGATGAAATGATTATAAATAATTATGATATTGTCATACAATGTCAGTCTGTATTGACTTGTTTGTTTTTTTCTCTCCGTAAGTGTTTTAGCCCAATGACGTAACATTCATTGAGCTCTCTGTCGATGGACTCCGCTGGAGACTTCCGTCCCCCAGACTCGATCCCTACCAGTGCTCCTCCCAAACAAAAATCCTGAATCCGCCCCTGATGACACTGACAGACAAACCGACGTGATGGCATAACATCCGCAACCGCGTTAAATGTTAACTATTCGCATTCAGTCAGTGCGCCCTGTATCTATACACACGTGACACAGCGGCGTAAAAGGCAGCTTATTCTGAGAAAAACAGCAGACGACCTGACAGCGACTGACGACCAAACTAACCCACGCATAGTTATAACTAAGCGTGGGTTTAGTTTGTTCGCCAGTCGCTGTCAGGTCGTCTGCTATTTTTCTCAGAATAATGATATGTTTTCACCCGTTGTCTGTGCCGTGCCAACGGCGAGGACGTATCACACTGACCGCGCGCAGTCTCGCGCTGCAGTTTACTGATTTTTAGCGAGCGTTACATAGTACGCTCCGCTATTAACATCGCTCTTCCGTCTGTCTGTCTGTCCGTCTGTCTGCCCGTCTGCGACGCGGTTGAGCCATCGAGTAAACAGAGAAGTTTTTGCATAATCAACGTACACCATTGGTACGCCAGGGATCTGACTCGGTTGCGTCAAAAACAGCGCGAAGACACTCGCAACCGTTATACCGAGGTTTACCGAGAACCGTTTACCTTCTGTTGTGTAGAAGGGGGGGGGGTATAAAATGAAATCACGACTTTCAAAAAATATATCGCTTTATCTCGGAGGTTTTCCGTTGTAACTGTAGCCATATCTCGATATGGTTACAGTTACAACGGAAAACCAATAGGAATTCCTACGTTGTGAAGTTCGCAAAGACAAGACTTGACTTACTTACTTATTGTATTGCATTGTGTATTTATAATTTCGGTTCCTGACCTATTGTTAGATATTATGTCCGGTAACGAATGTTCGAGTTGGCCGAGATCGGGGCCAAGGTCAGCGGTAGCTTGTAAGTCTGGCGGGGTGTGGAATGTTCTAGGAGTTTCGTTAGTATACAAATGAAGATCGTGCAATTGATCGCTCTCTTTCTGTTGTGGCAACACGATCGAGCTGTATGTGGGGTATCTTTCACCAGTTCGCTGTCAGCAAACGTGTTTTGGGTGATTAATGTTAGCCGGACAGCTAGTCGGCTGTGTTGATTCATAGCGGTGTCTGTGAATCAGTAGTTGGTAAAGTAATTCACCTTAGACAAGGGAATGACTAGTTTGCTTCACTGTAGGTGAAGCTTGACTCTGGCTGGTTACATTAAGCCAGCAGAGTGACTTGTACGAGTATTCATTACTCAGTTGTATAAAGATTTGCATAGGTCAGATCTGTTGTTGTGTAGTTTTCTTATTAAGTATAAGAAACTGTAGGGTTGTTGTGATAGTCTGTTCTGATCCTGTTGTGATAGACAGACCGTGTGTAAGGAGAAACTAGACGTTCTAGTTAGCTCTTTGTAATAGAATTTTGTGAAGGAACATTACTGAGAGTTTGGACTATCTTATCTAGTTGTAGGTATATTGCTCATTTTCTCCATATTGTTAATTTTGTGTTTATCATTAGTTATTTTTTTCTTATGTTAGGGCCTATTTGGATGTTTCACTTAGAATATAAATTTTTATTTTGAATTTTGGAGTTGTAAGAATTGAAACATCATGATAATAGATATTACCACATTCCCTCCCTCATAGTTGTCACATACGTGATCTATCGAATGACGCCATTTCCAATGATTTCCAATGATCTTGAGTGATCCTACCAATTTTCAAGGTTACGACATTCTTCAACGTCAAATAACTCGAAAATGGTACAAGATAAAGCTATACTTAAATGACAGATTGATACGAAGTCGTACACGATCTACCAAATTCTGCAATTTTCAATGACCATGAATGACCGTAGCCCAGATATGAAGGGCACGTCACTATTCGACGTTGAATGTCTCAGAAACAATACAGACTAGAGTCATGGTTTCAATTCAATGGAATGCTAATAGGAACTCACACACGCTGTACTCAACGGCGAAAATACGAGCGAGCTTGAGTGACTTCGAGTGACAGGAATATTTTCAACGACATGCACGGAGCATCGCGCGGCCTCTCTGTGACAGCTCAGCTTCTTGTTGAACTACTGTCACTTCACTTCCGCTTCCTGTTCCTTGAACTTCTTGTCACCTAGCGATTATCTATAAAGCCGGCTCCAAATTTCTGCCAAAATCCAGGAACTAGCGTACTGAGTCTGTCAGTGGTGACAACATTTAGCGAATGACGCTTATCCGGGGCGTGGAAGTCGTGCCCTGTACTACTTGTTAACACTGTAGAGTGCAGAGGCATTTATAGTGCCACGTCGAATAATATAAAGTTGGTACAATGACCGTTGATGGGTGGGCTGTTACGTTTGGTACAGCGAGGAGGGGACTGGGCGGGGCCGCAGCCCACCCAGGCCCCTCCTCGCTCTACCAAATGTAACAGCCCACCCATCAACGATCAGTGTACCAATCACCGTATTTCTGTATAATGGCTCGTTGCTCTGCGGTTTTAATATGACGATTAAAGGGTTAATAACATGAAGTTTCTCTGTGGATAAACTTTTGAGCCACTCTGTTAGACTAGAGTAACCGACTGTACCTGTAAGTATTGAAGTAGAACTGGACGGCGGGCGTGTCGACAGCCGTCACAAATGCCAACCGAACGCGGTCCGGTCGCAGCGGCAGACCGTCGGCCACTAGACGAATAAACTCCAAGCTGACCCGGTAAATAAGGTCAAAGTCACCGGAAGAAAGGTCAAGGACGAACGCCACGTCCAGTGATCTTGCACAACCTGAAACATCACAGATATACTGAGATATTCGCTTATAAGGGCCTACCATATCTTCCGCTGTGTAATAGGTTGAATGTTTACGTCTCCGCCGTGCCAGAGTTGCCGACGGAGGCGTTATATTCTCTCGTTGTCCGTTCGTCCTGCCTTCTGTCCGTCCGTCCGTCCGTGTATCCGTTCGTTACATCCGTTACCAAACTTGTGAACACGTTTTGAAAAAAAATAGCGAGCCGATTTCGATGCAAAATGGCACCGCACAAGTGGTCTATGCAACAAGGGTCAACTTTTGCAGTCGGGTCAGAACACGAGGTCAAACGTCACAGTCACACGGCGCAGAAATATATAGCAAAAAATCCCTTTCTAAAGAACTGTCCGACGAATTTTGACCAAACGCGACAGGCGTACGTATCACGGTAACTGCCCACTGTGTCACAACAAAAGATCGATAGTCAAGGTCACGCGTGACCAAAGATAAATTAGTAGGCCTGGCGGAGGCATCATTCGCGACTCCCTTGGCTCGAGTAGGTTTTCTAGTTTCAAATACTTCATCAATACGTTGACAAAATGCCTCCAATTCAGTTTCACTGCTGACATCAGGCACCTTATAAACATTTAATGTTATGTACGCTCGTACAATAACAGTGGTAATGATGAAGGAAAAAGATAAAGCCGAAGCTCATAGGGCGGCGCTGATCTCCGTTTCTGTAGCCGTCAGCCAGACACCAGATAAATCTGCAAGACCACGGACACAGGGCTAGCGCGTCGCGTGGTATGTCTGTTTACCTCCCAGCTTTCGCTGGTACCAAATTTTACTGCTTGGTGACAGAGGCAGTGGAGTGTGAACAACTTGCCTAAGGTTGTTGCACAGCAGCGTCGCGGCCGGGCCTCGAACCCGCGGCCCCTGGATCGCAAGTCCAACGCCCTACCACTAAGCCACCGCGCCATCCAATGGCAATGGTAGGCCTACGATACGATACGATATATTTAGTGGACAGTCAAAAATTAATGGGAAGCCAGCTTGGTCCACTAAACAGAAAATTTAACGAAAAAAATGAACTAAAAATAAACCGATGAGCATGATAAGTCCGGTCCAGACCAGTGATCCATGAAGGCAGTCCAGCGGCACCAGAAGTCTGTTATGGCGGGCAGGATTTGTTGAAAAGGTAGGTTTTGAGGCTGGAGTGAAAGAGTGATGGATAGTGGTGATGATGACAGAGATGACTTGACAAGGAAGGCGGACGAAATGAATCTGGAAGTTGATTCCAAAAAATAAGCGATCTGTGATTTTTAACGAGGAGACGGTTGGTGATCGAGGATGGGTAACAACAGACGAGAAGCAGGTACTGCGAGGGGAAGGTAGTGCTAGTAACAGTAATAGTAGTAGAAGTAATAAGAGTGAAGTTGGACTGGAGTACTCACGTTGTTGGCACTGTGTTCCGGTCCAGTCGACTGTACACTGACAGATGTACTGCTGGTAGTACGGACGACAGATGCCGGCGTTGTCACACGGCTGGGGTGATGCGCACGGACTTCCTCCTAATTATCAACATCGTATCACCGTTGACATCATCAGACGGCTCAAACACTGAACGTTGCTTTGTCGTTCGCATCTTTAAATACCGACTTTAAGAGCCAGTTATGGTTCACGACACGCACACGAGAAGAAGAAGAAGAAGAAGAAGTACAGACTGGCCGGTATTTGCATGCATTTTTGACGCGCTAAGCGTAAGTACTATAGCACAGATAATGGCTACGGCAAATCCATCCCGACGTCTGTCCGCCCATCCGTCAAGCCCGATATACGCAAGGCACTAGCCGTCACATGCTCGTATTGAGTGCGATGGCTTAATATATCATTTTTTCATCAACTGTTAGATCCATAATTCTAGTTTTCCCAAATGGGGGGGGGGCGAAATTCCGACGGGTTTCCCAAAATACTGTGTGTGCGTGTGTGTGTGTGTGTGTGTTGTTTGCTGTTTATTAATTTGTATTTTTCTTTTTGTCGCTACCATTCGTGGTGAATATAGATGTTCAATACTGACGTTGAATACAGGAGGGGTTTAAAATTCGCAATTTTCGACCAATATATCGATGTATCTCAAAAATGATAGAAAAGAGGCACACAGTTACAATGAAATACTAATAGGAAGTCGCACAGAGCTTTCAACCGGTACAGACTTCGATCATCATGAATGACCGTAACGCACCAAATTACAAAATGTCGCTTCATTTCACAACTCGCTGTGTAAAATTGACTCAGATAGACCCCCATATTGTCAGGCAAAAACCTAGATTTAAGCGACGTACAGGATGTGCATAAACTCACAGGACTTGCCCCTTAACTCCCTCTCTCTTGCGTGCTCTGCCTTTTCAGGCAGGTCCAGGCCTCCAATGACGTTAGTCTTCTCTATCACGAGCTCTTTTCTTTATCAGGCCTATGTTCATATTCCTTAACCTTCTATAGCCCTCTACAGCCACATTAAAACCGAAGATCGACGGACCATTATACAGCAATATTGTGATTGGTACACGGGCTATTGATGGGTGGGCTTTTGCATTTGGTAGGCCTACAGCGAAGAGAGGCCTGAGCGGGCTGCGGCCCCGCCCAGTCCCCTCCTCGCTGTACGAAATGTAACAGCCCACCCACCTACGGCCAGTGTACAAACTTCATATCATTCGATCTGGCACTATAATTGCCTCTGCACACTAACGGGTTAAGAAGGGACATAAAATGTGTGAAATCAGCGATTTTAGGGTCTTTTGCGCTATAGCGATGTCGATACAACGGAATCGTAGGAGGATGCAATTTTTAATGTTGAGCCTAGATAGACTCTAGTTTTTTGTGCCGAATTTTATGCGGCAGTTGCTAGGGTATTAGTCCCAGCGAGGCTCTCAAATTAAACGAGGTGGAGAAAAACTCCGATGTCTGGAGTTTGCGTCGCACTATCTTGCAACCCAAACGTGTATAAGATAAGGCCCAGGTCAGGTACTATTAATCATTAATAGGAAGTCGCTGTTGATTGGTACCGGCTTAGACAACCTTGAATGACCTTGAACGGGTTTGAGAACAACCGACGAGTTACTCCTAAAGCGTCACTGCATCTCCTTCGACAAAATATTCGCTACTTTTAACTAACATAGCAGTTACAGGATGATAACTTGCGTAAAAGTAGAAAAAACGCCCACCAACAAACGAGTTGATAAATCGCGTGTCGAGCAAGCCTGTCAAGTCGCGGAAACTACTGGCCATGTACACGGTCTTACTGGACGGGGCCGAAGCCAGGGTCCACAGACCGTAGACGTTTGGGTCCAGCCCGACAGATAGCACGATCACATAGGTGTACTGTTGGCGCACGGCTGCGGCGTTTGCGGCCGTCGTTGCTATGTCGACGTTTGCGTTTCCGTCGGTGATGATAAATGCTAAGTTCGGCGCGTCAAGGCGATCGCCTTTAGCTACAGTGAACACGCTGTTCGACTGCAAACAAACACAATTCGTTGAACTAATTAATTAATTAATTTATTTAATGCGGTCGGATTTTAAATTTCGGGGCCCTGTTCCAAACCTTACAAGCCTTAAGGGCCGTTCACACTACGTAAGGTGCCGTACCGTGCGGCATCGTCGTGCCGCATGGCGCCGTACTGCATCGTACGGTGTCGTTTGTGCAGGGAGTTGAACTTTTCAGCATTATCTTTGCACCACCTAATACCGTAGGGATGTGGAAAGTTTGCATTAATTTTTTTGGAAAAAAAGTTTATGGGGTTCTGAGAGACCATACAAGTGAAATGGGAGGCGGGTACGAAAAATCGATGTTTTTTCGACCAATATCTCGCTTTATTTTGGAAACGGTACACGATGTTGGCCATATTTACGTGACAGACCACACACGTCAAACGGAAGTGGGAGCACCGAAGAACCATGCGGCTCCCTAAAGCGCCGTACGGCAAAAATGCCGCAGAAATCAAGCACTACTCGATTTCTGTGGTAACATCAGAACGGCGACGCACAACGCCGCGCGTAGTGTGAACGCCGTGATAATTTAACACGAGTTCGATTAGAACGTTGCCGTATGGCGACGTAACGGCACCGTAAGTGTGAACGGCCCTTTATGCTTGCAGTTATGGTCCTGGTTTAGGAGCGATAAAACCTAAACATCGACGATCGTGAACTTCCCGTATACAAATAAACATGGATGTATGGATTGAAAATCAATCGGGATATCCAAGAACGCTAACTGTTTGTTTTTGAAAAAGGCTCTTGGAAATTGTTTATAACGACGTATGGTATAAACAGCTATCGTACAAAGAACAGTACTAGCCTAAATAAAGTTGTGGTAGTTTTGTAGATACCCTTAGGGCCGATTGCACCTATACTTATCTTTAATTAGAGATTAAGTCCAGAGTTACGAATAGGAGTTAATATCTACTTAAAGTTAAGTACATTTGGTGCAATCGCCGATCATTGAACAGCATGTGCAAAAAGACTATGCCTCTGATTAACATGAAGAAAACAAAGAGAACACATCAAAAGTTTGGATCATATTCAGAGGAATATAGCAAAGCGAGCAAGGAATCACTATACTGGGGGTTCTTGCGTGAATGAGAGGACTAGGTCGACCAAGAAAACACTGGAGAAGCTTAGTGAGGAAAGACTTGTAAAACACGAGAATCGCCTGAGCAGAAGAAGCAGCAGCAGCTCTTGAATGACAAGAATGGTGTCCGAGTTTATCCGCCTGGACGCGGCTTGAATCAACGTAAAAGTCAAGGTCACTGTCGAGTAAATACTCTCTCAGACCTAAGGCTAAACAAGACGCTGCTCGTTAACACAGTCTCCAACACCTACAAAAATTCATTACCATCGAAATTCACTGCCAGTGTTTAAAAACAAACGAACAAACCAGTGCGACTAGCGCTCCAGAGACGTTCGTTTGACCGCCGGAGAAGACAGCTTTCCTCACGCAGTACATCAAGTCTTGTCGTGTTCTGTAAGCGTCCAGCTGAAACAGCTCCTGTTAGCACCAACCGACAATATAGGGCAGGCTACTTCTTTCTCGTCGACAGCGGATCACTAGTTAGATCACTAAATGGACAATAAAAAATATTTCGGAAAGTAGGCTATTTTAACTCGTTAGCCAAGTGAAATACTATAAGAAATATTTGTGTTTTCTTTCCTTATTTTATGTGGATCTAACGTCATCGTTCAACCGTCAGCAACATGCTGATAAGTTCGTCGTCATAACAGCTTAATAGTTTTACTACATGCACCGTTGCACGCTTCCAGCAGAATGGGGCGAATGGCGGCAGATAGGATGAAGTGCATTCAAAATATCAACGGGCGTGAATCCATGGATTGTGACGATGATGATGATGACGACGACGATGACGACGTACGACGACGACAACGACAACGACGTCGACGATATTTACCTATTGCTGACAACACGACGACGACGTACGACGACGACGACGACGTCGACGAAGACGACGAAAACGACGACGACGTCGACGACGATATTTACCTATTGCTGACAACACGACGACGACGACGATGTACGATGTACGACGACGTCGTCGACGATGACGACGACGATTATATTTACCTATTGCTGACACCACAAGAATTAAAAATGTTAATTGCATAATTCTCGTCGTAATGCTAGTACTTGTATAGATGTGCAGTGTAAAACAGCGAAGGATGACGGGTAGGCAATTGAAGTTACGACACGTCACACGGGCTGAATGAAAGAAGATGTGAAGATCGGACAAGAAAAACAACAAGAACTTAGCTATCGCAAACAGATCGCGCGTCAGCTGCGCACACAATTTGTCGAGGGCATCTATAAGTCTGATTACGCATGACCTTGAAATCTTGGTCAAGGGTCACTCAAGGTCACTGAAAATGGAACCATTGGATAGATCATACACGACTTACTATTAGTCGAGTTATTTGACGTTGAATATTATAGTGACCTTGAAATGTGGGTCAGAGGTCACTCAAGTCACTGAAAAATGGTACCATTTGAAAGCTTGGATATCGTTTCCTATTCACCTTCAAAATTAACCATAGCCGTATCTTTAGCAATTTCGCAGATATTCAGCATCAAAGAATGGCTTGACTTTGAAATATGGGTTTGGGGTCGTTTAAGGTCATTTAAAATGGCGAGGTTCGATAGACCACATACGACTTTCTATTGGTCCGCCATTGTAACTATAGCTCTATCTTGTACCATTTTCGAGTTATTTGATGTTGAATAATATCGTGACCTTGAAATCTGGGTTAGAGGTCACTCGAGGTCATTGAAATTGGTGGCATCCAAAAGCTTGGGTACAGTTTCCTATTCGCCTTCTATAGTAACAATGGCCGTATCTGTAGCCGTTTGTGAGATATTTAGCGTCACAGAGTGACGTGACCGTGAAAGCAGGGTTAGGGTTCGTTCAAGGTCATTGAAAATGGCGCCGTTCGATAGACCGTATGCGACTTTCTATTCGTCGGCCATTGTAAATATAGCGATATCTTGTACCATTTTCGAGTTTTTTACGCTGAATAATATCGTGACCTTGAAATCGGGGTTAAAGGTCACTCAATGTCATTGAAACTGGTGCCATTCGAAAGCTTGGGTGCGGTTTCCTATTCGCCTTCAGTAGTAACTGTGGCCGTATCTGTAGCCGTTTGTGAGATATTCAGTGTCAAAGACGTGACCTTGAAAGCAGGGTTAGGGTTCGTTCAAGGTCATTAGAAATGGCACCATTTGATAGATTGCATACGAGTTCCTATTCGCCTTCCATGGTAACTATGGCGATATCTTGTATTGTTTGCGAGATATAGCGACTTATTGGTAGAAAATCGCGAATTTTTTTATACCCCATCTGTATTTAGCGCCCCTGCAGGGGGTGACCCCGTCGGAATTTCGTGAAGATGCTTGATGCTGGTAAAACTAAAATGATTGGGCTACCGTATGGTGAAAAAAACTGTGACGATATGTTAAGCCGTTTTCATCTGATACCGGAACGTAACGGACGGACGGATGGACGGACAGACGGACAGACAGACGGACAGACAGATTTCGCATATCAATATCGCGCGTCAGTATGCTGACGCGCGATAAAAACCGCAAAAAACAGACAAACTATAACAAAAATCAATTTTAGTGAGTGTGAACTCAAAAGTTTATTTACCAAAATAATTAAAAACCAAAAAGTTGTTAGGTTTTAAAAAGCCAAAACATAACATCAAACTACAAAATTTACTTGACCCAACGAGGTCAAGAATGATGGCTCTCCAAAGCTAACTTCGGCCAAGTGTGACCTCGGCTTTGACCTCCGGATCGTGTGACCTCGGCGTTGACGTCCTGACCGTGTGACCTCGGCTTTGACCTCCTGACCGTGTGACCTTGGACTTGACCTCTTGATCGTGTGACCTCGGCTTTGACCTCCTGATCGTGTGACTTCGGCTTTGACCTCCTGACCGTGTGACCTCGGCTTTGACCGCCTGACCGCCAATGTTGATTGCATGCACTTGCCATGTGAACAACTGGTACCAATTTGCAGCAACGTCGGTTCATCCTTTTTGGAAATATCGTGTTCAATATTGTCACCCATTGCGACCTCCTATGACCTTGACCTTTGACCTCGTGACCCCAAAGTTGACCACTTTATGCTGTTTCCCCGTAGATTATTTGTGCCTAACATCAAAATCAGTTCATTCGTTCTTAGAATATCATGTTCACAAGATTGGTAACAAACGAACAGATGAACGTAACAGACGGACGGACGGACGAACCAGCAGAAAACATAATGCATTCAACCAGTCTAGACTGGTGGAGGCATAAAAACCTACTTTAACCCTTTAGAGTCCACAGGCAATTATAGTTTCACATCAAATAAGATGAAGTTGGTACACTGGCAGTTGATGGTTGGGCTGTTACATTTGGTCCAACGAGGAGAGGACTGGACCGCCCAGGACCCTCCTCGTTGTACCAAATATAACAGCCCACCCATCAGTGGCCAGTGTACCAATCACCGCAAGGCAACGGACCATTATACAGCAATATTATTGCTGTATAATGGTCCGTTGCCTTGCGGTTTTAATGTAAAGGAAGTGGATTTAAATAGCGCCTTTATTGTAGTACCTCACACTCAAGGCGGTCAGGAGCGGATCACACAGTTTTACCTGCAAATTACACCGCACCTGCCTCTACCTCGTAAGCATTCACCAGATGGCGCCTCCTCAGACTGAAGTTGCGGACATCTACATGCAGCCTACCACTCATTTATCTGTCCCAAAAGGATGAAAGGCTGAGTCGGCCTGGTTGGCCGACCTACAGCGGATGACTTACCCATATAAGTGGTCACCCGTCAGCTGCAAGTCGAGCGCAGGACAGCGAAAGTTCGCCGGCTAAAGAGCAACGTTCTACCGCTGTGCCACACAGCCAACCATATAAAAGGGTCAAACAGCTACGGTTTAAGACAATCAGACAGCACAGCAGCATATACCTCGGTTGTATTGCTGAAGTAAAGCGCTGCGACTTGCGTCTTGTTTGGTCCGATCTCAAGAAGTTCAATCAAGTCGGCGACGAAGTTTTGTATGGAGAAGAAGCGGTCGTTGCGTGTGCTGCCAGACGTGTCGAGAACCAGCGCGAGGTCAACCTTGCCGCTGCTATCTGTTTCAACCAATCACCGTAACGTTTCGACGTTGAAACGTTGCAATTTTATTGCGTAAATTTCTCAACACTTCGAGTAGTGCGAACAGAATATTGTCTTCAAAAATGTGTTTGCCAGTGTAGACCGCTAATGCCTTCACTGCCAGTGATCTAAACTTAGCGTTGGTCGCACAACACCGTGGGCATAGACGACGGAAGCGCAGAGTCAGGGGGGAGGGCAACTGAGCCCCGATTTTTCGAATGGGGGTGAAGTAACGTTGTTTTGCCCCATGTTTACATGCATAAATTTAGTTTTACTGTTAAATTTATTAACTTTGCTGCAAGTTAGATGCATTCTGGGGTGCAATATAGCCATGAGAATCGTTTGACGACTGCGGCTTCTCCCCATAGCCCGACTGTGGACTCATATCGCCGCAACTACCTCTATTTAAGAGGACGCCGCTTCGTGACATGCGGCGGAGTGCTTTGCGATCGCAAGGGTAAAGGGAAGAAAGGGAGTTTGACCCAACTTTCAAACACCTTCCGCGGTCTATTGACTGAGGGGCGACTCGACACTAAAATATTTGAAAATATTTGGTAGTGTG
>Ga0209149_1000714_pt1 | contig 14682 bp, 6 predicted proteins | sample WorMetTyACAVOLI2_FD_187423 | JGI IMG/M metagenome (GOLD analysis project Ga0209149, IMG submission 187423) | Marine gutless worms symbiont microbial communities from Max Planck institute for Marine Microbiology, Germany - Olavius algarvensis... ... | reverse complement strand
GTCTGAGCGGGCAACAGAGCCATTTGCACTACTTCGTGTACTACCACGAAGACGCTTTATAGCTCGGTATGCAGGCCTTAGATTATTCTTCTTGAAACCTGATTCCGCTTCATCTGCTAATTTCCCTTAAAAAAGCTCGAGGTCCACTTTTGATCTAGCCTTGTAGACCCCTTTCAGTCTTTTCCATTCGTCATGGTTGCCTTTAAGTCGTGCTTCCTTCTTCTGGTCGATGATGTCCATGGTCTCTGTCGTGAGCCAAGGGCGACGCACGACTCTTTTGACGGGAATATTTTCGGCAGCTGTGGTCAGTATGGTATCACGTGTGATTGACCATGCTTCTTCTGGGTCTTCCGGAAGATCACCAAGGACGCTGAAAGCATTCTCCACAGCGATATTACCCGAAGGTGAAAACCGCACGACTTTAGTTTTGACTCAGTTCCGGTGTGTGACTGACGGACGGACGGACGGACATGCCGCTGGTACCTAAATCGCGCATTTTCATAGCATTTGCATAGGCGGGCCATTTGAAGCTGTTAACCGTAAAAACTCGTCCTCTTTCGACGACATGTCGCGTGTTTCGGCGACAAGTCGTACGTTCATCTAGTGAGATGGCTTGTCGACAGTTTGTATCCTTGTGGGACGTGCATGATGAATGGAGCAACTCATCATAGTCGTCGGGGTACATCCGATAAAAGTTATGATACGCCTTCAAATGATTGCTGTTGATGTCTCTCAATAGTGCTGCATACCGCCAAATATTGGTGGGCGACTTACCCATGAACGCACCCAACATGACTCTAATCTACTTCGATGCCAGCATCGGACAGCTCTTGCAGCCATCACTGTCGCTACCCTACACGCTAATAATAATCATCATCTGACGAGCAATAGTAATTCCAAGGAAATTTATTCATTTACTTGACGAACGTAAACAACTACGTCAGCTCAGCTTGTCCACGTGAAATGATCACGTGACGCACATGAATATTTATCTACAAAAATATGGCGACGTATCGCGTTTCCGTGACAAGTCGCGTTTCACAGGCACACACGACATGTCGCATGTCGTCAGTGTGGACGCAGCTTAAGACGTTGTAGGCCTAGCCGTGCAGCTGCAGAACTCGGCGGTGATCGTTAGTCAACCCACGCGCGCGGCACGTTAATGCCGCCGGCCAGCTATACGGATGTTGTCGTGCGCGACACCTCGATGTGTGCGCCTCGCGCTACGTCAACGTCGTCGCAGTCGTTAGTGAAAATTTACCGCCATGCCGTCCCGCGTAATCCGGCGCCGCATTAACTCCCCGGAAAGCTGGCGGACCACCAACGCCGCTGGCACCATCAGCAGACCGACGCCCTCGGTGGTTTGACTAGCCACGTTCCCTCACAGCCCCGGAGAATCATATCCGCCGTCTGGTGACGTGTTTGATGTCCAGTAAAGCTGAATCCCGACGTTGCCGCGGTAGTACTAAATCAGTTTAATGGCGTCACGGCATCGCGTTTCTTCCACTCATCACGCACACCTGGTCTATCTACATCATAGCTATCATATTCTCTTACCTGCTGTCGCAGTTCGAAACTGTTCTATCAGTTTTATGGTATTTGTGTAATGTTCTGTCGTAACGTGAATAAGTTTGGATCTGTTGAAATGGACTTTGAGTCATTTCATTTATCTTTTCTTTAGACCAACTAACTTAGTGAGCAGTTAGTTGTAAGCTTAGGCTATTTCAGTCAATCAATGAACATCTTTATTCACCACAAGTGGTAGCAGAAAATGAAAAATGCAAACAAACAATTTAAACAAATAAACACAATGTACAATAGACAAACAAAGGATAATCAATCAATCAATCAATCATCATCATCATCATCATCATCATCATCATCATCATCATCATCATATCGGTTAAGAAGGTGGTGAAGTGGTAGGAATGTCGCTCATAAATAATGAATACGCGACCGAACGCGCCATAGCACGTGTGGCGCCAATTTTAGTTAAGACAATGTTGTAGATATTGTTGTTCCAACAAATTGTTCTATTAATTGCCCAAGTCCAGTTTGCATTTACTATAAAGCGTGTCACTAACAGAAACATGTTGAAGTATTCCAACCACTTTAACCATCTGTATGCTAGAGCGTTGAAAATGAAGGGTAAAGTGATATTTTAGTTCGAACAGAAGCATCATTGGTTGTTCTTTACATTATACGTCACCAACTGTGATACCCAGAAAAGTTTAATTTGTAACGAATTGGTGACAACTTTATAGCCTATGACAGTATATGACTATACATAGGCCAGTATCAAGTCGAAACGCTGTTAGTGATTCACTCACAAACACGTGCTCACAAAGCTTCCGGTTCGATGAATTTGTTGCGTTTCATGCTACATTAAAAGATTTTCGTAAGTATTCAAAGCTTAGCCAGTAACTTTACCCATCGGACAATTATTCGCAATTTACCAAGGTGTTTCACTGAAAGACTATCAAAATCGCGGTGACAGCCGAGGTAGGAGCGCAAGTTGTCTTACTAATTACTATTTTGGTGAGAATTAGACATTTATTTCACAAGAACAACTTGCAAGTCAACATGACAGCGAATACTGCTATGTTTATATCCAGAAAAATTATGACTTATTTTGTGTTGCTAATTTTATTTGCAATAAAGGAAACACACTCCAACCTCAGAATGGGCGAATTAGGGTTGGGGTTAGGGTTAGAGTTGGGGTTAAGGTTTTACAATAATTGCAGTTTTTCCCGTAGTCGGTTGACGTCGTCCAATGTCGGCAATGTTACCAGCTACTCGGGCATGGTCGAAAATGTGGGGGTCACCGTTGAAAATTTCGCTATATGTCATTTCATTCAACAAACATTGTATTTCCGTGTTCACATTTTATGTTAAATTCCAAAAACGGCCGACTTCACACGCTGTAAAGCATGTTAAAGAGGTACATTTAAGTTCACCTAAAGTAGCTACATATGTTCATCAAAGTCGTCAAATGTCCAACATTCGTCCAGACGTCCGAAAAAGCCCGGAGAGAACGGAAGTCGGTATTGACATGAGGTCAACTGTTTTGCAAAGGCCATAAAGTATGCGACAATGTCACCAGAAATCTTATGTGTGATACAGTGATATTACTAAATTAAATAGTAATGATATTTAAATAATATTTATCATTCAGCTAATTTGCAAATACTATTTGTTATGATGTTGTATATTATATGTAATGTTAGCACTGTGTCAGATATCGGACCTCCAGAGACATGCTATTGTCGATGCGTATTGATCGCGTACGGTCGGGTCGCATGCGTCCCAAGACGCGTATTTACCTGTGATCAATGTACATCGCACTTGCCACGGCAGTCGGCACTTAGGCCTACCTGTGTTGACCGGGCGGACGGAAAAACTGTGTCCTGTGTGAATAACTGTCTGAAGTAGTCGGCGGGCACGTGCTATATAAAGCTGACTCGTGCAGACATTTCCATTATTCTTCTCGAAGGGACGGCGACGTGAACACACGCGTGAAGCTGTTGTCAGTTTTCCGACGTGCAGAACTGATATGCTGGAGTTTACTCATTCGTCTTTACGGTGTACGTTGTTGAGGCGATTGGTGTATAGGCGGCATCCGTCCTATTCTCCGTGCCGCTTGTTGTTGAACTCAAGACGTGTTCTACTGCACATCAGATTTTGTCGCTGTACGTCGTCCGTCAGCGATTTTCCACCATTCAGTCTGATGTTACTGGTTGGTGTTACGGCCGGTTACAACAGCATCCGTCTCCTCGTGCCGTCACCGTCGACCACGCATTTCAGTCGTCACACGTCGCTGTTTGGAGTTCGTTTCTGGTCTGACGGTGTTAGCGAGCGTTACGCTTGACTCAGACGAGTGAGATGACATCGGTTCATCTGGCGTAACAGTTGTCATTGCTCGTCGCTTGCATCGTCTAAGAATATTCCGTATTGTATTGCTCTACTTACAGAAATTTGAACACTATTTTTGTGTTATACATCATCATCGCATTGTACTAAATTGTTTTGATATTACGTTATTACTGCTACTTCGAGCCTTATCATACCCCTAGTTTTAACAAATTTCATAGTGAACTATAAACTGGTTGATACAAGACTACAAGTGTGAGATTCAATATGGTTTGAGCACGTGTCTTGTCCTTCTTGGAGTTTATAGATTGTGTCTAGGAGTGAGAAATACTATCTAGGCCTAAATATGGCGTTCTCGCTAAATTGATAGTCCGTAACAAACCATACATCACTCCGCTGTGTATAGTTCACCATCTCCATACATTCACTGTCACAGTGATGTGACAGACAGACAGACAGACATGATAGCAGTGATGTGATAGACAGACAGACATGATAGCATTGATGTGACAAACAGACAGACAGACATGATAGCAGTGATGTGACAGACAGACAGACATTATAGCAGTGATGTGGCAGACAGACAGACATCATAGCAGTGATGTGACAGACAGAGAGACAGACATGATAGTAGTGATGTGACAGACAGACAGACAGACATTATAGCAGTGATGTGACAGACAGACAGACAGACATGATAGCAATGATGTGACAGACAGACAGACAGACATTATAGCAGTGATGTGACAGACAGACAGACATTATAGCAGTGATGTGACAGACATCATAGCAGTGATGTGACAGACAGAGAGACAGACATTATAGCAGTGATGTGACAGACAGACAGACATGATAGCAATGATGTGACAGACAGACAGACATTATAGCAGTGATGTGACAGACAGAGACATTATAGTAGTGATGTGACAGACAGACAGACATTATAGCAGTGATGTGACAGACAGACAGACATGATAGCAATGATGTGACAGACAGAGACATTATAGCAGTGATGTGACAGACAGAGACATTATAGTAGTGATGTGACAGACAGACAGACATTATAGCAGTGATGTGACAGACAGACAGATATTATAGCAGTGATGTGACAGACAAACAGACATTATAGCAGTGATGTGACAGACAGACAGACAGATATTATAGCAGTGATGTGACAGACAGACAGACAGACATTATAGCAGTGATGTGACAGACAAACAGACATTATAGCAGTGATGTGACAGACAGACAGACAGATATTATAGCAGTGATGTGACAGACAGACAAACAGACATTATAGCAGTGATGTGACAGACAGACAGACATTATAGCAGTGATGTGACAGACAGACAGACAGATATTATAGCAGTGATGTGACAGACAGACAGATATTATAGCAGTGATGTGACAGACAGAGAGACAGACATTATAGCAGTGATGTGACAGACAGACAGACAGATATTATAGCAGTGATGTGACAGACAGACAGACATGATAGCAGTGATGTGACAGACAGACAGAGACATTATAGCAGTGATGTGACAGACAGAGAGACAGACATTATAGCAGTGATGTGACAGACAGACAAACAGACATTATAGCAGTGATGTGACAGACAGAGAGACATTATAGCAGTGATGTGACAGACAGACAGACAGATATTATAGCAGTGATGTGACAGACAGACAGACATTATAGCAGTGATGTGACAGACAGAGAGACAGACATTATAGCAGTGATGTGACAAACAGACAGACAGACATGATAGCAGTGATGTGACAGACAGACAGACAGACATGATAGCAGTGATGTGACAAACAGACAGACAGACATTATAGCAGTGATGTGACAGACAGAGAGACAGACATTATAGCAGTGATGTGACAAACAGACAGACAGACATGATAGCAGTGATGTGACAGACAGACAGACAGACATGATAGCAGTGATGTGACAAACAGACAGACAGACATTATAGCAGTGATGTGACAGACAGAGAGACAGACATTATAGCAGTGATGTGACAGACAGAGAGACATTATAGCAGTGATGTGACAGACAGACAGACATGATAGCAGTGATGTGACAGACAGACAGACAGACATGATAGCAGTGATGTGACAAACAGACAGACAGACATTATAGCAGTGATGTGACAGACAGAGAGACAGACATTATAGCAGTGATGTGACAGACAGAGAGACAGACATTATAGCAGTGATGTGACAGACAGACAGACATTATAGCAGTGATGTGACAGACAGAGAGACAGACATTATAGCAGTGATGTGACAGACAGACAGACATGATAGCAGTGATGTGACAGACAGACAGACAGATATTATAGCAGTGATGTGACAGACAGAGAGACAGACATGATAGCAGTGATGTGACAAACAGACAGACAGACATTATAGCAGTGATGTGACAGACAGACAGACATGATAGCAGTGATGTGACAGACAGACAGACAGACATTATAGCAGTGATGTGACAGACAGACAGACATGATAGCAGTGATGTGACAGACAGAGAGACAGACATTATAGCAGTGATGTGACAGACAGACAGACATGATAGCAGTGATGTGACAAACAGACAGACAGATATTATAGCAGTGATGTGACAGACAGAGAGACAGACATTATAGCAGTGATGTGACAGACAGAGAGACAGACATTATAGCAGTGATGTGACAGACAGACAGACAGACATTATAGCAGTGATGTGACAGACAGACAGACATTATAGCAGTGATGTGACAGACAGACAGACATGATAGCAGTGATGTGACAGACAGACAGACATTATAGTAGTGATGTGACAGGCGGACAGACATTATAGCAGTGATGTGACAGACAGACAGATACGATAGCAGTGATGTGACAGACAGACAGACAGACATTATAGCAGTGATGTGACAGACAGACATACATTATAGCAGTGATGTGACAGACAGACAGACACGATAGCAGTGATGTGACAGACAGACAAACAGACATGATAGCAGTAATGAGACAGACAGACAGACATGATAGTAGTGATGTGACAGACAGACAGACAGATGTGTACATCGTCAAGACTCATTAACACATTTATATTACTAATGCTGCTCTAGGTGTTCAATCAAAACACTGAACAAAGAAGACTCTTGACAAGACTTGTTATAGGCTATAGTTAGGCTATTTACTCAAAATGCAACATGGAACAAACTAAGATGCTTCTTCTAATCATATGACTGATATCGCAATACTGTACAATACATGCTGTTTCGATGAGTCATAAATGTTCAAGTGCATTGGTTAAACTTGTTGACAACGTTGACAACAGTACTGATACACTACTTCAACAAAAAGAGGTGGCATATAGCATGTAGGCACTACACAGACAAATTATCCGAGTTGCATCCATTGTGTTAGTGTCAAAATTAAAAAAAAACTTTGCTGTTAGCTGCAAAGCACAAAAACTTAAATGAAATAAAAACACAAAAGATTGGTTGGTTGGTGTTTAACGGCGCATTCAACACAAAGTGGTAAAGCCACAACAGGTTATATGCGCCGGACCTTGTGCTGTCAGCTGCTGTCGTGAGCCCCAGTGTCTGAGAAAGCCAACCACATATTGCCGTCCCACTGAAAAGTCTATTCTTCAGCTCTGGCCCAAAAGGGAATGTGTCAGAGGGCTTATTTCACTACGCTGGCGCCCAAAGCCAGACAACCCAACCCACAGCTGCAGGACCTGGTCAAACTGTTGAATGTCAAGTAGTTGGCTTGTTAACTTGTCAAAATGTTAATTGGTCAGGGTAACATAATACGCATACTCAAACACCAACAATAGTGAAACGCAAATGAACTCAACCAAATACAGAACCGAACAAAGTGGGCCTATTCTTATAACACCGGAACCCACACGGGGTATACATACACAAGATCAAACACACAATACCTTAAACTAAGACCTGCTTCCATATCTGATAGACAACAGTCTGGAATCACTGTAAATCACGCATGTCATTAATCACATAGCAAACATTTAAATCAAAAAATGAAACACACTATCAAAACGTTCATTAGTTCATTACTTTCTCAGTAGTAGTTTATATGTTTGCTCTGTTCTTTATATTCTATTAGCATACAAACTCCCTAATTCTTTTTTGTCCAGCGAAAGAAAGACCGTAGTTTATCACGCACAGCCTGTATCAGTTTAATTCCTTGTACATGCAAATTCTTTTCAAGGCGTTCACGTAGCTTACTGTCTTTGTTGAGCATGTCTTCAATTTGGCGTGTTGGCGTTTTCTGTTCCTTAACCATCCAGTGAAATTTCTGTCTTACTAAGTCTCTGTCTTCAGAACTCCACAAAATTCTCTTCTTGTATGGCTCCATGGTCTCTGCCACGTCATCGGTGAGCTCTTCCGTGGATTTATCAACTTCCTCAACTGCGGCAATGGATGATAATGCAGACGGTGTAGTCGTCAGAACTTGTCGAATCAGCTCGGAACATTTCAAACTGTTTGTCTGTTTTTCAACATATTTGTAGTGTTTTTCCGCTGTCGCAACACGATGACACATGTGTGCAGCCAGGTCCTGCCTTCTGTCAGGGTGCTCAGAATGCACCTGAGTAACTGCTGCTTTTCGCAGCTTTGTACATGAGACACGTTGTTTAAATCCACTGCCGTGAAAGGCAACTGTCAATGAAGCAGCAATGTTTGACTGTGTCATTTTCGATCCACTTGTATTTACAAACACAAATGGTGCAGCATCATCAAAACATTGGTGTTTTCTGAACTTCATATATCCTGCTAACAACTTGACGTCATCTGCATTAGCAGCAATGGTTGCAGCACCATGTGAACTGACTGTCTTATGCAGGCATATAGAATAAGTGATATTACCGTCACGGTCAGGCTTCGAAGCCTTACTATAATCATCAAGTGTAAAATTGCTAAGTACACCAGTACGATGTGCATTGCCGATTGACAGCATCACAAGGAGATGATTCCGAGCCTTGACAAAGTCGCGCATCGATATGACATCAACTGAATTCAGACTCACTGAGGAGTAGTGAAGCCTGTGTAGCATAAGTGGACTGGAGATAACGCGTGATGTCTTCAGGTATGACGTTATCAGTTCCGTCCAAAACTCTCCGACGCACATCCTCAACAGTACATTTTGGGTGCAGCGATTTACGCCAATTTGGAAGACATTTCTTCAACAACAACAAGTTCTCCTTTATCTGAGCAGAGACATCACTGCTTTGTCCAGAGTTTGTTTCCAGCAGAAAATTGCAAAAGTACTCAAGACTTCGTAACTTGTTGCGAACAGTTTTGACAGATGCGGTTTTGTTATCAGAATTTATCAGTGGCTCCACATAAAACTTGCGAACATTTTCTTTATTTAAACGCATCATATCTTGTCCGACAGCGGTCATAACTTGCTTTGCGGCGAGTGAGTAGATCTGTGGGCTTGCTTTTCCACCACCATCAATGCTCGCTAGATGCTTTTCAAAAGCTGTAACAATGTTGTTAATGTCGTTAATGTCATAGTCAACATGTGTATCATTATCATTAGTTGCTACCTGACATTTCCTCTGAATCACTACATTCAGTGGAACTATGAACTTCAACTGTCGGAGAAACTCCTGCTGTACATGTTCCGATAAGTGCATGTGATGATCTTGTAGGCGTTGGGAGGTATTAATTCATCAGTTGAACGTTCATCGTCAGTCATCACAATAGTAGGTGCATTAGCTGTTAAGTTATTGTACCGGGTTTCTTCAGATGGCATTTTCTTTTGATGTCGCACAGTAAAAGCGGTAGTCTTGTGCACAGCTCGAAGATGATTTCCTAAATGAACAACAGCTGTAGTGCAACCGGATATTGGACATGGCCTCCGTGGTTTAAGCTTAGCTGCCCCTCTGCGTCTATAGTAATCAGATTGTTGTAAGAGAGCCTTAGTGGCTTCTGCACTGAGCCCGTGAACATTACGAACATGTCTGCTGATCCACTGATTTGTTTCAGAGCACAGTGGACAGCGTACAGCTGCTTTAGCCTTGCGTTTATACTGCTTTCCACTTGAAGATATCTTGTACAACTTTGTCTTACTGTAACATAAAACACAAACAGATGCATGGACATCATTAAACCCACAAATTATGGACAAATATTTGGAATATGCATATTTGCTTGTTCAGAACTGCACAAATGTGTGCATAGCTTTTAACGCTAAACTACAGTTAATAACGGGCCATAGCACAATATTTCGTCAGAATGTGTGCATAATAAAGCAAACAGTAAAACCTGAAAAAGTGACAACTATGCACAACACAAACAGATACAATTTTGAAAACTAAGTATTTCACTGTGCAAGAATTTCACTATTTTTGCTGATTGTCACTAGCATACAAGATTCTGCATGATGGGATCAATTCTTTGGACAGAAATGCAGAATTTAGTGGGCCATAAACTTAATGCAGAAAGTAAATAAAGGTTATCACGGAAGAGTGAGAAGCAATATGTCAGCACGCAGATAATTTTCCACATAGAAACAACAAGGATTTCCATCCGAAGGAAATGTGGTAATCCATTTAGTGACAAGAAACTACAAATTTTGTATAATTCTGAACTTCACACTTGCACTTATATGAGCCACAAACACTTTCACTTATTACTAAAAAAAATTTGCATACAAAGATTTGACATAAATGACTTCATCAGTTCGTTAAGACAGACATTATGAAGACCAGCAATTTTTTTTCAAAATAACGACAAAGTAGTGGAGCTGATAAAAGAATCAGGTTTACATTTAAGTGCACCTTTCATTTGGTTTCCTATGACATAATGGCAACAGGTCATTCTCATTCTGATTTGCAGGCTCGCTCAGTTCACCATATTCTTTCTGCATAACTTGTTGATGTAGACCACCATCTTCTATTCGTAAACAACAAAAACATAAATTAATGTAAGTTTTATTATTATTGTTAATTATGTAAAACACTGTCTTCATGAAGATGCATACAAAAGACACCCCATAGCAGACACAACATGAACTAGTAAGTGCTTTAACTGCAGACATAACTTCGCTGGTAGTCTTTACTAAAAAACGAACTCAGTAAAACCCAGAACAATGAATGAAATGAGTAACTATTATAAATGCTATTGAAAGAGTCAACTGCAAATTAAAGAACAAAATCGAAAAACAGACAGACAGACATGATAGCAGTGATGTGACAGACAGACACACATTATAGCAGTGATGTGACAGACAAACAGACAGACATTATAGCAGTGATGTGACAGACAGACAGACATGATAGCAGTGATGTGACAGACAGACAGAGAGACATTATAGCAGTGATGTGCCAGACAGACAGACATGATAGCAGTGATGTGACAGACAGACAGACATTATAGCAGTGATGTGACAGACAGACAGACATGATAGCAGTGATGTGACAGACAGACAGACATTATAGCAGTGATGTGACAGACAGACAGACAGACATTATAGCAGTGATATGACAGACAAACAGATATTATAGCAGTGATGTGACAGACAGACAGACATGATAGCAGTGATGTGACAGACAAACAGACAGACATTATAGCAGTGATATGACAGACAAACAGATATTATAGCAGTGATGTGACAGACAGACAGACATGATAGCAGTGATGTGACAGACAGACAGATATGATAGCAGTGATGTGAGAGACAGACAGACATTATAGCAGTGATGTCACAGACAAACAGACAGACATTATAGCAGTGATGTGACAGACAGACAGACATTATAGCAGTGATGTGACAGACAAACAGACAGACATTATAGCAGTGATATGACAGACAAACAGATATTATAGCAGTGATGTGACAGACAGACAGACATGATAGCAGTGATGTGACAGACAGACAGACATTATAGTAGTGATGTGACAGACAGACAGATATGATAGCAGTGATGTGAGAGACAGACAGACATTATAGCAGTGATGTCACAGACAAACAGACAGACATTATAGCAGTGATGTGACAGACAGACAGACATTATAGCAGTGATGTGACAGACAGACAGACAGACATTATAGCAGTGATGTGACAAACAGACAGACATTATAGCAGTGATGTGACAAACAGACAGATATTATAGCAGTGATGTGACAGACAGACAGACATTATAGCAGTGATGTGACAGACAGACAGACAGACATTATAGCAGTGATGTGACAGACAGAGAGATATTATAGTAGTGATGTGACAGACAAACAGACAGACATTATAGTAGTGATGTGACAGACAGACAGACATTACAGCAGTGATGTGACAGACAGAGAGATATTATAGCAGTGATGTGACAAACAGACAGACATTATAGCAGTGATGTGACAAACAGACAGACATTATAGCAGTGATGTGACACAGACATGATAGCAGTGATGTGACAGACAGACAGACAGACATTATAGCAGTGATGTGACAGACAGAGAGACATTATAGCAGTGATGTGACAGACAGACAGATATTATAGTAGTGATGTGACAGACAGACAGACATGATAGTAGTGATGTGACAGACAGACAGACAGACATTATAGCAGTGATGTGACAGACAGACAGACATGATAGCAGTGATGTGACAGACAGACAGACATTATAGCAGTGATGTGACAGACAGACAGACAGACATTATAGCAGTGATGTGACAGACAGACAGATATTATAGTAGTGATGTGACAGACAGACAGACATTATAGCAGTGATGTGACAGACAGACAGACAGACATTATAGCAGTGATGTGACAGACAGACAGACATGATAGCAGTGATGTGACAGACAAACAGACAGACATTATAGCAGTGATGTGACAGACAGACAGACAGACATGATAGCAGTGATGTGACAGACAGACAGACAGACAGACATTATAGCAGTGATGTGACAGACAAACAGACAGACATTATAGTAGTGATGTGACAGACAGACAGACATTATAGCAGTGATGTGACAAACAGACAGATATTATAGCAGTGATGTGACAGACAGACAGACATTATAGCAGTGATGTGACAAACAGACAGACATTATAGCAGTGATGTGACAGACAGACAGACAGACAGATATTATAGCAGTGATGTGCCAGACAGACAGACATGATAGCAGTGATGTGACAGACAAACAGACAGACATTATAGCAGTGATGTGACAAACAGACAGACAGACATTATAGCAGTGATGTGACAGACAGAGAGATATTATAGTAGTGATGTGACAGACAAACAGACAGACATTATAGTAGTGATGTGACAGACAGACAGACATGATAGCAGTGATGTGACAGACAGACAGACATTATAGTAGTGATGTGACAGACAGACAAATATGATAGCAGTGATGTGAGAGACAGACAGACATTATAGCAGTGATGTCACAGACAAACAGACAGACATTATAGCAGTGATGTGACAGACAGACAGACAGACATTATAGCAGTGATGTGACAGACAGACAGATATTATAGCAGTGATGTGACAAACAGACAGACATTATAGCAGTGATGTGACAGACAGAGAGATATTATAGTAGTGATGTGACAGACAAACAGACAGACATTATAGTAGTGATGTGACAGACAGAGAGATATTATAGCAGTGATGTGACAAACAGACAGACATTATAGCAGTGATGTGACAGACAGACAGACATTATAGCAGTGATGTGACAGACAGACAGATATTATAGTAGTGATGTGACAGACAGACAGACATGATAGCAGTGATGTGACAGACAGACAGACATTATAGCAGTGATGTGACAGACAGACAGACATGATAGCAGTGATGTGACAGACAAACAGACAGACATTATAGCAGTGATGTGACAGACAGACAGACAGACATGATAGCAGTGATGTGACAGACAGACAGACATTATAGCAGTGATGTGACAGACAGACAGACAGACAGACATTATAGCAGTGATGTGACAGACAAACAGACAGACATTATAGTAGTGATGTGACAGACAGACAGACATGATAGCAGTGATGTGACAGACAGACAGACATTATAGCAGTGATGTGACAAACAGACAGACAGACAGATATTATAGCAGTGATGTGACAGACAGACAGACATTATAGCAGTGATGTGACAAACAGACAGACATTATAGCAGTGATGTGACAGACAGACAGACATTATAGCAGTGATGTGACAGACAGACAGACAGACAGATATTATAGCAGTGATGTGCCAGACAGACAGACATGATAGCAGTGATGTGACAGACAGATAGACATTATAGCAGTGATGTGACAGACAAACAGACAGACATTATAGCAGTGATGTGACAGACAGACAGACAGACATTATAGCAGTGATGTGACAGACAGAGAGATATTATAGTAGTGATGTGACAGACAAACAGACAGACATTATAGTAGTGATGTGACAGACAGACAGACAGACATTATAGCAGTGATGTGACAGTCAGAGAGATATTATAGTAGTGATGTGACAGACAAACAGACAGACATTATAGTAGTGATGTGACAGACAGACAGACATGATAGCAGTGATGTGACAGACAGACAGACATTATAGCAGTGATGTGACAAACAGACAGACATTATAGCAGTGATGTGACAGACAGATATTATAGCAGTGATGTGACAGACAGACAGACATTATAGCAGTGATGTGACAGACAGACAGACAGACAGACATTATAGCAGTGATGTGACAGACAGAGAGATATTATAGTAGTGATGTGACAGACAAACAGACAGACATTATAGTAGTGATGTGACAGACAGACAGACA
>Ga0209149_1000713_pt1 | contig 14684 bp, 8 predicted proteins | sample WorMetTyACAVOLI2_FD_187423 | JGI IMG/M metagenome (GOLD analysis project Ga0209149, IMG submission 187423) | Marine gutless worms symbiont microbial communities from Max Planck institute for Marine Microbiology, Germany - Olavius algarvensis... ... | reverse complement strand
AATGGCAAGTTCCACAATCTGGCACTGACTGAAGCAGTCGACATGGCTCAGAATTGGCCACTCGGGAGGCTGCTGGCTGAGAGTAGTGGTACAAGCCAGAGACAATGGTGATGATGAGATCATGAGACAATGGTGATGATGAGATCATCATCACCATTGTTTCCGGCTTGGACCACAGTGTATGCAAACTAATACCACAGAATGCCTAGACTAAACTTTGACAAGCAGCAGTACCTTGAAAGAGCAGCAAGCTTGAACTTCAGGATGCAGATCGTGCGTTCTGTGTTTCAGACTCTGCAGCAAGTCCAGTGACAACTGTGTCTTGTCCACATCACTGCCGTACTCGACGCTCTCCAGCTCATCCTGCCAACAACGTTCGCCAACATTCACATCGGCTTCACAGACACAGAAGCCAATGCAGCAGTAAACAACTCCTTGCTCTCCATGTCACAAATACCTTAGGCATCAATTCTATAACGAAATGTGTAAAATATAAAATGAGTGAATGTGGAATAATGCATTAAAGTGTACTACAAAAACAACTTTGGCAACAACAGAGATACACCATTTTCATTCTGTGCAAATTGTGAGCCACCAGATGACAGTCAACTAAGGAAAGTGAATGTCACAATATAACTGAATTCTTTAGTTATAAACAATTAACCCAATAATCCGAGAAACACACCAGTTTAGTTTATAAAATTAAACACAAACTTAACATACATCACATTCAAAAATATTCAACATTCAACTGTTTATGGACTGTATGTGTAGCGTGACGTAAGAATTACTGTTCACAACTTTGGGGACAAGTATAGCATCGTGTAGTCAACAGAACATGACAGTCAAGAGTCTCACCTGAAGGCTCTGTGCAGCAAGCAGACACTGCTGTATACGCTGCAGAATATCTGTCAGTGATGACGGAACATCGACAGAATCATTCGCGGTCTCCGAGGACGTGGACTGTGGCCGCTGTAAACGACGTGCTTCCAGTCGGTCAAGCAACTCTGTCTGGACACTTGTCGACAGCTCGTGAAACCTCTGTCTCAATGTCTGTACCCTGATGAATAAGCACAATCCACAATCAACATTGTTACACTCTTACACAACAAAGACACTTCTCTGGCTACAACCGCAACCACTAACCAGAACTCAGCTGGGTAAAAGATCATTTGCCATTGCATTGGTCCACTGGTTTGAAACAAGTTGCCAGCTGCATTGCATTTGAAAGGAAATTATGCACATTTTAAGCGACTGCTAACATCTCATCTGTTTGGTTAAGATTGCAATGTTTAGTGACCGCTGTTTTAGGTGCCATTTACAAATATTTTACTTACTTACTTAATTACTTACTAACTATAACAAACATCATCACAGCTAGAAACACGCCTGTAAATATCAGTTAAAACGTGTGAATACATACAGGAAGATGAGTACATTGACCAAAAGCTAACTTCTACCAGCTTTTAACTACATTCACAAAAAAGCAAAACTCAGAAAAATGTGTCTTTTTCTCTAGACTTTTCACATCTCTCCCCTCCAATGTCCCTGCACGTTAAAGGTAACCCCAAAATGAAATCTTCTCACACGAACAAAAACACATCCGCATTACCGAATATATATACCAAAGGGTTTCTTCAAAAGTACAATACTTAAAATGTACTGCTACTGGCTTTTATTTAATGCAGTTAATACCACAATGACTGACAGAGCACCTGTTGTGAAGCTGTTCAATGTTATGATATCCAGCATCACTCAGAATTTTCAAGTCAGCAGTGAGTGAGTCAATGGATGTCTGTACGAGCTTCAATGACCTCGCTGCCGAATCACAGCTGTGTTTTACTGCTAATGAGGACATCTTCTCAAACCGCACAGCATCCTAAGTAACACAGAGCTTGCACATTTTTTAAACCTTATTAACTCACAGTCTAAAAAATAACTACCTCAGCAACTGTTAGTTGTGCAGACAGGGGATAAAGATGTATAAAAAGGAAAATAAAGAGGAACACCAGCTTGTCCAGTGAAAGCATTAAGAATCCTTCTGCAGACATTATAAGTCACAATATGAATACAGAAATATATACTTCTCGAGAGATATGTAGCATCACTTATTTGGTATTCCATAAAATTAATAATCATAAATGTTTAAAATAACTTTATTTCCTCTGCCAATAAAGTTAGGAGGTTGTTTTTGATGCCGTTTGTGTGTGTGTGTGTATGTGTGTGTGTGTGTCTGTCTGTCAGCAGGATTACTGCAGAACTAATCAGCCAATTTCACTGAAACTTGGGCCTACCAATGTGAAGAACTGACTAACTTTTGGTGGTGATGTGGTCCCAGCTACAGATTCCGAACCACTTTCCACTCCCTCAGCAATGCAGCACACGGCATTTTAGGCAACTTACGATCTTTTCTCATTGTCACAGACCGCTTTTCATGAAACTCGACAAAATGACTAACGCCGTCGAGGGAGTGAATCCACTACATTATGGGAGCAAGCAATTTGATGGACACTACCTGGATGTGGACCAATCCGGAAATCCAGATTCAAATACTGGATCACTTTTGGTTGAGACAAAAAAATTTAAGACGTCAGGTGCACTTGGCATTGGTGGAAGTATGTGTTCTCAGAGTGCTCTCTGATACTGTGAATACTACCAAAACAGAGTGTAATTAACACATTCACAAAAGCCGTTTGTTATATTCTCAATAGAGAAGTTGGTGCGATAACAGCCAGACTCATGATTACTTGAACTCTGAAATGTTTGTTTGGAGACTGTTGAATGGTATTTTACAACGGTGTTCTTCCCGGTACCCAATCAACAGTGTAAAAGCCACATAGTCACTAAATAACACGTTACATTCTCAACAACAAAATAAGTACAAAGTGATGTGTTAACATGGAGATGGAGAAAGCGGACGATGTACCTCGGCAAGTCTGCGGCTGAGATTGTCAACGTGATTCTCACACGTCCGACAGTCTGTGTTGAGTTTGTCTGCCAATGACTGTAGCCGCTCCAATCTACACACAGCATTGTCACGAATAATATAAGCAGTATCATTCACTCAAACTTTTCATTTGGCATTTGTAGACATACTCGTACCCAGTCAACGAGATCTAGCCTGTACGCATAATTACATGAAATATTTTAATAAAAAGCATTTTGCACTATGAAAAGAAGCTGGCGTGCCTCATGCGACTTTGGCATCATTAGAATAACGGATGATGACTGTAAACAACAGGTTTCGAGCGTCAAACTCCACATCTGGCAATAATAGTGGCGAGACGATGGTCATGCTCGGTTTACAACAGCTGTGGTCCGATGCCAAGTCGAACAGGAGGCCATATTGATATATTGCACACGTGTTGTATTTGAAACCCGAATATCTCCCGAGGGGAGCATCTGGAGGAGAATCTGACTGTGGCAACAGAATCAGTGATGCTAGCTTAATAACACTGTTCAGTAGTAACTCTGGTCTATCTTGCGTCTTTTTCAAGATATGACCACAGGACGGACAACGAACGACGGATAACAGACCAACGACCGATGACACATATCTGGCCATAGTAACACGGCAAACAAACGGCCGTACTAATACAGCAAAATATGCCGCACTCATTCGAAGAAAATTGGGCCGTGTGAACCCAGCTGAGCCCCTAGCGGCCAAATTATTATATGGTGCCCCAGAACTTGGCGACATCTAGCTGCACGCCAAATCTAAACTTCCTATCTCAATTCGTTTCAGGTTAGGGGTCATGCTAGGAGGTTGAAAGGTACAACTGAATGTCGGGTTATTAGTGTTCTACAGTAACTATACGCCTAACGATGTCACAGATCAGACAATGCTGTGGATAATGAAACGGTTTGCCAGCACTCAAGACTACTTACTGCCCATTCAATGCTTCTGGTCACTATGGCCTTCCTAGCACTGACAATGGCAAACATGGATCTCAGCAGCAATCAAACCAGAACAATGGGTGAGCGTCCACCACCTTAGCCAGTGAGGCATGGCAACTGCTATATACTGGTTATAATAACAAAGTTCAATTATCATAGAAGCCTACAAATGCATCAAGTGGTTTGTGATCAGTTATTTCTGTCAACACACTAATGCATCCAGAAAAAAAAATATTTAGTCATAAGGCATGTGAAAGACTTGCCTAGAAACTTCGGCCTGTATGGCAAGGTCTTTGTCTCTCATAGCAGCAGAGAAACGATCCCAAAAACGATTGATGTGATCCACGTGGAGCGGACTGTCTCGCGAAATGACACCGGAACGACCTCCTAATGACAGGTCCTTCGCACACCATCAACAACATCAATAGTGTCAGCATAATATACTTACTTACACAGACAGTAACATCTAAAAATTTTAGAAAATTAACATTAAATTATAACTGGACTTTATTATTCACCATGTATAGCGGCACTTGAAAACAAACTCACTGTTTGCAGTATCAGTAGCAGATGTGTTTCAAACTGATGTTATAATATGTAGCATTACATCCTGAGAATGGAGTGACACATGCAACATTCTACACGGTAACTGTGTGATCATACGAGTAGTGGATCATTTTTGTTGAATTTGTCTTTCCCTGAGACTATCGCTGAGTCCTAAATTCCGACTGAGACTGAAGATAAGCCAAAAAGTGAAGTCATTTTTTTGTTTGGAATAAGCACTGGGCGAGCGATCACCAAGTCTGAACTCACCAGTTATTTTGCATGCACAAGAGACTGGTTAAGCCGTCAGAAATTAAGTGTCGCTGAGTGAGAATCACTTCACTTTTTAAGCGCCTCACTTTACTTTAGTAAAAGAGGCACTTATTGAGATAGGCTGTGTCGTGACGTCGTTGGTCGTTGGTTGGTTGTCACGCGTGTGCACTGTGGCCAAACGGTGCATCCTAGGCCTATAGTTACTATGGAACACTAATAGGAACCCCTACCCCAGGAATTCAATGGTACAAATTTCGACCCCCTGGGGTGACCCTTAACCGGGGAATGGGCCCCCCGTCAGGCGCTTTTTGTCAAATTACTTTGACCTCTTGTTAGCTAATCCAAAAGTAAACAAAGAAACATGATGAATCAATGACTGATCAATAAACAGAGTCTGCGCTCAGCAAAACTGACTAATCTCAGCTCTGGACTAAGACCGAAGTTGGGCCGTCAAATTAAGCTTACGTCTTAGTGTTTGGTCTCAGTGAAAGACTACTCCAAAAAGTGAAATGTATAATCAGCACGCAGAATGTCACATGTGTACAGTAGTAGTAGTAGTAGTAAAATAATGATAAAACCTGAATTTGCTGAAAGATATCATTAAGCCGATGTTTACGCATCAGCTGTGGAGTGAAATCTTCTGCGCAGAAGCGACTGAACTCCAACCGTAACGCCTACGTCATCAAACAAATCAACGCTGTACAATTAGTCAGCAGAACTCTCATTACAACACCCAACTACACCGTGATAGCATGTTACACGGCAAACACTAAACAAGATGCCTTGATCAGCATAATGACGCTGAATGAAACTGTCTCATACTGACCCTTGGAGACTAACAACAGTGCTAACTGCATAATATTTGAGTTCTGGAAGCAATAAAACAACCATGAATATGTGTTATTGGACATCACAAGGACGTCAGACACTAACAGAAGACAAAATACAGTGCAGGCACAGCATTGGCGTTCACGATCACAAACATTTGACCTCACTCCTAACTGAATCTAAGAACATAAACAGTAAAAGATTTCGTGCTATTTATGATGGAGCTGGTGAGAGCTATTTGCACTTAATCAATCACAGATACGACAACAGAAGATGACTCCATCACAGATACGACAACAGAAGATGACAACAAACCTTCATCTGTACTGCAGAAGGCGGAAAGTCGCGATGTAGCATTTCAGCGGTGGTTTCAGTCAGCCACGACCGTAGTCGACTTGCCAACTCCTGGTACTCCTCCAGCAGTAACTGACGCTCCTGCACGACAGTCACATGGCTCCGCTAGCATCACTCGGCAACATCACTCAACAAGTGTAACAAACGATGTTGTCCGTCATTCACTGACATTCACCAGGTGGCATTATCAGTCATTTTTGTTATTTTCTAGCCCAATTTGGCCCCAAATTTAACAGTATAATGTCACAACCATTGCCAACCTATTCTAGTCTTGCCAACAATAGCTGTAACCATTCTCAGATAATCCTGCTAACAACGTGAGATCTAAAACAATGCATGGCGAGATACTTAATATGTTACTAACGGCAAAAATAGGATAATACTTAATTAATTAAAATAAACTTTAGTAAACGTGCAAAGACATATAAGTATGACTAACGTTGTCTCGGAGAGACTGCTCGAGGCTTGGCACGTTGGGAAATACATCGTACAGCAGAGAGACGTAGGTTACGATGGATTTCTCATCAGGTTCAACAACATCAATATCTGTCAACACCATCAAACAGTACACACACAACCTCCAAATAACCTCCACCAACATTTCCTCTGAGGTCACTTTATTTAAAGCCACGTAACAAACTATACTCAATTCTGAAGTAGATTAAGCACACCACCCATTAGTTATCAAGGACATTCAGCATCATAATTAGAGCTGACACGCAATTAATTTCTTTCATGTTAATCGTGCGATTAATTTTGTTAACCGAGTGTTAATCGCGGTTTTAACGCACACTTTGTTTGTTACATTTTTCAATTTGTTTACATTCCATTTGCAGGTAGATGTCGTCGGCCCATTGCTGTTGAACGCTAGTCTACTGCTAGTACTGACGACTGATTACACTGACTGACTAGTGCAGGTCACTGAACTTATTGACAACTGACAATGACGGAGTCTTTTGAGTTTTGACAATTATGTGATTGAATGATATTGAATTGATTGATTAAATTAATTTATGGATTTTATTTGATAAGTGAAATCAAGTTTTCAAAATTAAAGAAATGAATTATTGCCGTCTTTTCGTTGTGTTTTCGTTAAATTTTTTAACGGTGTTAATTTTTTAATCATGATTAATTCTTTAACGCGTTAATTTTACAGCCCTAATCATAATGTATATGATCGTAATCATCATCATCATCAATCGTCAATCATCAATCATCATCATCATCATCACCTTCAGGGTCGAGCAGTCGAGTTACGTTGCAGACCCTTTCAGCTATGTCGAAAGCTAACCGTAGATTTTCACGCGGAGTCTGTAAACAGACCCGCGCCCAGTCAATGAGATCTGGCCTGTACACATAATAATAACATTACATATTAGAAAACAAAATATTACCAAATGATACATACATAAACAGTCATGAAATTTATTTTAAAAAACTACAAATTGTTCATCAGAATGAAAAAGAAATTTGGCTCTAGCCTCAGATATTTACTTATTTCAGCAGCTACAGTTAGCCAGATAGTTAAATGGTATTTGCTGCACCATAAAATCTTGTTAGTATTATGTTTACTAGTTTTTGTGTACTACTTTTCATGCTAATTACCACAGGTCACATGGGGTCCCAAAAGGTTTCCCCAAAGGAAACATTCAGGAATTACTGCAGTAGGGTTGTTAAAGACCAGATGCAGTTTCTGATGCCAAACCAACAGTAAACGACATTATGAAGTTGTTCTACTTACTTACTTACTTACTTACTTACTTACTTACTTATATGTAACTGATGATTTCAATATAATGAACAGCAAGTGAGAAGAAATGAGAGTGACCGGTGTCGATGCAGGATTGCAAGGAATGCTTTTCCGTCTCTCCAGGACGTGGAGAAGTCTGAGACAGACACGTCGGTGTAGCCGTCGACCATTCGCTGACTCCACAGCAACAAGGCGTCTTTGGCCGACGTGTTGTACGTCTGACCAGAGACGAACACATCTCCCACCTAAACACACACACACACACACACGCACTCAGTTGACGGTTTTCAGTTCTCTCGTAATGCTGCTCACACAACAGCTTCTGTCACCAAGTAGTATAATTTGGTACTGGCCAAATGGCGGTGATTGATGTTGTGTGGCTGGGTCATAGAGAAGAGGATACTAATATTCTAGACTTCCTGCCGACGGCCTTTTCCATAGGCAAAAATGTCATCAATTTCATGAAAAGAAAAAATGGCAGACACTTCAAAAGACAGGCTGCCATCGGGTGGAGGAATATGCAACATCACGACTAGGTCGCAGTTCACACATGGAAGTAAACAAGTTCCTGGCTGCATACATAATATTGTTTAAATGCATTGATTTTCGGCAATATTTCATCTGCTTGCGCGAAAGAACATTTAATTGCTGCAATATATTACTGTCAAGTTGAAGTTAAAGTTCATGATCGAATAGCAGCGGTTATCTCAGAGATTATAGACTGCAGTAATCCAGAATCCACATCAGGATTTGGATCAACACCAAATCACTTCGAGAGGGTCACCTCTTGCCCATGCCTACCGTGTTTGGTCGACATCCGTAAACGCGTTCACGGGTTATCCTGCTCACAGAATGACAGACAGACAGACAGACAGACAAACAAACAGCACGGATAGCATAACTCCGCCTTGGTGGAGTAATCAATACAGTCAACACACACGGCATGGTACTGCACTCGGCCTGACAGACCTCACCATGACCCAAAACATTACGAGGCATTCGCACACAAATCCAGTTTGAGAACGGACCGTCAGAGTCGGAAACACAGTCCGGCGTACAGGCAGTCCCTAGTACGTGCAGCTATGATGGACGTAAGCTGATACGATCAACGATCAACAATCTCCCGCTGCCAGTATATATATGCACACCTAGACCGACGACTGATAAGACGCAATACCACGCAATGCCGCCAAGTCCAACCAGCAGCGGCAGCAGCAGCAGCAGCGGCCGACCGCTGCAGGCAGGTATGCGTCAAGGCTAAGCAATGCGTCCATTCTCACTTCAGGCATCCAACTCTCCATTAACAACAACGAATATAATTTACTTTCCTCCGACGACAGCCCGCAAGGTATCTGTTCCTCGTGGCGTGTTTGCTTGTGTGCAGCCCAATGAGTAGCACGAAACTGAACTCAACTGAATCGAACTGAACTGAACTGAACGAGCCAGTTCAGTTCAGTTTTCCACTGTGCACTGCGCTTTAGACGCTCACCACTATACGAAAATGAATATATACAGACTTGAAACTTAAACTGTTCTTAACTGATTGTAGTAATTAGCCTAAAATATCGACAAGAAAAAACCGACGATAGAATATTTGCTACGACCAGGAAACTAAAGTCAGAACGCAATATGATATGATAGAATGCACGGAGCTATTTACAGCAGCGAAATAGGGGTATAGGTACATCCGATGCAGCAGGAATGAGCAACATCTGTACATCTGCAGCTGTATTCAGAGACATCGCACTGGCCACTGTGATATGACCTCCAAACTTTCTCCCACGCCTAGGTCGAGAGAACTCAAGTCAGCGGAGTGGTCATCAGTTTAGATTAGCTCTATCCGGCACAGCGTACCTGAGGCAGAGCTCTCGCGGAACACTGCAAACAGCCTGGATGCAAGTCACGATCTGAGAGGTAACCACCGACGCAGGCAAGTACGCCTTTTTGCCTAGCTGGGATAAACGTAAACATAAGGTATGGTATAGTAGAGTTTAACGTCCCACTCGACACATTATAGGTCATTTTGGAGACGGGTTTACGGGTCACATGACCCAACCAACAGTGTCATAGCACTGAAGGACGATGGTTAGTCAACCACGTCAAGGGCCAATCCCACCAGGCTGAGCTCACTAAAAGGTAAAGAGAAGGATGTAAGCAAAAAAAAATTTTAGTATCTATATAGCACCATTAATACCGAAGACACAGAGGCACTTGGAAGACAGAGAGCTAAACCAATCAAGATCAAAGCCCGATACAGTCAACCGACCTGTAAGAACTGCTCGTATCTTTGTGCACCATTATAATAGTACACAATACTAACACAGGGTCAGTTTTCATTTATATTCCCATTCCTCCAGACCAACATCACATCTCAGATGTGGCCAACTGGAGGTAAGGGGGGAAGCGTAAACATAAAAACGGCCACACTGGTCACAAAGACAAGATTCGCAATGAAAAACGCTCGCGAAGCGCCGCTCATCAAGTACACGCTACGCTACAAAATTACTCAATACCGTTTAACCCTTTAGTGGCCACATTGAACTGCAGAGCAAAGGACCATCATACAGCATAACGGTGATTGGTACACTGGCCGTTGATGGGTGGGCTGTTACATTTGGTAAGCGAGGAGGGGCCTGGGCGGGCTGCGGCTCCAACCAGTCCCCTCATCACTGTACAAAATGTAACAGTCCAGCGCATCTTCTGTAAGACGGCGGTGTTAACGCGTAGAGTGAACACAACTGCTGTCCCTGCCTACTTGAAGGAACACCTCGTTCAACGCGTACCATCTCGTCAGACCCGCTCAGCTGCATCACTGCTACGAGTCAGTAGCGGTGATGAAAGTGACAGGTGCGGCGCAGGAGAACGAGCGTCTTGCCAAATCAGTGGTCAGTCCCGACCACTGATTTCTCTGACCACTGACTGATTTCGCAACTCCTACGCCGCACCTGTCAATTGGAACAGTCTGCCTACAGAAGTCATGTTGTGCGATTCGGAACATAGTTTTAAAAGACAACTCAAGACATTCTTGTTTAACAACTGTCACCAGACCGTCTCACTGATACGTCACCAACGCCTCTCTAGCCTTCTCTGGGCATATATGGCGCTCTATAAATGTGACTATTATTTTTTACATATTTTATTTTATTGTTGTTGTTGTTATTGTTATTAGTATCAACGGCCAATGAACCAACTTCATATTATTCGATGTGGCACTATACCTTACATTACATTACATTACATAAAATCGTATTTAGAGTGCCCAAAATCACTAGGACCGCTAGAACACTATATGAGATTAAAGGAGTAATGTGGGAGTATAGTTATGTGGGAAAACATTTAGAGAAAAGATAAGTTTTTAAACGGCTACAGAAAACAGGCAGAGTTTGTGCAGATCTAATGTCAGGTGGAAGACTGTTCCAGAGTCGGCTGCCAGCAGCGGTGAAAGCACGATCGCCAACAGTCACCAGTCTGGTTGTCGGAATGATGACGTCATCAGACGATGACCATGGACGATCGACGACTATAATTGCCTCTGAATTCTTAAGGGTTAACAGCTATTTGCAGGTCTACATTAAATCACACGAACTCCAACAAGGAAACTGATGGAGGCTGCTGAAGCAGCATTTTAACACGTCCGCTTCCACGCCCAACCAACCGTGTGAACGCACTGGAGCTGGAAGTACGATTCTACAAACGCATCAGTTAAATTCAGCGCCTGGATAAGTGCAGTGTTTCTCCAGTTCAGTGGCGCATGGGTCGCGCTTGTGACGTGCATTAACGAAAGGCGCCATGTTACTTTTTCTGTCGTGAGAGTTAATAGACCAGTAGAGCACAAAGAGGCACGTTGCACCACGTAGGCGCCTCGTGCTAAACTATCAGATTATCGCAGTGTGCCGTGCGCCAGCCAGCTGACATCATGCTGTGAGTGATAACGACCAAGATAATGCGTTATGTTTACGTCATCTCTCACCAACACACCACAGCAGCAGCTGCAGCAGCTGAGCGCCGTGCTCGGCATCAGACCCATCAAATTTCATCCAAAATTCGTCAATTACTGTCACTCATCAGCTCTACGGTAACGCGCTGGTCTTGACCAATGAAGCTAAGCCCAGGTAATAACCAGGTGGATACAATCAGTAGTGGCGACGGTCACAGGGAAGAACCTGCGAGTCCTGATACACAGTAGGCCCTGTTACAGAGACTGCTGGCAATTGCCGTACTATTACTGGCCTAGTCAATCGCAGTTGCTAATAGACTGTTAACTAAGCCTGCCAATGCAGAGATGAGTTTGACCCTCGTCGGCTGAAAGTGCCGCAAAGGGATACGAACCATATCCAGCAGACGTTGCAACCTACCAGAGATATTCTTTTTCTTGGATTACTGTACAGCGTATTCCTGGACTTACGTAAACCAGTAAACCTCGCCGTACCAAATGTAACAGCCCACCCACTAACGGGCAGTGTACCAATCAGCGTACTGCTGTATAATGGTCCGTTGTTCTGCGGTTTTAATGTGCCCAATAAATGGTTAAACATAACATATCGTACCCCAGGGCACACAACGTGCTGTACATCTAATATCATTATGATCCAAGCACAGGACGCCGGATGGACGGGTTATCGCGTTCACAGTCGCGGTGGGAGGCAAGGAACGTCACGAAAACAATTCCGCGAACAAGGTTGCGTCGTGGCACGGCTATACAGAGACACTACTTCAAGCGGAGGCGGCTGCTGAAACAAGTGAAGGGCAAGCCGACAGAAAGCAGGCCTCAGCAACAACAGAAGCAGCAGCCTGCTGGGCACAGAGAAAACATGCCAATCACATAACAAACAACAAAGATTTGACCGTCAGCTCACGCTCTAGGTGTTTGTGACATAACGGACGCCATTCCAACGTGTAATGTTACTGGTGGTAACGGCTCCCGATGCCTCGACGATGACAGCATGGAGACAAGCTTGAGAAGGAAAGAATAGCAATATACTGAGCTGACAATAAGCTAACACTGTTCTTGACGACTTACACTATCCAGTCACAAAACTGTTCGCTATACAGTATTTCACTATCAATACACGCAGCATAACCTAACGTCCTGTTTTGTTGCCAATGTTCAATTAGAACATTAGAACAGAAGAGAGCCAAAATTCCACTAACTAGATTATACACCTGCAGGACCTATCACTGCTTTTAAAAACTGAAGAATATCATGACCTTGAAGGCTTGAAATCTAGGCTAGGGGTCATTCACCCTGCAAATTTATGCACGATCTGTACAAGCTGAAATCTAAAGACCCGGCGCTAGCTTCATCTGTACTTAATGACTTCTCGATACAACTCAATCAAACGCAATCAAAAAGTTTTCAGCCCATAGATGGATCCAACCCACGTCCAATTTCCAACTATGTCAAAGTCAGCATCCAAGGCGTCATATTCCACGAGGCCCGCCAATCTACCACATCATCCCACTATAATGCGACCAATACACGGATAGCTTGGTTTCTCGTTCTCACTGATGCACAACTGATCCTGATGGATAGGTTTGTGCTGAAGTCAACAGTGATAGATAGAATGATGGATGGTGTGACGGTGAAGCTGAAGTGTATACGCATTTATTGCTAATTTGCGATGCAGTACACAATGCTGGCTGTAAGAAATACGTCACTCGGCTGAGGCCTCGTGACGTATTTCTTACCGCCAGCGCTCGAGCGTATCAAAAACACGTATTGCATGGGCAAGAGACTGTTTCTATATTTATACTATATATACAGGTATGTACAAAAACACAGCAATGTTCGTGGCTGCTGCTTTTGGCATCTGAGCATCACGCCAGTCTCTTTGTCACAGAGAAACATCGGCTGCCATCACAAATGTAGCATTTCAATGGAGCTGCAATAAAAACAACCACTGGAGCACAACTTGACCCATTAGAGTGCCACATCAAATAATATGACGTTGGTAACAATCAATCAATCAATCAATCAAACACGACAATTTCTAACGCGCCGTAACACGGCAAAGCCGTTACAAGGGCGCGACAACACTGGCCGGTGATGGCTGGACTGTTACATTTGGTACAGCAAGAAGGGCAGTGGGCGGGACTGCAGCCCGCCCAGGTCCCTCCTCGCTGCACAAAATGTAACAGCCCACCCATCGACAGCCAGTGTACCAATCACCGTATTGCTGTATAGAGGTCCGTTGCTCTGCGGTTTCAATGTGCCCATTAAACGGTTAAAATGTACTCTCAGTTCTGACTGGACATGTTTCTATGCTCATTACAGGTCAGACAGAGACCCAAGGGTGATTCCAGACGAGATTTTTTGGGGGGTGGCCCAAGCCCATCCTTCATACTCACCAGTAACATACTATGGTATGAACGCTTGTACAATTCATGTCAAATCAATTGTCAAAAATCTGGAGCCTGAGCAACATTCAGGGTCTGTGGCGCCCCCCCCCCCTGGCCCATCCTAGAACCATCCCTGCCAGCTTTTCCAAAGGTTTCTGAACAATCATTTGCAGCACAAAGGTACTATGTCCACAAAACTTGTTTTCGAGAAAATGACAAAAACAGAAAGGTTGTGTGTCGCATTATGTGGACATACAACGTTTGTGCTATTGACACCGGCACTTACTATGATTATTAGTGACAAAAATCGCGATACTTTGCAATGATGTAAACAAAACAAGCACTTCCGCTGAATTACTGGCAATAAATATTCTATGTTACATCATAAAGAAGTAATGTAGGCCTAGGCATTAAGTCAACAGCTGGATTTAAAACCTTTCGTGGAAGAGTGGAAGCTACTCAAGTTTGATGAACTGTTTCAATAGTCATTTGTCTTCGTTTCTAACAATTAAAATTTACATTTAGTTCAGATATGGGAAAATGCTCCCGAGGGCTATCGTCGTCGTCGTCGTCATCACGTAGTCGTCGAGGACCGTAGCGTCGCTCCAGTGTGACCACGCTGGATGGCTGCTCGCCATAGGTCAGCAGGTGGGCGCTGATGGTCCTGTCGGAGTTGGTCGATCCAGCGGTTGCGGGGGCG
>Ga0209149_1000712_pt1 | contig 14685 bp, 9 predicted proteins | sample WorMetTyACAVOLI2_FD_187423 | JGI IMG/M metagenome (GOLD analysis project Ga0209149, IMG submission 187423) | Marine gutless worms symbiont microbial communities from Max Planck institute for Marine Microbiology, Germany - Olavius algarvensis... ... | reverse complement strand
TAAAAAATAATTTTTGTTATATTTCACCCATTTGCCCAGAAGCCCCCAGTGGGTGGATTTGTATCAAATTTGGTATACAGGGTCCCCTCGCGGACGTAATCAACTGTGCCGAATTTTTAGTCGATCGGTTCAGGGGTATTGATTTTGTAGGGGGTTGAAATTTGCCTATCCCCATAGGAATTGAAGGTCGCCGTTAACACTGCCTGAACTACCGTTCAGACTGTGATGATAGGGCCTATATCTAGCCGCAGCTACCCACGCCAGATAGCTGGTGTGGTACTGTTTTCGGCCTCCTGTGTTTGTAACTTTGTTAAGGTACGACTGGGGTACGATGGTTGTTACGATGTTCATTTGCCACCATCTTTATTTGTCAGCAACTACAGTTACCGTCATGGAATTTCCAGAAAAGAAAGAATTCGCCATGATTACGACGGTTACTTTAACAACAACTTTGCTATCGGAAACAGATCGCGTGTAAGCTGCACACACAATACGTCGAAAGCATCTATAGTAACCCCATTACCTTGAAATCTACGTTAAGGTTCAGTCATGTTCATTCAAACTGGTACAATTCGAAAGCTTGGGTGTGTAGTTCTACATCAGTTCTAACTCATGCCTATTAATTTTGATTGAGATATGAAGGGATAGCGCGAACGCAGTCCCCCACTACCACAAATTATGCACTCGACTTACCCACATTTGGGGTAATCGCAGGGGTCAACCCAACCGAAGTGCAATGGAAGGGCCTCGCCCTGGGGGATTGGCCTTGTTGATCACCGATTCCCCCGTGCCAGGTAAGTATGATTGCAGCACTCTGGTCTTCCTACTTATGGCGCAATTGTGCATCAAATTTAATAATTGGTGTTCATGGTAAACGTGTTTATCCAGTAAATAATCACAAACAACACTGTAGTGATCAACATATTTGATGTCGTCAGTTTTTGTAATAATTAATAAATTCTGTTCATTAGACATTTTAAAGTGAATGGTTATTTTTGTGCATTATAGACCGATTATAATGGCGATTATGTGTACAACTAAGCTCTCGGCATTCCGACTGTAGCAAAAAGTCCTGACCAGTGACCTGTTACTTACATATCACTGGTCCTGACTGTAGCACCACAAGCGGCGCGCTAAGCTGCTGATGCTAAGAGTGAATGTTTCTCTAAGCTAATCGCAGCGTCGTAAAGTGTCTGTCCGTCTGTCTGTCACAATCCCATTTTATGTCGAAACGGCTAAACATATTCTCAAAAATCATCGTGAAACTAGCCTACAAGTTGGCCGTGTATCTTCTGCAGGCAGCGAAACACGTATATCATTCACAGTTGAACATGTCAACTATCGTGAAACGAAGACCGAAAAAGTACAGTTTTCAGCTGGCGACGTAACGTCGTCAGCGAATTCCTGACAGACGACCGCAGGTTGTTAAACGCACGTGCCGAAGCCACTGGGAAGGCACGGTCGCCGAGCGTTGAACGTCTGGTGGACGGTACCAGCATGGCTGTGTCAGGAGAGCGCAGACGATGTCGAGTGTCTACGTCAGATGTCCGGAGAAGGCTCTAGCAAGGTACGACGGCGCTGTTTCATGAAAACAGCGGCGGCTTTGTGTAGCCTATTTGGCGGACGCGGACGCGGACGCGGATGCGGACGCAGACGGCAGACGCGGACCAAGACGCGGACGCGGACTTTGTGTATTCGGCGGACTGTGTAGACATGTGACGATTGGTACACCAATGGTCATTTTTGTTGTTTTGACTGTCTGTTTCGTCAAAAACAGTCAAAACAGCAAAAATGACCATTGGTGTACCAATCGTCACATGTCTACACAGAGTCCGCCGAATACACAAAGTCACAGCGGCGGGCCAGGTCGAACGCACAGCCGGAATGTGACTCGCTCCGGAATCGCAACCAGTGGAGCTCACGAAGCAATGTGGTTATGCGTTACTATGGACTGACCAGGACTGTGGATAGGAAACCGTACCCTAGCTTTCGTATAGTACCATTTTCAATGACTAGCTTTAGTGACCTCTAACCCACATTTCAAGGGCACGATATTCAACGTCAAATAATTCCACTAATAGTAGCCTAAGTCGTGTACGATCTACCCAATCGTTCCGTTTCCAACCCTTAACCTAGATTTTAAGGTCATACGGTTACTATTGATGCCGGTGATCGGACATAATCCCCCGGTCGTAACCCCCCCCCCCCCGTCATAACCTCCCCACTCCCGATAGATACATTGGTTATGAGAACTGCAAACGAAGTTACAGAGTTCAAACTCTTTATTGAGACATAAAAAATAGTCACAGTCACTGGACGCAGTGGCCGATCGTTCGCAGCGGCGCCTCGGCGGTCTTGGTACCGTCGCGACGGTCGCAGCACAACTTATGAAGGCGCTGTTGGTGCTGCTGAACGGCACGCTTCACGCGCTTCGCGGGCGGCAGTCCGCGAGCATCCTGTAGCACTAGCAAGGCCGTGGCGGCAATGGCCTGGTCGTGCTGCAGGGCGCCGAGCAGACACCACAGCGACGGGTAGTGGTGGCCAACCATGTTGGCGAACGCATGGTTCCACCCTTCGCACACGTTGTTGATGTGTTGTCGTCCAGCCAGCGTCGCGTCATACACATTCCAAACGATGGGCGGGAACAACGGCGGCGTACGGCGGGCACGCAGCAACATAACAGTCTCTGGCCATTGTTTTGCAGGCGTCGCAGAGTTCCGCTGACATACGTGGCGTCAAAGTAGTCGACGAGGCTCGTTAAGTCCTCGACGCCGTCCGGGACATGCTGCCGGAGGTACTGGATCCCTACGGGAAGATCAGCCAGCGGTAGGAACGCAAGTCCATCTTCCTTCCACCTTTACTACATTCTATGAATTCCGTGACGAATGATAAATTCCGGATTTCAACTGTACGTACGTAGATAGCTAGATAGAAGACTGTGTGGATGTGCTGTAAGTAACTAACGCACCTATAAAGAAAGTCAACGGCTTGTGTCTCGGGCCACGCCAAATCAACGGGCCGCGCTTGAGTCGATGATCTACTGGACCTGTCTTTGATCAGCCATGAACGTACCCTGAGCTGAATTATCTATACCAGTGTGAGTCAGACAGTCAGAGAGTATGCCTACTCCCGTCGGCAGCTTTGTTTTGTTCAGTAATTATCTGAGTCGTCTACATTAGTCAATTAAAAGTACATGTATTCTAATAAATGATACTAATACTTCTGATCACCTTGTAATCTCCCTTACTGTTAAGGCCCAGGCCAAAAGTAACACAGTCCCTGAGGCCAAAGATAACTATGACAAACTGCAGTGGGAAAAAGCTGACCTTGGTTGGTATCGCTATGTGCTGTCTGGGTTATTATCTGAGCTTACAATCCCAACAGAAGCACTGTGTTGTAGTGAACCTGGTTGTCACAAACATTTCTGTGCTTTGGAGGCTTATTATTTAGATTTAATTAGCTGCCTACATGATGCTGCTAACATGATTGTTCCTAAACTCAAAGTTAATTTCCACAAGCACTGGTGGACTGATGAACTTGACCGGCTTAAACAAGAATGTATAGAAGCCACTAATCTGTGGTGGCAATTCGGGTGTCCTCGTGCGGGTGATATCAATTCCTGTCGTATCAGAGCAAAGCTGAAATACAAGAATGCTGTAAAGCTTGTAGCACAGAATGCTGATGCTTGCTTAAATGATAAACTGCTCGACTTTAAGTGTTCTAAAGACACAATAAGTTTCTGGAAAGCATGGAGGAAGCGATTTTGTATGAGTAAGCTTAAGCCAGCTCAAACTGTAAATGGCAAATTTGGCAATAATAATATTATAGATGAATTTTCAACATTCTATAAGAATATATATGTTCCTAATTCACCTTGTTCTGATGATCAGTTTGCATGCCGAGTGGAAAGCTGGTTACAACAAAGTACATACCTTGCAAATGATGCTAATGCATCGTTCATTACTGTTAACTTATTGTACGACTGCATTGAATCTTTGAAGCTGCAGAAAGCAGGTCATAATGGTGTAACTAGTGAGCATATTGTTTTTGGGGGTAATGATCTTGCTGTGCACCTCTGTTTATTATTCAACTCCATGTTAAGACATTCATTTGTGCCTAGTGACTTTCGATTTGGACTAATTAAACCAGTGTTAAATAGGCAGCGATATTCCCATAACGATTCGATAAGTTTAGGTACCAACAGTTTCTGTGTTGTTCCTAGACCAATTTTTTCCGTAGAATTGATTTTTGCTTGGGCCATTTTTGTATCACGCATATTTAATGAGATAATTTGCATATTTGCTAAAAATAGCAATTTTTCATATTTTCTTGCATAATTATAATAACTTTTTAAATAAAAAGACAAGAATGCATTATTACTACATATTATGTGGAATTACATGAAAAATCACCAATATAACTCTTGTATAATGTTTTTTGGCAAAGAAATGTAACTTAGATACATGAAAATTGAACGTTCGACAAATTTGCATAATTTATGCAAAATACGTATGGTTAAAAACAGAATATGAATAAATTAGTGATAGAGTGGAGTAGGTTAGACTGTTTTATGTAGTAACAATGCATTCTTGTCCTTTTATTTAAAAAAATATTATAATTATGCAGGAAAATATGAAAACTTGCTATTTTTAGCAAATATGCAAATTATCTCATTAAATATGCACGATACAAAAATGGCCCAAGCAAAAATCAATTCTACGGAAAAAAATGGTCTAGGAACAGAGAAACTGTTGGTACCTAAATTTATCGAATTGTTATGGGAATATCCCTGCCTAAAAGAATAAAAATGGTGATATTACTAATACTGATATGTATCGTCCTATAACATTAACTCGAGTGATATCAAAACTTTTTGAATAGTGCTGTTGCAATTGTATGGTGATTTTCTCACGAGTGACAACTTACAGTTTGGTTTAAAAAAACTGGTTGTTGCCATGCTCTTTTCACGCTCACTGAATCTGTGAAACATTTTGTGAATAATGGTAGTAAAGTTCATTGCACATTCTTGGATGCCAGCAAAGCCTTACCTTCGATAAGGTACTTCTTAATGGTCTGTACTTGAAACTCATAGAAAGGGGTGCCCCCTTCTCTTTCATCCGCATATTAATGGCCTTATACAGTGGGTTGCAGTGTGCTGTTGTATGGAATGGTATTGTAAGATATAAATTTGATGTTAAATGTGGTGTTCGACAGGGAGGTGTTTTGTCACCTTACCTTTTTTCAGTCTATATTGTTTCTTGTAATTTGTTAACGACAGACAGCAATTTCAACTCCTTCAACGCCGAACAGGCAACCATTAGGCCTACAAAAAAAACAACGGCGCAACAGGTTGCAAACTGAGATCTAGACCTAGAAACCGAAGACCCGCGTGGAAATGAATGTTGCTACGTCGTGCACAGTCGCTGATGCTTCGTCTGCCACACATCACTGTCTGTAGGTTTATTTCGCTGCAGTCGCCGAGCAATGAATGGCGCGAGGCGGTTCGAGTGTGTGTGACCGACTGTTGTCAAGAGAGCCGTGGACAAGTTGTCTGCAGGTCATAAAACGCAGCTGTTTATTGCCGCCAGCGCCCCCTACATTTGCACATCTTCCGCAATAGATGTCCGATCCGCACAGTTGTTGTAGGCGCTATACTACAGCGGACAGAGTCGGTCGCGTCTCTTTTGGTTTTGCTTAACCCTTTAGACTTCAGAGGCAACTCCAGGCGCTGATGCAATGGTGTGGTTTTCATGCAGCCAGGAGTGAAAGTGAACGGTGCATATTACTGTGATGTCTTGCTGCTCGAACAGTTGCTGCCAGACATCTGTCAAGCTGCTGGCGACGTTTGCTTTCCAGCGCATCACGCGTGCGCAAGAGCATGAGCTGCTGCGACACAAGACTCCTGACTTTACACCAGACGTGGCCTCCCAACAGACCAGACCTCAGTTCTGTGGACTACCGATTACTGAGAGTCATTCAGGAATGCGTTTGTCAGAAACAGCAAGAGATGTCAAACATCGTTGATGAGCTGTGGTTATTAACATAATGATATTTTATTAACAGAATGACATATTATATTTCACAAGGTAGGGTAGAAGCACCCATCAGGATAGGTGGGCACTTGTTACATTTCTGTTGCAAATTTACTTCAGTATGCCTATCTGTGTGCCAAAAGTTATCAAAATGTAATGCAGTTGGAGAAAGTTATTGCAAAAAATAAAAGGGTGCAATTTTTTTGCCCCACAGTGTATAATGGTCCGTTGCTCTGCGGTTTACATGCGTTATAATTGCCGAGGATTCGGCGCTTACGATTAACCAGCATTTAAAACCGTTTTTGCCGCGCGATGCATGCATAAAGCGCGACCTTTGCTGTCGTGCGGTGTCCGTCCGTCCGTCCATCTGGTGTCTATCACGTTCGTGTATTATGTCAAAACGAGTAAATGCATTCTCAGAGTTTTTTTACCTTTGCGTAGCCAGTTTTTCCCTAGCAAACCTTATGGCAATATTCCGACTGGGGCGTCGCATGCAGGTTGGGTATGAAAAATGGCGATTTTCGACCAATATCTCGCTTTATCTCGGAAATGATACAAGTTAGGACTATAATTACTTTGGAATGCCAATAGAAACTCGTATGCGATCTATCGAATGGTGCCATTACCAATTACCTTGAATGACCTCCAGCCCATATTTCAAATTCACGCCATTGACGTTGAAACGGTACGAGATACAGACATAGTTACAATGGAATACTAATAAGGACTTACACATGCCCTACTCAAGGGTGTCATTTCGAATGACCTTGAGTGATCTTGAGTTGCTTAGCGAAATATTCAGTGACGTCTAAGCATCGTACTGCGGTCTCTCTGCGACAGCTGAGCGTCTTGTTCAGTGCGGTGATTATAGTTTCAACGCTTTAACAAAGGCGACAATTTTTCGCCGACGCTTCACTGGGACGAGATAATAAGCCTAATAATCCTATACGAAAACATGGCTATACGGGGCAATTGGGGGGGGGGGGGGAGAAAACTGCTATGATGTGAAATGGTTTGTAGGCTTTAAGGGAATAGACACAAGTGATTGCTTAAGATGCTTTTTGACAGAAGATAAAGACGTGATAGGCTAAATACACTTATTAGTAAAATCAGTGCTGAGCTTTGCAGTTGGATGGGAAGTGTGTGGTCGACCACAACCCGAACATGAGTCAATGATGCCGCTACTGTTGTTTTCTCTGTTCATTGTTTAATTCGCTAGAACTCTTTCCTCTCTCAGGAAACATCTTAAGGAAGCGGTTTGTCTCATATATTTTTTATTTATTTACGAGCATTTGCTTGATCTTCAGCGGTAGCACTTTTACTAACATCGTTTTTACATCGCTGCTAACGAAGAATAATTAACAAAAACACTGAATTATTTTTAGATGCATAAATTCAGCATTCTTTCGTCTATACTGTGTGAAATTTTCATTTAAATCGGCTAACATTTGTGAAAGCTATGAAGAAAATAAAACGGCTACTTTTTCCGTTCACGGTGTATGTGTACCATAGTCGAAACGTAGATGTGACTACCGCTTAAGTTGTTTAATTAAGTTGCAACTACACTATTATATGCTATACTGTATAGTTGCGTAGTCCGCATAACTACAACAAACAGTAAACTTTGCAATTTTATTGCAGCTGAGTTGCAGATTTGCGGACTGCTTTACGGGGCGTAATCGTTGGTTGCAGGAAGCTCGTGGAAAGAGCGAACGAATGGCTGTATAAGAACACGGAAGTGCAGGTGCGATCTTGTGAAACGATCACGTGGATGTCCCACGATGCAAAGCAGCTCGACGACGGTGAACAAATGGTGCTGACGCAGAGCATTGAAGAAGACGGCAACACGTCTTGCTTGAGAGGTTTCAGGTGGACACAAATCTTATATGCAGTTACTGAAAATGAGTCTATTCACTTTGTGTCGACACAAATAGAAATGTGCCGCTTTTCCTTACAGAATACTGTCCGCTGCTGTTGCCGCCTTCTTACTCTGAGGTCGCAATACGCGCACTGCACTTCGTCTGTCTGTCCGTCCGTCTGTCTGTCTCATCGTGGTTTGTGACTCAATAGCTGAAGGCTGATGAAAGTTTAAGTTTTGTGCACAGGTTTCCGGCGAAAAGCGTAATTAATGTCAGGGTGCTTCACTAAGCTGCCCACGCACGAAATGCGCCACGACTGACGAATGATATGTCAGAGGTTAACGTAACGTAACTTGTATACGCGCCGCACGTACAAATGCATCGAGTGTCGTTAACTGATGGCGACGGCGACTTTAACTATCTGGCATTTACAGAAACGACGCCAGCTTTTAACGTGGAAAGCGCGAGCATTTCTGATGTAGGGGAAGTGTGGGGGCAAAACCGAAGGCTTGGGGGGGGCAGAAGAAAATCGATGCTGGTAAACGTTCAAAGGCGAGGAAACTAAAATACCGATGATGAAAGGAAGTAAGGATTCCGTAATATAATATATCTGTTTGCAACACACACCTTTACCGGTATATATCTAATAACGACTTTACCACTGGGCCTATCGAATTGAACAACGTTGACACGTGACGTATAACCTAAAATTTTTAACGAATGTTCGGTTGTCTCATAGTTGAAAGCAGTAAGAGGACACAGCAATTGTCATTCTGACAACTGGGGGACAACCGGCGCATCGTGAATTTGCGCCTTTTAAATACTCTTACTCTCACCCTTACTTACTTACTTGCTTACATCCGGGGGCAGGATGGAAGGCACATGGGGCAGCTTCTCCCCCTGCCACCCCGCTAGCGCTGCCTATGGCTTTTAAGTTTCAATTATCAAAGTTAGCTGTCACAAGATACTACATGCTTTAGTCACAAAATGTGCCGCATCGCTTACCAATGAACGGACGTAATTTTGTAATTGCACGGAGGGCTGCATATCGTGTCTGCCTTTGGGACGTACATCGTCTTGACGGTAATGTTCGCTGAATGCTGCAGCGTATTTTTTTCGGCCGCGTCGTTGCAATTTGATCGTTTAATAATGTAAAAAAACAACACTGTACAAACGTCATGGTAACACGGCGTCGATGTTTTGTGCAACGAAGAAGCAACTAGAAGTCACCGGGAGAGGGAAAATTCCGCCATGGCTGTCAATATCACGCACTTAGGTGGCGGTTATTTTGGCTTTGTGATAGGCCTAACATGTTGGTCATGATCAACGGAGTTGCGCTACGCCGGGCTCGGTTACAACCTGGATGGGTAACCGTCTTAGGGCGGCTAAACCATCTTGATGCAGAACCAACCATACAAGTCTATTTAGTCTGACCATCGTCCGCGGGTAGGCGCAATGAGTACCAGCGAAAGCTGGGGAGTAAACAGGCATTCCATGCGACGCACTAGCTCGCATCAATCTGTGGTCTCGTAGTGTTAACTGGTGGCTGGCTGAGAACTAGTTAAACGGAGATCAGCATCGAAGTACGGGTAGCGTATCAGAGGCGTGTTCGCGACGGTGTGCTATACAAATTCACTTCTACTCTGCTCTACTTACTGCTTAGTAGTCGCATCACGCTATAAGCTTAGTCGCAACGGACTACTTAGGCAATTGTAAGCGAGTGGTGCCATCTCGTGATTACGCGTAAAAATTAGCATTCACTTACTGGTAATGCAATATTTCGCAATGTTGAACAAAGTGAAAAATTCCGGATAGGGATCCGACCATCACCCCCAAAATCTAATGGATTATTTCTCGTTCCTCCCACATTTTCATGAAATTTTATCCTTAACTTTTTGAGTAGTCCTGTCACCAGACAGAGAAACCAGCCCACAGACAGACGAACCCCAGTAAAACATAACCTCTTAGCCTAGGCGGTGATATAAACTCATTCCGAGGACGGAATTTACGGGATTGACAAATTTCGCAGAGAAAATGCATCTGTGAACATACAGAATTTAACCCTTTAGAGTCCAGAGGCAATTAAAGCGCCAAATCAAATAATATGAATTTGGTACACTTGGCCGTTGATGGGTGGGCTGTTACATTTCGTACAGCGAGGAGGGGTCTGGGCAGGTTCACACCCCGCCCAAGCCTTTCGTCGCTGTACCAAAATGTAACAGCCCACCCATCAACGGCCAGTGTACCAATCACCGTATTGCTGTATAATGGTCCGTTTCTCTGCGGTTTACTGTGGCCATAAAGGGTTAAAGACAACGATTGTAGTTGACGCTGATGCAGGCTACTTTGTGTTGCATGTGGCGAGTGTGCATGTACATCGTAGACTATGGTTGACGCCAAATGACGGGAGAAAAGCGGAAACGCTGAACTGCTACGATTTCGAGCCGACCGGAACTAACGATATGCGCAGTCTCGTGGCCAAGGTGAACCGAAAACTGTCTCGGAATCAATTTAAAGGTCTAAACGTACTTTTCTCTGTTACTATAGACCTACTAAGTTTACTGTCGACAATACTACGCCGTAATGGCCGTATTTCACAAAAAGCAACCCCCCTTGATTATTTTGCATAACTCTTAGAAATGTCAACGGATTTGAATGAAAATCTCTGACTATATAGTATATGAATATTATTTGTCTGCTCTTTCGATATTCTTTGTTAGCAGCGATGTAAAAAGAACATTTGTAAAAGTGCCGTTACAACACATCAACGGAATTTACCGTTGACGACGAACATCTCATTAAACGGTTGTGAGTGAGTAAAAAGTGTGACAAATCGATTGCTTAAAGTCGTACTCCAACGTACTGTTTTTTTATTAAAACAAACGAACGACTTATGTGCATGTGTTACAAAAATTGTAATTATTTTTTAAAAAATAAAGGAGTTATTATTTTTAAAAAAAGTTTGTTATATCAATATTTTGTGCTCTAAATAGAATGACCATAGAATGATGTAACCTACTGTTTTAAAATAGCTAGAGTGCTAGACTTCGTACTAGCAGCCTTTAGCACAGTCAACAGTGTGATCATGTGCGAGTTAAATTTCGGCAATATTTCGTCTACTTGCACGAAAGAATATTAATTCTTTAATTGCTGCAAGATTTATCTTAATATTTCATCAAATGGCACTAATTATTCCATGAGTAGGCCTACCCAACTACCCATCGTTTTTACCCTGTCAAGTTTTGAGAATTCACCCATAAAATGAAAATGCCGTGGCAGGTCTCTCACTGCCTGGTTTACGCAGAATGGCTGAGCCAGTGTGGTCGACTCGACTGCAGACTTTCTTAATAGTGCTCAGCTTCCACCCTTTGTCAGGGTAACTGGAGATGATTGATTTTGCACCAAGTCCTTTCTCACGAAACGTCTGCGTGCGCAGTTTGTCGTTGTAAGACAATTTTTCGATTGGTATGCTCTACCAAGCTTAAAAATAATGTCACTAAAATGCTAAAATGTTAATAGTAAAAAATCAGACAGTTATTGATTGTTTACAATTTTGGACACTAAGACACGCGATGACGAAAAATGACGTCATTTCCGAAAAGGTGCATTTTCATTTTCTGGGTGAATAGGCCTACTCAAAACTTGAGAGGGTGAAAACGATGGCTAAATTAACGCCATTCGATGAAATATTAAGATAAATCTACAAAAATTGGTAGATATATGTGGATATGAATTGGCAACAAATTTGCAAACTTTCACGCAAAAAGACTTAACCGAAGTGAAAATATTCCAAAAAGTTTTTTTTTGGGGGGCTACTGTTTTTGAAACACCCGGTATAGAAACATTATCTTATACTTTTTTCGATATGTATCCACAGATTGGTGCAAATTCGCTAATGGCCTAAACATACCCCCTTCTACTTAAGACTTTCTTACGGGGAACCCATGCGAATATCTGTGCGAGTTGACGTAACGTTCGGCCAAAAAGTAAGTCACTTGGCTGAAATTTTAGTTGAATATGGTTTTGTTTTGTTAGCACTAGCTGTCAGTTTGTGATGCGTGTCAGTAGTACACATGAGTCTGAGTTGCCAGCAGTCGCTGTGGAGGAGAAACTTAAGGCCCGTTTATAGCGACGCAACTCAACTCGACGTCGAGTTGGGTTGCGTCGGCGGGTCGCTATAGACACTTCGCCGACGCAACTCAACTCAACTCGACGTCGAGTGGAGTTGAGTTGAGTTGTGTCGCTATAAACGGGCCTTTAGACACGTCGAATTGTACTATTATGTTCCAGGTTTTTTGGTACGCGTGGAGACAGTGGCGGTTCCAGTAAGTCGGGGCGGCCAGCTGGACACTGACGTGACGAGGTGGACAGAGAACAGCGATGAAGACAGACTCTACATGTTTATACTGCGAGTTTATACGACCAGTCGTGCCAGCAACCTCGTAACGCTGAAGCACATGTGCCTCGGTCGGTCGTCAGCGTCATTCATTCATTCATTCATCCATTCATTCATGTGCATTCACTCACTCGCTGTCGCTGATCGTGCGGTTGTATGGATAAACATTTTCCATTGATTCCATAGAGTTTACTGCCTTTCGTATGCTACTTTTTGTACTCTTTGACGCTGTTAATCCTTTGTTATTCTCACACTCTTTTGTTTAGTTTTACCGATGTTTTTAACCTGTCGTTGGCGGCTTATTATTCACTTTGGCTTTTTGTTTTCTGCTTTATTTTTTGCTGTTTTCATTTATTCGGTGCCACGCCCGCACAACGTACAGCTTTTATGTGAGTTCTTGCGGTATTTTTCCGCTGTTCTAATTGTAATGGTGCCACTGATATAAATTCAGTCCAATCGAGTTTGTTGATACACACAACAAGCAAGCATGCAGAGACACAATAGACTACACATTTTTAAACAAACTAGTTAACAAATGAATTCTTTTGTGCTTTAGTCTTCTTTGTGCATTACTGCGTGCACTGTGTGATTGTGTTTTATGATTATGTTTTCTCTTTTTCTTTATTGTTCTGTCTCGTTGCCACCATGGCAAATAAAGATTTATAATAAAAAGTTTCAGAAATGTTTGATCATTTTATATATCTTTGTTCATCAAAAAATGATAGCAACCAAACAAACAAATAGGAAAGAACAAAAAAAACTAGATAGCGAACACAATATAGAAAATACAGTGACATAGACAATGTTCATCCGGTCTACGACGGTCGTATTTGTATAGCATTAGTACTTTTGCTGATGTTCAATGTCTTCTGAACTACGCTGCAGTGTATATTTCTTTCTATAAATACCTTAATCCTGTTGTTTCATGCTCAAATGCAAAGCGGGTTTTGATAGTGTTATAAACCACAGTTGCACGCGGGTTTAAATTTTGCGACCCGACCCGGAAAGCATAACCCGACCCGACCAGCTAATTTTGCGCAGTTCTTGGACCCGACCCGAACCGACCCGTAGGCCTATCCATAAAACGTATAAATCACAAAACGCCAAGTCATGAACATCGTGTCGCTTTTCCAATACTAATAAAAAGTTTTCCCACACATCCGACTTCCCAGATAAATGCGGTTTTAACACGAATGCTTCGCTTTTCTCGCGCAATCGTCTTTCTATATCGACAGTATTTGGTTCAGACATTTATTGGTGAGACGAGACTGAGCGGACTGACGAATGTCTACCTATCGTGCCTGTCTTTTTCCACATAATTAAGTCGCTGTTCTACATCTAGTCCTGTAGCCAATGGCAAACTGGCCAGCTTCAGCGCTGCCAGTTTCTGATACGGTGACTTTGTATTTGACGGTATCCACGTCACAGCACACCATGCGATGGCACAGACAGCGCCTCTGATGCGCCTGCTCGCCTTTTACGACCAGTTCATCAGACTATCGTGGTAGTCAAGTTTCGGCGCATTGATGTTTTTATGAGAGGACAAGTGAGCGAGAAGTGGGATACAAACGGCTGATGCCCGTCTGCCGCCGCAGCTTGCTGTGAAACAGCGCGACAGACGACGACATTGATGGCGGCATTTCTGCAGCTGATGCAACGAGCAGTTAAGACAGTTGTGCCAGCGTGACGCTAGCGCTGATAGATATTCACCGTCCGTCACGGCGTCTAATGTACACTGAAAACTACACGGGAGATACTGAATATGCAGCTGGAACATTGTACAAACTAAAATGCAAAATAAAATACACATACCACAACACTTTAAAGTAAAGTTAAATTTTAGCTTCTGGCCGAACTGGACCCGACCCGATCCGACCCGCCCTTTCCTGTAAATTCTTTGACCCGACACGGGTCGGGTCAAGGGTCGTGCAACTCTGTTATAAACAGCGTGCGTAAAGCTTTTTTGCGGTTTTTTCAGCAATTGAAGCGAAATTTTATAGATTAATTCGTTTTTTCAGGTGCATGTAAACACCAAGCGTGAATTCATTGTCTTTAAATATGGCAGTTATGCGTAGATATGAATTACAGAATATCTATGTAAAATTTCACTTTAAATTTCTACACAGTTGCTGAGAAAACAGCAAAACAACTGTAGGATTTACTTTCTGTGCACCCTGTATGTACGTAATCTCAGAATCGCTTAGATACACTTCCTGTCGACGTATCATCGAATGGATTATATAGGCTACGTTGTCTCTGCACTAAACTGCTTGTTTTTTTTTTTTTAAATAGTTTTCTAGAGGTGTACCTATGTTGCATGAAGTAACCAGAGCGATCCGACGATTGAAGAATGGTCGAGCTGCAGGTGCAGATGGCATAACTGCAGAACTTCTGAAAG
>Ga0209149_1000711_pt1 | contig 14696 bp, 13 predicted proteins | sample WorMetTyACAVOLI2_FD_187423 | JGI IMG/M metagenome (GOLD analysis project Ga0209149, IMG submission 187423) | Marine gutless worms symbiont microbial communities from Max Planck institute for Marine Microbiology, Germany - Olavius algarvensis... ... | reverse complement strand
CTTCTCTTATGTCTAGTTTTACCATTATTACTATTATTATTATTATCATTATCATTATTATGTTTCTATGGACATTTGCTGTCTGAAATAAAATTCGATTGATTGATTGAATTACCGATCACGTTGGGAGTAATAGACGCCAAAAACCACAGCTGCGCGTGGCGTAGGTGATGACTGATGAAGTTAGACAGTCAATTATTCACGGCACTCGTCGGTGTGACGTGATTTGTGAGTGGAGTCATTTGAACGAGTAACGGCAACGAGCAGATGAGACAGTGTCGTAATTGGATTTGAGGAGCTGATTGCAGAGAAAGACTGTCTCTTATATTGCACGCTCCCCCTCTCTGTAGGCCTTATGTATGCGTACGTACGTCTGTCTGTCAGCCTGTACGTGCCCTCTTATCACAGCTGAAACACGTATCCGTCGTACATACATCACATATGTGGGCCAATGTTTCTTTAATATATCCCAGTCACTAAAACGCAGCACGGTATCGGAAAGTCGAGTAAAATTGACACATTTCTATCATTCGCATAAAACAACTAACTGTTTCATAAACTAATATATAATATTCAAATTCTATTAGCTCGATTTCTTGGGCACAAAGTCTTTTAAAAGAGAACAAGAACTTAGCTATCGCAAACAGTTCGCGCGTCAGCTGCGCAGACAATACGTTGAGGGCATATTATAATAGGCCTACATATTACACCGTAACCTTGAAATCTAGATTAAGGGTCACTCAAAGTCACTGGAAACGGAACCATTGGATAGATCATACACGACTTACTATTAATCGAGTTATTTGACGTTGAATATTATCGTGACGTTGAAATGTGGGTTAGAGGTCACTCAAAGTCATTGAAAGTGGTACCATTTGAAAGCTTGGGTGCGATTTCCTATTCTCCTTCCATAGTAACTATAGCCGTATCTTTAGCCATTTCGGAGATATTCAACGTCAAAGAATGGATTGACCTTGAAATTTGGGTTTGGGTTGTTTACGGTCATTGAAAATGGCGCGGTTCGATAGACCATTATGACTTTCTATTAGTCCACCATTGCAACTATAGCCTTATCTTGCACCGTTTGCAAGTTATTTAACGTTGAATAATACCGTGACCATGAAATACGGCTTAGAGGTCACTCAGGGTCATTGAAACCGGCGCCATTCATAAGCTTGGCTGCATTTTTTTATTCGCTTTCTGTAGTAACTATGGCCGTATCTGTAGCCGTTTGTGAGATATTTAGCGTCAAAGAGTGGTATGACCTTGAAAACAGGGTGAAGGTTCGTTCAAGGTCATTGGAAATGGCTCCATTTGATAGATCGTATACGAGTTTCTATTCGCCGTCCATAGTGACAATGGCGCTATCTTGTATCGTTTGCGAGATATAGCGACTTATTGGTAGAAAATCGCGAAATTTATATACCCCGTCCTGTATTTAGCGCCCCCGCAGGGGGGGGGGTGACCCCATCGGAATTTTGTGAAGATGTTTGATGCTGATAAAACTAGAATAATTGGGCTACCGTATGGTGAAAAAAGCTATGACAATATGTTAAGCCGTTTTCATCCAAACCGGAACGTGACGGACAGACAGACAGACAGACGGACGGACGGACGGACAGAATTCCTATATCAATATCTCGCGTCAGTATGACTTTCTATTAGTCCGCCATTGTAACTATAGTTCTATCATGTATTATTTTCGAGTTATTTGACGTTGAGTAATATCGTGACCTTGAAATCTGGCTTAGAGGTCACTCCAGGTCATTGAATGTGGTGCCATCCGAAAGCTTGGGTGTGGTTTCGTATTCGCTTTCTATAGTACCTATGGCCGTATCTGTAGTCGTTTGTGAGATATTCAGCATTAAAGAATGGTGTGACCTTGAAAACAGGGTTAGGGTTCGTTCAAGGTCATTGGAAATGGCACCATTTGATAGATCGCGTATGAGTTCCTATTAGCTTTCCATAGTAACAATAACGAAATCTTGTATCATTTGCGAGATATAGATATATTGATTGATAATTGATAGCAAGTTGTTGGTCCAAAATCGCGAAATTTTTATACCCCACCTATATTTAGCGCCCACACACGGGGTGACCCCGTCGGAATTTCGTGAAGATGTTTGATGCTGATAAAACTAGAATGATAGGGCTACCGTATGGTGTAAAAACCGTCAATATGTTAATCCGTTGTCATAGAATACCGGAACGTAACGGACGGACGGACAGACAGACGGACGGATAGACTGATTTGCTATATCAAATAATGCGTCAGTATGCTGACGCGCGATAAAAGCCGACGTAATGAAAGTTACTGGCAGTTTTTTTATCGCGCGTCAGCACAGCAATACTGGCGCGCAATATTGATATAGCAATTCAGTCCGTCTGTCCATATGTCCGCGCTAGCAATCATCATATTTTCTCTAGATATGGTAGCCATTTATTCTTGCTTGCTCAGTACTGAACATCACCCGCGAAACTCCGACGGGGTCACCCCTTTCGGGGGCGTTGAGTACAGTTGGGTATATAATTTTTGACCAAGATCTGGCTACATGTGGCAAACTGTACAAGATATGGCCGTAGTTACTAACAGGTTGTGAATTTTGAGTGAAAAAAACGACGTCTGTGGAAGCCACAAGTTAGCTCCCGCCGCAACCATAAATTTCGAAAAAACATATGGGACCTGCAGTGGCGGCGGCAGCTACGCGGCGACAAACAAAGAAACAAAGGACCAGACGACCAGACAAACGGTAATGTAATAGGAATAGGAAGTCATATGCGCTGTATTCAACCGTGACATTTCCGATGACACTCAGTGACCTTTGAAGGTCGTTTCGGTGATCTGAGCAGCTGACGTGCGATCTCTTAGCGATAGCTAAGTTTATTGTTTAATACAATCACCACGTACGACGTAACTACTGGTAACGCGTGATTTATTGTCTTATGACATTTGTGATTATTATCATTATAATCTTACAGGTATTTAGGGCGCACATTATAATAATTCATGCATTAACTCATTATAGTAAATAAATTTAACAGTACGCTGTCCACGCTCGTGCCGATGAGCCAAAGTCCTACTGAGGGCAATGCTTTTTCTCATAAAAAAACGAGAAACTCCAAAGCTGCATGCAGGTTTTTATAGCGCGTCAGCACACTGACGCGCGATATTGATATAGCAATTATGTCCGTCTGTCCGTCCGTCCGTAACGTTCCGGTATTGGATGAAAACGGCTTAACATTATGGTCAGTTTTTACACCATACGGTAGCCCAATCATTCTAGTCTTACCAGCATCAAACATTTTCACAAAATTCCGATGGGGTCACCCTGCGGGGCGCTAAATACAGGTGGGGTATAAAAATTTCGCGATTTTCTACCAATAAGTCGCTATATCTCGCAAACAATACAAGATATCGCCACAGTTACTATGGAAGGCGAATAGGAACGCGTATGCGATCTATCAAATGGTGCCATTCAAGATCACACCACTCTTTGACGCTAAATATCTCACAAACGGCTACAGATACGGCCATAGTTACTACAGAAGGCGCATAGGAAACGGCACCCAAGCTTTCGCATGACACCAATTTCAATGACCTTGAGTGACCTCTAAATCCGACTGCAAGGTCACGATATTATTCAACGTCAAATAACTCGAAAATGGTACAAGATGGAGCTATAGTTAGGCCTACAATGGCGGACCAATAGAAAGTCGTACATGGTCTATCGAACCGCTCCATTTTAAATGACCTTGAACGACCCAAACACATTATTTCAAGATCAGGCCATTCTTTGATGCTGAATATCTGCGAAATGGCTAAAGATACGGCCATAGTTACTATGGAAGGCGAATAGGAAACCATACCAAAGCTTTCAAATGGTACTATTTTCAGTGACCTTGAGTGACCTCTAACCCACATTTCAAGGTTACGATAATATTCAACGTCAAATAACTCGACTAATAGTAAGTCGTGTATGATCTGTCCAATGGTTCTGTTTCCAGTGACTCTTGACCTAGATTTCAAGGTCATGAGTAATTATACCTATAGATGCCCTCGACCTATTGTGTGCGCAACTGACAAGCGATCTGTTTGCGATAGCTAAGTTCTTGTTGCTTGTTGAAACAAACGTCCATAGGCCAATGTCTTTAAGTCGTGATTTAATAAAAGCTTACTAAATATTTCTGAGTTTATAAAAAAAGTGATACATTGCTGTGCTTGTATTATGCGATGGTGTTATTAAACGAAATTAATGATGGACGTCAGTACCGCAAGACGTGTGGAGCACCTGCTTGACATGTTGCGCTACCGGGTGGGCCAATTATGTGACGCCGTCAGAGACAGACAGACAGACAGACGGAGTGACAGTCAGAGAGTCACGCGAGAAACAGTGGATGTGTCTGCAGTAGGCGGGCCGTGCGTTATGCATTATTCATTGACAAATCCTTATGCAGTGGCGATCATCCATCAAACACGACCATCAGCGGCGGCTTCTTGTATCTTTGAACCTGGGACCAGAATAACTGAGTTAACGGAGTTATTCTGATCCCAGACTACAAACCTATCTACATGCTGTCACTCCGATGGTACATAACGATGGTCGACTGTAATCGCTTGACTTGAAACGAAACGACGATTTATTATCGATAAATGCAACGCTAGTAAGCTTATGCGTTTTGACTGATACTAAATTTGAGGTCAGTTTTTGTATACGATTACTGATATCTCGGCGACAGTGATACCGATCGGCATGACATTTTGCATGATGGTATATATTGGTCCCGGCATTTTCTTCTGCCCTTTTGGGGGCGGTACCCCGAAGGGGGGCCTAAATTTTGGTCATTTAACGGCGAATATCTCGAAAACGGTAAGTCGCAGCGTTACACGTCAATTAGGGCTTAACATCAGCTCGACGGGACCTTTCTAAAAATGTATAGCATGGAGCGGTAGTGCACCCGGGGCGCCCTCCTCATAAGTCAAAATATATTGCATTTGTGAGCATCATCAGCTTTGAAGCTTTATAACTTTTTAACGGTTCAAGATAGACATCTCTGCGAGGCGGCAACTGTTGCCTGTGAGAAGAACTTTCCAAAATGTATAGTTTGTGGGTAGCTCCCCCCAGAAGGATAAATATGCTGAATTTTCAAGTATTGTCAACTTTGAAGCTAACTTACTTCTAAATGGTACGCGACAGAGGCATACAAGGCAAATGTTGCTCGTAAAAAAGCTTTCTAAAAATGTGTTGCACGGGGCAGTAGCCCCCCCCCCAGGGACATCCGCCATAATTCCAAATATGTTGCATTGTTCTGTCGACATTTTAAGTATGGTCATCTTTGAAGCTTTGTAACTTCTAAACGATGCAAGACAGAAGCATATTATGTGCGAGGCAAATGTCGCGCGTGAAAATATCTTTCTAAAGATGTATGGCACGGGGTGGTATCCCCCAGGCGTATCCGCAATAATTTATAATAAGTTGAATTTCTGTAGCGACTTTTTAACTACCGTCAACTTTGAAGCTCTATTATTATACTTTTAAACAGTTCCAGACAGAGGCATAGTTTCTGCGATGGAAATATTGTCCCTGAAAAGAGCTTTTTAAAAATGTATGACACTGCGCGGTATCCCTCAAGGGGCGTCTCCAAATGCCAAATATATTGTGTTTTGGGGCTATTTTCGTGCATTTTCCGCCCCTTTTCCTTCTTCCTCACTCTCTTCCCCTACTTCCCCCTCTCCCATTTCAGCCCGCCACTCCCCTTCCCCAAAGAGGTGAACAAGAAACTTAGCTATCGCGAACAGAATGCGCTCAGTGTGATAAAATCACACGAACGCAATGCCGTCAACGAACATACCGGGTGGCCCAAATTAAACGGGGCCAATGCAGTTTCTTTCATCGCAGTAAAACAGTTTTAGAGAATTTTGATAATTTTTGGTAGGTGAAATAACAGTTCATTTACACACTTTGAGAAGCCTAAAAATTAAATACTTTTCGCCAGAGGGCGCTACAAAAGCTAATGATTTTTCTGCAGTAGCATTTTAGCCGTTTCACTTACTCATAACTTTTACATTAAAACGATTTTATTCACATACAACCTCTGGTAAAAATTGTCTGCTTTTGCTAGTATTTATTTGTTAACATCTAAAATGTGCTGTAATCATTTTAGGAGATAGCTACTTGCTTTTTGTTAAAATAACGCATATTTTATTTTCTGCACTCGGGAGTACAACACGACTTTCTTTGCAAATAGGCCTACCAGCCTGTAACATAGTGATGATAGACGTGGCTCCATCTAGCGTGTTACGCTTTCATTTAGATAAAATTGGCATCATGTCAGTTGTTGGTCGATGTAGTTTACACCTGCCAAAAATCATTTAATTTTATAAGTGCGTTCGCTTGTTACGAGCAAAAATTTAAGCTGGCCCCGTTTAATTTGGGCCACCCTGTATATTGTTGTTATCCGTACGCCAGTCTAGACTGGCCGGACGCCGGACGCATAATGTTCTCGACCTGTCCGTCCGTCCGTCCGTCTGTTCGTTCGTTCGTCTGTTACCAACTTGTGAACGCTGTACTTCGAAAACGAATGAACTGATTTCATTGCAAATTGGTATAAATCTTCCCCCGGGGTAAAGGCATGATGGTCGGCCTCGGGGGCAGGAGTCAAAGGTCAAGGTCATAGGAGGCCGAAGTTATGTTTGGAGCCCGGGCGGAGATATCATTCTCGATCCCTTAAGTCGAGCAGATAGAGGCATGCAGTGAGCGACGAAAATGTTGAAAGGAGGGTGGGGTGTTGCGCATAGTTTTAACTGCACCTCGGGTTTGTCGATATACGTCTTGCTGACGCACTTGAAGTTGTATTTAGGTGAAATTTAACTACATTGAGCGTCTGACACTTGGACCGAAATTAGCTAGTTTTACGATCACGCAACTAGTCTTTGTTGAGTGCAAGGCATGTGACATGAACTCGCCTCAGATTGAAATTCGAAGCATGAGTGACTGTCTGTGTCGACAGGAGTCTAAAGTGTCGAAGGCCGTCAAGTCAGTCGTGACGCTGAGTACGCTGCTTCTTTGCTGTCTCATCGTCATCTATCACGCCATCGAAGTTCAGGTAGCTGCTTGCATAGTAGTAGTAGTAGTAGTAGTAGTAGTAATAATAGTAGTTTTTATTGACAGAAATGAAAAAGCGAGCAGAGAGAACAAGAAAAGAAAAACACTGCTGTCAAATTGCAAAAATACAGCAAACACATATAAAAAGTACAATCTCACAAGATAACAAATCACAAAGCGAAATTCAAACTAACACAAGGAAAAAAACGAAATGACAGTTTCAATCATACATCGACAAAATCAAATGACATATACGACAAACTGCATCAACTTCAGCACAATCAAGAAAACGGTAATGTTAGAAAAAGACACAGCATCAAACATATATTAATACTTTTTTACTTGCTCACTTACAAGTGAGCAAGTTGTAACAGCGGTAGTTGTAACTGCAATGCACAGCTGGCGACACAACGTCGACATTTAGTTGCTCCACGGCCAACACTGGTGGTTAATCAGACGCCATTTTTACCGCGCGACGCGTATGCATAGCGCGTACTATGCTGTGGAAAGATGTTTGTCTGTCCGTCCGTCTGTCCGTCTGTCACACGCCTGTCTAAACGGCTAAACATATACTCAAAAAACTCTTTTCACCGTCGGGTAGCCCAACCATTCTAGTTTTTCCACACCAAACGGGATGGCAATATTCCTACAGGGAGCCTCTAACGGCGGCCTTAAATGCAACGGGGATATAAAAAAAATCTCGATTTTCGACCAATATCTTTTCTTTATCTCAGAAATGATACAAGATAGAGCCATAGTTACTATGGAAGGCGACTAGAAAACTGTACTCAAGCTTTTGAATGGTACCAGTTTGAATTACTCAGAGACTCTGAGTGACCTCTAACCCATATTTCATGGTCACAATATTATTCAACGCCAAATATCTCGAACATGGTACAAGATAGAGCTATACTTACAAAGGCACACCAATAGTAAGTCGCATATGATTTATCGAACGGCGCCATTTTCAACGACCTTGAACGACCCCTAGCCCCGATTTCAAGGTCACGCCATTACTTGATGCTGACTATCTAGAAACGTTGCAAAATACATAGTTTCAATGGAATATTAATAGGGACTTACACACGCCCTACTCAGGGCGTCATTGCGAATGAGCTTGAGTGACTTAGTGAAATATTTGGTGTGGAAACTGTCATATTTCATATCAGAAATATGAACTGACTGTACCGAGGCTAATTTTGCGGGCGATCAGTTTAAGGCCGAGAAGTGATCGTGATGTTGTCGACCGTCTAATGCATCTATCAGTCAGTCACTTACACACAACTTACACATCTTGCCAGTAAACATGCTTCGAGGCGGTTACAACGAAAATTATAAAACGTTACAGAAATTTGCAACATGGTTGGCGCCATATCCGAAAAACCCCACTTTTTCGGTTTCAGGCGGTATACCCCTTCATTTATGTCGCGGGGACAATTTTGCCATATAAAGAGAAGGCCCTGTACCTTTTAATCATCTTTATTCAGCAATAATGGTAGCACAATAAAGAATTGAGAAATCTTAACTATATTTAACTAAGATTAAAAAGTGAAATTAGATAGATAGAATAAAACTTCGTGAATTCAGCCGTGTCGCATAAAGATTTAAAGTGGGGTCACGTGACAAAAATTCTTCAGACGGTCCTGATATATGATTGGCTGGTGATGAATGCGGAGGAACATTTGACATCTCGCGGTAATGACGTCATCAAGGTGATTGCCTACAGCTCGTCATCACGTGACGTGGTCACGTGGCCAATTTGTAATACGTACTTAGCCGACCAGGTGCCTGGCTGTCTGTCTGTCAATAAGTGTCAGAGAAGCGACGTTCACTCGCCGCAGCATACACGAGCAGATGGCGAGAAAGTCGAATGTGAGACGATATCCAACACGATATACGATTACCCACGCAGTTTATGGTTATGTGCATCCTTGTTGATTTCTTTACGTCAAAAAGTAGCGCAATTACGCATGCAATGAAGAGTGTTTAGGCCGCTGCACCAAACACAAATAGCCTACAAGTACAAGAACAAGAACTTAGCTATCGCAAACAGATCGCGCGTCAGCTGCGCACACAATACGACGAGGGCATCTATAGGCCTAAATATTACACCGTAACCTTGAAATCTAGGTTAAGGGTCACTCAAGGTCAGTGGAAACAGAACCATTGGATAGATCATACACGACTTACTATTATAGTCGAGTTATTTGACGTTGAATATTATCATGACCTTGAAATGTGGGTTAGAGGTCACTCAAGATCATTGAAAGTGGTACCATTTGAAAGCTTGTGTACGGTTTCATATTCCGCTAAGGCGAATAGGAAACCGTACCCAAGCCTTTCATAGTAACTATGGCCGTATCTTTAGCCATTTCAGACATATTCAGCGTCAAAAAATGGCCTGACCTTGAAATCTGGGTTTGGGGTCGTTCAAGGTCATTGAAAATAGCGCTGCTTGATAGACCATGTATGATATTCTATTAGTCCGCCATTGTAACTATAGCTCTATCTTGTACCGTTTGCGAGTTATTTGACGTAAATAATATCGTGACTTTCAAATCTGGCTTAGAGGTCACTCAATGTCATTGAAACTGATGCCATTCGAGAGCTGGGTGCGGTTTCCTATTCGCCTTCTATAGTAACTATGGCCTTATCTGTAGCCGTTTGTGAGATATTCAGCGTCAAAGAGTGGTGTGGCCTTGAAAACAGGATTAGGATTCCTTCAAGGTCATTGGAAATGGCACCATTTGAGAGATCGCATACGAGTTCATATTCGCCTTCCATAGTAATTATAGCGCTATCTTGTATCGTCTGCGGGATATAGCGACTTATTGTGGACGCCCGATCAACGTAGCTTGATCGAAGTCCATGTTATATTTTGCCAATTATTTATTTATTTATTTTTTATGGCCGCCTTATGCTCCGGCCCAGATTAATGGAGGTTCGCGAAAGTTTTACACGTGGTGGACCTTGAGTGTCAATAGAGAAGTTACTACTTGGATTTTTTCCTGGTCATCCTTAAACTACAGGGTGGGCAAAAAAGTGACGAAATTTGGCATATTTTCAAACTTAGCCAGCAAACTTTCTGCTCTCACACCCGAACGCGGCAGAATATTGTAATTCTGAAAAAAAACTTGTTAAGCACAGATGGTTGCTCTACACGTGTGCCAGGTTTGGTGAACTTTGACATACAAACCCCTGAGATCCATGCGCGCGCATATTATTGTTCTCAAAACTAATAGGCTGGGACAGGTTATATTTCCATTCGCTAGATGGCAGGACGACCACGCGGAAACGGCTTTGTGTATTCGGCGGACGCGGACGCGGACTTTGTGTATTCGGCGGACTCTGTGTAGACATGTGACGATTGGTACACCAATTGTCATTTTTTTGCTGTTTGACTGTTTTTGGCTGTTTTTGACGATTGGTACACTATTGTTACACTGTTGGTACAGTCTTGATAGACCTGTGACGATTGGTACACCAATGGTTTTGAGTGTTTTTGACGACTGGTACAGTGTACCATTTGTCAACAAGAACTTAGCTATCGCCAACATATCGCGCGTCAGCTGCGCACACAATACGCTGAGGGCATCTATAGGCATAAATATTACACCGTGACCTTGAAATCTAGGTTAACGGTCACTCAAGGTCACTGGAAACGGAACCATTGGATAGATCATACACGACTTAGTAGTAGTTGAGTTATTTGACGTTCAATACTATTGTGACCTTCAATTGTGGGTTAGTGGTCACTGAAGGTCATTGAAAGTGGTACCATTTGAAAGCTTGGGTACGGTTTCCTATCCGCCTTTCATAGTAACTATGGCCGTATCTGCAGCCATTTTGGAGATATTCATCGTCAAAGAATGGCCTCACCTTGAAATCTGGGTTTGGGGTCCGTCAAGGTCATTGAGAACGGCGCCGTTCGATAGACCACGTATGACTCAATTAGTAAGCCGTTGTAACTATAGCTCTATCTTGTACCATTTGCGAGTTATTTGACGTTTAATAATACGGTGACCTTGAAATATGGCTTAGAGGTCACTCGAGGTCATTGAAACTGGTGCCATTCAAAAGCTTGGGTGCGGTTTCCTATTCGCCTTCTATAGTAAATATGGCCGTATCTTTAGCCATTTTGGAGATACTCTGCGTCAAAGAATGACGTGACCTTGAAATGTGGGTTTGGGATTGTTCAAGGTCATTGAAAATGGCGCGGTTCGATAGACCATGTACGACTTTCTATTAGTCCGCCATTGTAACTATAGCTCTATCTTGTACCCTTTGCGAGTTATTTGACGTTGAATAATATCATGACCTTGAAATCGGGGTTAGAGGTCACTCAAGGTCATTGAAACTGATGCCATTCGAAAGCATGGGTACGGTTTCCTATTCGCCTTCTATAGTAACTATGGCGATATATTGTATCGTTTGCGAGTTATAGCGACTATTGTTAGAAAATCGCGAATTTTTTTATACCCCATTTGTATTTAGCGCCCCCGCCGGGGGTGACCCCGTCGGAATTTCGTAAAGGTGTTTAATGCTGGTAAAACTAGAATGATTGGGCTACCGTAAGGTGAAAAAAAACTATGACGATATGTTAAGCCGTTTTCATCTGATATTGGAACGTTACGTACGGACGGACAGACGGACAGATTTGCTATATCAATATCGCGCGTCAGTGTGCTGACGCGCGATAAAAACAGTCAAAAGACAGCCAAAAGAGCACAAAAATGACCATTGGTGTACCAATCGTCACATGTCTACATATAGTCCGCCAAATACACAAAGCCGCGCAAACGCCGCTACCTTGCGAGACCTCCATCACACGTGCATGGGCAGTGGCCACAGCCCGTTGCCCGTGGGCAGAGCTGACTGTATGTGTCTACATGGACGTCCATGCGTCTGGCTGCCGCGTGCTGCTACACTCTCTTCTACCTACTGATGATGCCTGCTGCTCGTCTAGTCTGTCAACGACCGTCGTCAAATTTTCCATGTTTTCGTACCCCACTCGCAAACTTTCTGCTCTCCCGCCCGAACTCCGTAGAATACGGTAATTCTAAAACAACTACATTGCTGCCCTGGGCTAAATGTACGCGTTCACTCTTCCAAGGTCGAACTGGCTGCGGCGGGCGTCCATCCGGTTGGCATGATATCGTCACATGCCAGCGTCCAGTTTTTATTTATTTTTTTATGCCCGCCTTATGCTCCGGCCCAGGTTAACGGAGGTTCGCGAAACATTTACACGTGGTGGACCTTGAGTGTGAATCGACAAGTTACTACTTGGATTTTTCCTGGTCCATTTTAAACTACAGGGTGGGCCAAAAAGTGACGAAATTTGGCATATTTTTAGACCCCGCCCGTAAACATTCTGCTCTCACGCCCGAACGCGGCAGAATATTGTAATTCTGAGAAAAAATTGTTAAGCACAGATGGTTGCTCTACACGTGTGCCAGCCTTGGTGGACTTTGGCCTACAAAGTCCGGAGATCCACACGTCATATTATTTTTTTCGAAAGTTGGCCTGACCACATACATTAAAATTCTTAATAAAAACGGTAGACGGTAGACGTTAGCTGTACTTAGAGAATATAATATTTGTTTTTTTCCTTGTCCACCATAAACTACAGGGTGGGTCAAAAAGTGACTAAATTTTCCATATTTTCGGACCCCACTCGCAAACTTTCTGCTCTCCCGCCCGAACTCCGTAGAATACGGTAATTCTAAAACAACTATATTGCTGCCCTCGGCTAAATGTACGCGTCCACTCCTCCAACGTCGAACTGGATGCGGCGGGCGTAGACAGAGTGACAAAAAGACAGACAACAGACAGACGGAATTGCAATGACATAAGGCGACTGTAAAGTCGTGACGTTCGCCTAAAAACTGATCATGCATCCACAGCCAGGCCTGGATCAACACCAAACTATCACCACATCTAGAGGTGACCCCCTGCCCATGCCTACCATGTTTACTCCACATCGCTAAACGCGTTACCCTGCACACAGGCAAATAGACATAACTGTTACTTACTTACTAACTAACGAACGACGAACAGCAAGCAACGATCACGTAACTCCGCCTTGGCGGAGTAATAACAAAATTACAAATGAGTAACAATCTAATTATTAATAACGATAACAAAAACGACTTCAGATAACGAAAATATTACACGAAAAGACCTAGCACCAGACTCGCCGTCGTTTCTGCCTACCAGCACTAAATACTAAATATTATTATTATGACTTTTTGTTTTAACTTTCAGAGGAATTGTTGTTTCAGCGACAGCTGACTGCATAGATATAAAAATGTTGGAGGAAAATAAAAAGCTAAAAAAAATAAAAAAATGGAAAAATAATAAACCTCCATAAGAAAGGTTGACAGAAAGCGTTGAAACAGTACGTTCATGCACAATGAGTCACAAATCACCTAAGGAACCAAAGTGGAATGTAATTACTGGTCTCTGAAGGTCGCTATGGCAGAACATGTAATGACATTCAGTAGGCCTACACTGGCTAATTAACTGACCCAAAAAGGATAAAAAATGAAGCCACGACAAACTATCCAACTGACATAGCATCGGCAATGCGCATAGTAGGAGCCTAAATAAATTACGCCCTAGGCCTAGTAAGTAAATCAGTTCAAACAGTTTATAACAGCTGCTGCGACATAAATAACACACCCGGTCACTGCCTCGGTCCAAATCCACGTTTCTGGGAAATTAGAGCGAACGTTGTTTGTCGTGTCTGATGTTGATTCTGTATCCCGCTCTCCGCCATCAGGCGCTGGAGCCGGAGCTGGAGCTGGAGCTTGACCACCCGGACCACGTGGATCTGGTTGACCTGGCATAGGTGGCATTTCTGGAAACCAATCTGCACGTCCATCGGTGCATGTTACTGACGAAAGCTTTGTGATTCTCAACACAATCCATATGACTTATCATAATCAAAAGCATCACGCTAAACTGCCGATAAGTTCATGAAATTTGGAAGAAGCCTCCGTTAGGGGGTCCCGTCGGAATATAGCCATAGTGTTTGGTTTGGAAGAACTAGAGCGGTGTGGCTACCCAATAAAGAAAAAAAGGTTTTTATCGCGCGTCAGCATACTGACGCGCGATAGTGATATAGTAAATCTGTCCGTCCGTCCGTCCGTCCGTCTGTCCGAAACGCTTCGGTATCATATGAAAACGGCTTAAGATATCGTCACAGTTTTTTTCTACCATACGGTAGCCCAATCATTCTAGTTTTACCAGCATCAAACATTTTCACAAAATTCCGACGGGGTCACCCCTGCGGGGGCGCTAAATACAGGCGGGGTATAAAAATTTCGCGATTTTCTACCAATAAGTCGCTATATCTCGCAAACAATACAAGATATTGCCATAGTTACTATGGAAGACGAATAAGAACTCGTAAGCGATCTATCAAATGGTGCCATTTCCAATGACCTTGAACGAACCCTAAGTAAAAGTAAGTAAGTAAAAAGTCGATTTATATAGCGCATCGACGTGAAACCTCTAATGCGCTGAATGCATCAGTACGTTGCGAACAGAAACGTCTTCAGAAATTGTCTGAAACTGTTCCCGCCAATAATC
>Ga0209149_1000710_pt1 | contig 14701 bp, 10 predicted proteins | sample WorMetTyACAVOLI2_FD_187423 | JGI IMG/M metagenome (GOLD analysis project Ga0209149, IMG submission 187423) | Marine gutless worms symbiont microbial communities from Max Planck institute for Marine Microbiology, Germany - Olavius algarvensis... ... | reverse complement strand
TGGATGAAACCGGTGTCAGGGCGGTGTTCCCCACAGGCGTGGGGATGAACCGCATTTTCGGCAATTTCTCCCATCCATTCCTCCGTGTTCCCCACAGGCGTGGGGATGAACCGCCTCCCCCAGCGGTCTTTTGCCGTGATTTTACGTGTTCCCCACAGGCGTGGGGATGAACCGGCGAAAACCACGGCGAAAACCCGTTTGGGCTCGTGTTCCCCACAGGCGTGGGGATGAACCGTTCTTCGACGTCACCGAGAGACACAAAACCAGGTGTTCCCCACAGGCGTGGGGATGAACCGCGACAACCTGGCCGCCAACGGCCTTGAAATGCGTGTTCCCCACAGGCGTGGGGATGAACCGGGCGCCTTGGGGGGGTTGTTCCGATGGAAGACGTGTTCCCCACAGGCGTGGGGATGAACCGGGGACACCGAAAAAGATGTCGTTGCGACATTGGTGTTCCCCACAGGCGTGGGGATGAACCGGTGCTCTTTCCCCGTATGCAGAACCCAGATATGTGTTCCCCACAGGCGTGGGGATGAACCGTGCCCGAAAACCCGGTTTGAGACGGGTTAAAAGTGTTCCCCACAGGCGTGGGGATGAACCGTGTTTGTAATCAAAAGGCTTTTTTGCCTTTTGGTGTTCCCCACAGGCGTGGGGATGAACCGATCCATCAGGCGCGGGGGCGGGCGCTTCTTAAGTGTTCCCCACAGGCGTGGGGATGAACCGATGTTAGAGGGGGGCATGATGTTTTACAGGGTGTGTTCCCCACAGGCGTGGGGATGAACCGCTGGCCGGCGAATCTTTGTTTGTCAGCGGAGAGTGTTCCCCACAGGCGTGGGGATGAACCGTGCTGTAAAAAGCCCGGAAATTGCTGGTTGTTGTGTTCCCCACAGGCGTGGGGATGAACCGGGTCCAGCTTTCCCGGTCTGCCGTCAGGGGCGGTGTTCCCCACAGGCGTGGGGATGAACCGCCATCCAACGTACCGGTCGAACCAGCGCATTGGTGTTCCCCACAGGCGTGGGGATGAACCGATTGCGCCGTTCGGTGCACCGAAGTCGCAATGGTGTTCCCCACAGGCGTGGGGATGAACCGGGATAAGGGCATGCTTTTTTCTATTATCTGCTGTGTTCCCCACAGGCGTGGGGATGAACCGTTTAAAAAAGAATCCGTAATGATTTCAGTCGCGTGTTCCCCACAGGCGTGGGGATGAACCGGTGTTTTTAAATCTTAAATAAAGGAGGAAATTGTGTTCCCCACAGGCGTGGGGATGAACCGGTGTATGAAAACGAACTGTAATTTAACGCGCCGTGTTCCCCACAGGCGTGGGGATGAACCGGCGGCCCTGCTCTTGAGTCCGAGCGCGGATCGGTGTTCCCCACAGGCGTGGGGATGAACCGCGGTCAGCTGGAACCCCGCCCCGCCCGCTTTAGTGTTCCCCACAGGCGTGGGGATGAACCGCGGCTCAACAAATGGCTAAAGGATTTACCGGCGTGTTCCCCACAGGCGTGGGGATGAACCGCGCATATTTCTAACCCTCGCGTCTTTTTCGAGGTGTTCCCCACAGGCGTGGGGATGAACCGATCTGTCCAACGTGAAGGACTCAAATAAAAAGGTGTTCCCCACAGGCGTGGGGATGAACCGCAGCACCTCTCAAGCAAGCTTGGCGCGCTTTGGTGTTCCCCACAGGCGTGGGGATGAACCGGTCGCCAACGGGTAAATTCTCTTGCTCTTGCGGTGTTCCCCACAGGCGTGGGGATGAACCGTAATAGCAGCTGCCGGCGTCCGGGGCAAGCTAGTGTTCCCCACAGGCGTGGGGATGAACCGTGCTGGCCGACTTGCCCCCACGTGCCCTTGCCGTGTTCCCCACAGGCGTGGGGATGAACCGCGGGTTGGTCGTGATGATGTGTGCCTCGTCAATGTGTTCCCCACAGGCGTGGGGATGAACCGATATCCTGCCGCAGCTAAAAAAGCTGCGCAAGGTGTTCCCCACAGGCGTGGGGATGAACCGGCCAGGCGTTCGTGCTGTCGGCCGGGACGCTGGTGTTCCCCACAGGCGTGGGGATGAACCGCGATGCAGCGCATCCGCGATGAACGAGTCTTGGTGTTCCCCACAGGCGTGGGGATGAACCGCGTGGCCCCGGCTGGGGGGTGCGAAAATATTAGTGTTCCCCACAGGCGTGGGGATGAACCGTGTACGATCCGTGAAATTCGAATACCTCGAGGGTGTTCCCCACAGGCGTGGGGATGAACCGCTGATGATCACTGGCGGCGAGGAGCGTGAGGCGTGTTCCCCACAGGCGTGGGGATGAACCGGGCCGTCATCGCCACCGACCCGATCAGTGTGGGTGTTCCCCACAGGCGTGGGGATGAACCGGTACGGCGGCACGCCAACGGCTGCGGGCTCAGGTGTTCCCCACAGGCGTGGGGATGAACCGGCCCTCTAACACGTCAGAAATGGCCACCGGTGGTGTTCCCCACAGGCGTGGGGATGAACCGCGCCTTGGTTTGAGCGGCCGTGGATTTGACAAGTGTTCCCCACAGGCGTGGGGATGAACCGCCCTATGCGCTGTTATTGAACATGGCCACGTAGTGTTCCCCACAGGCGTGGGGATGAACCGTTGTTCTACGGCCCTGTAGCACGCTCTGTTCAGTGTTCCCCACAGGCGTGGGGATGAACCGCGTCTCTATGGCCGCTAAGAAAGCTTGTTTTTGTGTTCCCCACAGGCGTGGGGATGAACCGATGTTAGAGGGGGGCATGATGTTTTACAGGGTGTGTTCCCCACAGGCGTGGGGATGAACCGCGTGGCCCCGGCTGGGGGGTGCGAAAATATTAGTGTTCCCCACAGGCGTGGGGATGAACCGCGCCTGTACCCCGAGACGCCGCGGGTGCGCGAGTGTTCCCCACAGGCGTGGGGATGAACCGGAATTGTGCAGCCGGTCGATTGGCGCAGAACAGTGTTCCCCACAGGCGTGGGGATGAACCGCGATGGCGGCCTCACTGCGGGCCAAATGCCCCGTGTTCCCCACAGGCGTGGGGATGAACCGCTGTTCGCCACCGGTGGCCATTTCTGACGTGTGTGTTCCCCATAGGCGTGGGGATGAACCGTTTTCCACCTATCACTGGTTATACTTAATGTGGTGTTCCCCACAGGCGTGGGGATGAACCGCGATACTGGCGCCAAAAGGGCGTTGTCTACCGGTGTTCCCCACAGGCGTGGGGATGAACCGGTTCCTCGACGATCAGGCCGCCGCAGCCGGCGGTGTTCCCCACAGGCGTGGGGATGAACCGATCAATCAACGGACTATTATTATGTTACAAAAGTGTTCCCCACAGGCGTGGGGATGAACCGAATTTACCGGCTGGCGGGGTCCGGTAACGGTTGTGTTCCCCACAGGCGTGGGGATGAACCGTTTGATAATCGCGATTTTCCCATGAACCAGGTGTGTTCCCCACAGGCGTGGGGATGAACCGCGGGTGGCCATAATCGCGTCGCACTCGGGACAGTGTTCCCCACAGGCGTGGGGATGAACCGGTCGCCGACCTTTTCGGGATATCCGGGGCGGCGTGTTCCCCACAGGCGTGGGGATGAACCGCATCGTTATGTCATTAGTCGCGTCAAGAAAATGTGTTCCCCACAGGCGTGGGGATGAACCGGGTCCTTTTCTTCAATCTTAGTTTCATATAATGTGTTCCCCACAGGCGTGGGGATGAACCGCTCGCGTTGTTTTTCGGTGCGCACTGGGACGAGTGTTCCCCACAGGCGTGGGGATGAACCGCTGTTCGCCACCGGTGGCCATTTCTGACGTGTGTGTTCCCCACAGGCGTGGGGATGAACCGGTGGGACGGGCATTGCGCTAGCTGTATTGGGCGTGTTCCCCACAGGCGTGGGGATGAACCGGTCACGCAACATCGGACCTGTTGGTCTTCCAAGTGTTCCCCACAGGCGTGGGGATGAACCGCTTTGGCTGTCGTTGCAACACCAGCCGAGCGTGTGTTCCCCACAGGCGTGGGGATGAACCGGGGGTGAACTGGTTAACTTACTAACAATAGTTGTGTTCCCCACAGGCGTGGGGATGAACCGAATGATTTTGCCAGTGCAGCGGCACGAACGCCGTGTTCCCCACAGGCGTGGGGATGAACCGTTCTTGGTGGGCGGATGATCTCAAGACTGTAAGTGTTCCCCACAGGCGTGGGGATGAACCGTTTTAGGTTTTCTGGCTTAGGAAAGGGGAAATGTGTTCCCCACAGGCGTGGGGATGAACCGCATATGAAACAGACGAAGAAGACGAAAAAACAGTGTTCCCCACAGGCGTGGGGATGAACCGCCGCGTTGATTGATTTCCATGCGGACCGCCCGCAGTGTTCCCCACAGGCGTGGGGATGAACCGATTTTTTACCCGGCCCGCCCGGATCTCCAAAAGTGTTCCCCACAGGCGTGGGGATGAACCGCTTGCGTGGGTTTTTGGGCCCGGTTTTTTTTAGTGTTCCCCACAGGCGTGGGGATGAACCGCTTTTGTCTTACGACCGCGCCCGTTTTCGACGGTGTTCCCCACAGGCGTGGGGATGAACCGCCCCTAAAATTGCGATAACGATGGACAGCTTTAGTGTTCCCCACAGGCGTGGGGATGAACCGTGAAAAAAGATTTGTATGGGGATCGGTTTAATGTGTTCCCCACAGGCGTGGGGATGAACCGGTTGTTGGTTTTACCAAAAACCGAACCCTGTAGTGTTCCCCACAGGCGTGGGGATGAACCGGAGAAGACCCGCAGCGAGAATTGTCAGTGCTCGTGTTCCCCACAGGCGTGGGGATGAACCGTTGCCGGTCTGCGCGGCGGCAATAAAACAAGCGTGTTCCCCACAGGCGTGGGGATGAACCGCTCCGTCAAACGCCTCGAATAGCCTTTCCGCGGTGTTCCCCACAGGCGTGGGGATGAACCGCGCTGGCCCAAGAAAAAAGAGACAGCGCGAACGTGTTCCCCACAGGCGTGGGGATGAACCGGGTTTTCCATGATGCCGATCGACGTTGTTTCCGTGTTCCCCACAGGCGTGGGGATGAACCGTCTTTAATTGGCATGTTTTTTCTCCTATTAGAGTGTTCCCCACAGGCGTGGGGATGAACCGTGCTGATATACGCGCTGTGCGGGACGCTTTTACGTGTTCCCCACAGGCGTGGGGATGAACCGCCTCGAAAGAAGCTATTTGGATAGCCCCCTGAGTGTTCCCCACAGGCGTGGGGATGAACCGAATTCTTTCGCAAGCAAAAACCGCCGGCGCCGGTGTTCCCCACAGGCGTGGGGATGAACCGAACCTCGTACGCCTAGGGCATACGACATCACCGTGTTCCCCACAGGCGTGGGGATGAACCGATCATAGCCAAGATGGCCCGGGCAGCGCGGTAGTGTTCCCCACAGGCGTGGGGATGAACCGTGGCTGATAAAGGAAAAGATTGCCGTTAGTCGGTGTTCCCCACAGGCGTGGGGATGAACCGAGGTTTGACTTCCGGGGCCTTATCTTTATCGGGTGTTCCCCACAGGCGTGGGGATGAACCGGATCCCGGAGACGCTGTGAGTGGCGACATGGGGTGTTCCCCACAGGCGTGGGGATGAACCGGGGAAGCGGTTTTTCATATCCAATAAAAAGGCGTGTTCCCCACAGGCGTGGGGATGAACCGATGAAGGCCTGGCGATCTTCGCTGTTTCGGGCGTGTTCCCCACAGGCGTGGGGATGAACCGGCTTGAAAGGAAGGGAGGGTGTAGATTTTAAAGTGTTCCCCACAGGCGTGGGGATGAACCGCTCTTCTTGCTTGACCGGGCTTGCGGCCCGGGGTGTTCCCCACAGGCGTGGGGATGAACCGATGAATAAAAAAACATTGACATTGCTTATTGTGTGTTCCCCACAGGCGTGGGGATGAACCGCGTGACAAACCCGGCTGAAACAAAAAACCGAAGTGTTCCCCACAGGCGTGGGGATGAACCGCCACTATGGAGGGCAGTGATATTACACTTTGCGTGTTCCCCACAGGCGTGGGGATGAACCGAATTGAACCATAATGGCTGAGCAACAACAACAGTGTTCCCCACAGGCGTGGGGATGAACCGTTTGATCACTCTGCTTGAAAAAGAGCGCTCGTGTGTTCCCCACAGGCGTGGGGATGAACCGCAGTCTGAATTCAAATATGACCGTTTCCGGGAGTGTTCCCCACAGGCGTGGGGATGAACCGCTTTCCGGGTCAAGCAAAAAACCGCAGAAAGAGTGTTCCCCACAGGCGTGGGGATGAACCGGTTAATCAGAACCATCCGTTTGTATTGTTCGCGTGTTCCCCACAGGCGTGGGGATGAACCGTAGTCACCTAGAGATAGAAAAATGGCAAAAGAGTGTTCCCCACAGGCGTGGGGATGAACCGTACTACACGGGCCGCAACGGGGCGGAAAATTTGTGTTCCCCACAGGCGTGGGGATGAACCGCTCGCGGAAGTGTGTAGGCCCCGCCTCCGATGGTGTTCCCCACAGGCGTGGGGATGAACCGCCGCCCGAGAACTTAAAAGGTTTCATCAACATGTGTTCCCCACAGGCGTGGGGATGAACCGGCGTTTTTAAAGGCCGACGACCTTGTAAGAGAGTGTTCCCCACAGGCGTGGGGATGAACCGCGTGCCGCCGCTCAACAACGCCGGCCAATTCAGTGTTCCCCACAGGCGTGGGGATGAACCGACAAAAAGCACCTGGCGGCTTATCATCGGCTGGTGTTCCCCACAGGCGTGGGGATGAACCGAGAGGAGGATGACATGGTGATCTCCCGTTGGTGTGTTCCCCACAGGCGTGGGGATGAACCGGCCATTTGTGAATCGTTATATTTTTTGTGCCCGTGTTCCCCACAGGCGTGGGGATGAACCGTCACGCTCCTCTGGCCGGGGTGGCGCCGGAATGTGTTCCCCACAGGCGTGGGGATGAACCGGGTTGCTAAGGGAAACTTTGATGATGGAGGCTGTGTTCCCCACAGGCGTGGGGATGAACCGGTTGCTGCTTTTTGGATTCTATTGGCTTATCTGTGTTCCCCACAGGCGTGGGGATGAACCGGAAAGAAGGCAAAATGTAATATCACTGCCCTCGTGTTCCCCACAGGCGTGGGGATGAACCGATGAAGGCCTGGCGATCTTCGCTGTTTCAGGCGTGTTCCCCACAGGCGTGGGGATGAACCGCAGTCAATTATATCGACGAGATCTATAACGAGGTGTTCCCCACAGGCGTGGGGATGAACCGGATCCCATTCAGTGTCAGAGCGCCAGGCGTCCGTGTTCCCCACAGGCGTGGGGATGAACCGAATATTTTCCATATCCGGTTTATAATTCAAGAGTGTTCCCCACAGGCGTGGGGATGAACCGCTCCGGAGCGTCCACGCCAAGCAGGCGTATTGGTGTTCCCCACAGGCGTGGGGATGAACCGGTTTGTCCATGGCCGCGAAACCGCGGCAGCTAGTGTTCCCCACAGGCGTGGGGATGAACCGGTATTTCCTGAGTTCCCATCCCCAAAAGATGGGTGTTCCCCACAGGCGTGGGGATGAACCGTTTTGGAAAACCACGCTTACCGCGCGCGTGGGGTGTTCCCCACAGGCGTGGGGATGAACCGGCGGGGTACTGGACGGGGTGGATCGGCCCGATGTGTTCCCCACAGGCGTGGGGATGAACCGGCAACTACGGGGCCCACACACTGCGAAAGACCGTGTTCCCCACAGGCGTGGGGATGAACCGGCTCTTCTCATGAACGATCGGCAGGCGGTGCAGTGTTCCCCACAGGCGTGGGGATGAACCGATTTTTTACCCGGCCCGCCCGGATCTCCAAAAGTGTTCCCCACAGGCGTGGGGATGAACCGTTTTTCCCAACCAACGCACTCATCATAGAAACGTGTTCCCCACAGGCGTGGGGATGAACCGCAGGCGCATCGCGGTTAACATCCGCGACGATAGTGTTCCCCACAGGCGTGGGGATGAACCGGGCTGGTCCCGGGCCGCAAACCCGGTCAAGCAGTGTTCCCCACAGGCGTGGGGATGAACCGGGCGGTAAAAAAAGCCAGCCCTGCCAGCACGAGTGTTCCCCACAGGCGTGGGGATGAACCGCCCCACGCTACTATTCCGAGCGAACACCGATTGTGTTCCCCACAGGCGTGGGGATGAACCGCAACAAGCTCGCTGCGGACACACATATTAAATGTGTTCCCCACAGGCGTGGGGATGAACCGTATCACCAGAAAGTAGGAGGAAAAGTATGAAAGTGTTCCCCACAGGCGTGGGGATGAACCGCGAGTGCAGGTTGACGGCCCAGTTGGGCGACGGTGTTCCCCACAGGCGTGGGGATGAACCGGCGAGTATAGTCCCCGCCGAAAGCACCCGGCAGTGTTCCCCACAGGCGTGGGGATGAACCGATCGCGAACTGCGAACCGACCCCGGCGACTCAGTGTTCCCCACAGGCGTGGGGATGAACCGGTGCCTTAATTACCTGAATATACGGGGATATAGTGTTCCCCACAGGCGTGGGGATGAACCGCCCCTCAAGAAGAAACTTACCGTCGGGAGAGAGTGTTCCCCACAGGCGTGGGGATGAACCGTGTCTGGCTCAACACGATTAACTTCGGTTTTTGTGTTCCCCACAGGCGTGGGGATGAACCGTTCCTTTTTTACAACATCAGGAAGGATTTTTGGTGTTCCCCACAGGCGTGGGGATGAACCGGCATTTAGCTGCTGCAGAAGACGAAATATCTCGTGTTCCCCACAGGCGTGGGGATGAACCGTTTGTGTGTTTATCATTGTCGTTAATGAGTTGGTGTTCCCCACAGGCGTGGGGATGAACCGTAGCCGTTGTTGAATAATCACCCTTAGCGAACGTGTTCCCCACAGGCGTGGGGATGAACCGTGTGTAGGCCCCGCCTCCGATGAAAAATGCATGTGTTCCCCACAGGCGTGGGGATGAACCGGTTATTATTAAATTGGATGACGCGTAACCTGTGTGTTCCCCACAGGCGTGGGGATGAACCGAAACGGCCTTTATGAAAGCTCCGTCAAACGCCGTGTTCCCCACAGGCGTGGGGATGAACCGTTTTCGACATGTGATCAAGAAGGGCCCTGCCTGTGTTCCCCACAGGCGTGGGGATGAACCGTTCGTCAGGGCCTCGGCGCTGCCGAACGCGAAGTGTTCCCCACAGGCGTGGGGATGAACCGCGATTTCGCGTTCACGATTCGCCTCCTTTTTCGTGTTCCCCACAGGCGTGGGGATGAACCGGCTGGCTTTGCGCCTCTTCCGTCGCCGGCTGTAGTGTTCCCCACAGGCGTGGGGATGAACCGGTGGACTTGCCGGTGCCCATGACACCCGTAACGTGTTCCCCACAGGCGTGGGGATGAACCGGCGCCCCAACCTCTTTTTGGGCGAGGGACGGCGTGTTCCCCACAGGCGTGGGGATGAACCGGCCCCGACGCACGATCTGTCGGCCTGGGCGCAGTGTTCCCCACAGGCGTGGGGATGAACCGCCGCTGAGCCCGGGCGCATCATCGGCCGGCTCGTGTTCCCCACAGGCGTGGGGATGAACCGAGCCCTGAACCGCGGGCACAGCCACCCGGGAAGTGTTCCCCACAGGCGTGGGGATGAACCGTTAGAAAAAAGGCAAACCTAAATGGCTTGGAGGTGTTCCCCACAGGCGTGGGGATGAACCGGGTTGTTCCGTATATGACCGCAATGAGCCCCAGTGTTCCCCACAGGCGTGGGGATGAACCGGGGGAAACGGCGCTATCCATTGATACCGTGCGGTGTTCCCCACAGGCGTGGGGATGAACCGTTACGGTTGTTGATGGAGGATCTTTTAGGACCGTGTTCCCCACAGGCGTGGGGATGAACCGGCGGCAGGGCATGCCGCTTCAGCCTGGGCAGGGTGTTCCCCACAGGCGTGGGGATGAACCGAGCAAGGCGCCGATTGCGGAACTCGACTATGCGTGTTCCCCACAGGCGTGGGGATGAACCGGCTCCGGTCTTCCCGCCACCCTTTGGCTGGCGGTGTTCCCCACAGGCGTGGGGATGAACCGGTTTACGAGGCGATGTCGATGCTCGCCGCGGCGTGTTCCCCACAGGCGTGGGGATGAACCGCAGGCGCATCGCGGTTAACATCCGCGACGATAGTGTTCCCCACAGGCGTGGGGATGAACCGGTTTGTTTGTAGGCCTCTTTTTGCGCCTCTTTGTGTTCCCCACAGGCGTGGGGATGAACCGGGCCCGCGTCCGCGGCGGCTCCGGATCGGTCAGTGTTCCCCACAGGCGTGGGGATGAACCGCCACCGGCGACGGGAGACCCGCTTCCGGGTGTGTGTTCCCCACAGGCGTGGGGATGAACCGTATTTCAAGCGACCCAAAAATATTTTAACAACGTGTTCCCCACAGGCGTGGGGATGAACCGATTTTTTACCCGGCCCGCCCGGATCTCCAAAAGTGTTCCCCACAGGCGTGGGGATGAACCGATAAAAAATATTGGGGTGCTTTTCACGTTGGTGTGTTCCCCACAGGCGTGGGGATGAACCGAGATTTGAGGCCCCACGGTGGCCTTTTTAGCCGTGTTCCCCACAGGCGTGGGGATGAACCGGAATAGGTACGCCGGCGACGCGGGCGGGCGTCGTGTTCCCCACAGGCGTGGGGATGAACCGATTTTTTACCCGGCCCGCCCGGATCTCCAAAAGTGTTCCCCACAGGCGTGGGGATGAACCGATGTTACTATCGCGCAACCACACATATGTGTTGTGTTCCCCACAGGCGTGGGGATGAACCGGTCTATTCTGTTTAGAATCAGTTGTTGTCATCAGTGTTCCCCACAGGCGTGGGGATGAACCGGTTGTTAGCCCCGGTCGGTTTTTTTGTTTCAAGTGTTCCCCACAGGCGTGGGGATGAACCGCTCCTGAGGCGCTTTTTCAAGCGCCGGAAGCAGTGTTCCCCACAGGCGTGGGGATGAACCGGCAGACTGCTGTACAATCTTTTTATAGATTCAGTGTTCCCCACAGGCGTGGGGATGAACCGTGAACCCATAACGATTTCTTGACAAATATCCAGTGTTCCCCACAGGCGTGGGGATGAACCGGCCGAACGGGCACGGCTGATCAGGGCTAAAAAGTGTTCCCCACAGGCGTGGGGATGAACCGTTTTGCTCACAGTTGGGTTAGAAAAATGTTGCGTGTTCCCCACAGGCGTGGGGATGAACCGCACAATATGTCACGCCGCAGGAATTAGTCTTTGTGTTCCCCACAGGCGTGGGGATGAACCGTCATCGATGCCTTTGAGGCTTATGACCGGCTGGTGTTCCCCACAGGCGTGGGGATGAACCGATTCTCTGACTGCGCCGTCTGCCAGGATGCAGGTGTTCCCCACAGGCGTGGGGATGAACCGATCACAATCAGCCGCATGAGTTCTAATCTTCAGTGTTCCCCACAGGCGTGGGGATGAACCGTTATTTCAGGCTTTTTCGGCATATCAGAAACAGTGTTCCCCACAGGCGTGGGGATGAACCGTAGGTCTTAGCCCGGATAAATCCTGACTTGAGGTGTTCCCCACAGGCGTGGGGATGAACCACGTTTTCAAAATCAGACGCGGGTTTCAAGTTCGTGTTCCCCACAGGCGTGGGGATGAACCGTCAATGCTGTTTTGGGACCACTGCCAGCGAAAGTGTTCCCCACAGGCGTGGGGATGAACCGTGTTTGGGTTCCTTTAAATAGAGGGGCATCACGTGTTCCCCACAGGCGTGGGGATGAACCGGATTGATAAAAATGAATGTTTATGAAATCGTTGTGTTCCCCACAGGCGTGGGGATGAACCGTCTATTGCTGGACCTGTTCTAATGGCCCGCATGTGTTCCCCACAGGCGTGGGGATGAACCGTTTGGTGTCCGAGTGTGCAGAAGACACAGGCAGTGTTCCCCACAGGCGTGGGGATGAACCCCGGCGGTGACCGACGACTACATCCTGGTGGCCGAGTGTTCCCCACAGGCGTGGGGATGAACCGATAATAGTGACGGCAACCGCTGAAATAACGGTGTGTTCCCCACAGGCGTGGGGATGAACCGACCTTTTTATTTTCTTTGTTAGAGATAAACTCGTGTTCCCCACAGGCGTGGGGATGAACCGAACGCAAAGAATAAACGCGCAGATGCCGAGAGGTGTTCCCCACAGGCGTGGGGATGAACCGGAATTTCCCGGGATGCCGAAGACCGGCGGATCCGTGTTCCCCACAGGCGTGGGGATGAACCGCGGCGACCACGCGGTTGTAATTTGGTACGACAGTGTTCCCCACAGGCGTGGGGATGAACCGGAGCTGAAATCATGAATACAACAACTTACAAAGTGTTCCCCACAGGCGTGGGGATGAACCGAATGGGGCGATGGGGGAACCTATCCTAATTCAGTGTTCCCCACAGGCGTGGGGATGAACCGCGCTTCTCCTAGCTGGTAACCGGCGGGATTATGTGTTCCCCACAGGCGTGGGGATGAACCGTTGGCACAGGAGTTCCAAAATACGAACGAATCGTGTTCCCCACAGGCGTGGGGATGAACCAGGAATACCAGGCGCCCGAAATTGCTCCCGTCGGTGTTCCCCACAGGCGTGGGGATGAACCGACCTTTTGTCACTAGGCCGCCAGCTCCCATCGGTGTTCCCCACAGGCGTGGGGATGAACCGTTTTCTGAGATCCAGTGCGCTTCATATATGTGGTGTTCCCCACAGGCGTGGGGATGAACCGTAGGTTTGTATTTGTACCCCAACTTGTGTAGCGTGTTCCCCACAGGCGTGGGGATGAACCGGTTGGGAGTGGTAAGAGTAGGAGATGTCGCCCGTGTTCCCCACAGGCGTGGGGATGAACCGCGGCTAAAAAAGAAGTTATTCATCATATTGACGTGTTCCCCACAGGCGTGGGGATGAACCGATGCTTTATTGCATTGCCTGGACACGATTTATGTGTTCCCCACAGGCGTGGGGATGAACCGGAAATCAACCGGGCGCTGGTCAGTCTCGAGACGTGTTCCCCACAGGCGTGGGGATGAACCGACCGGCCACAACCAGGAAGGCACCGAAACGTAGTGTTCCCCACAGGCGTGGGGATGAACCGTTTGCGGAATTATCTTGTGTCAGACCTATGTTGTGTTCCCCACAGGCGTGGGGATGAACCGCGCTTTTTCAACGGTTCAAAGTGAGCGCGATCGTGTTCCCCACAGGCGTGGGGATGAACCGAGCTTGGAAAAGGCTCCAAGAATGGAAAGCACGTGTTCCCCACAGGCGTGGGGATGAACCGCAACCGAATAAATCAAAAGGATATCACAATGGGTGTTCCCCACAGGCGTGGGGATGAACCGGGAATATATGCCAGGTTTCAGGATAACAGTGGGTGTTCCCCACAGGCGTGGGGATGAACCGCGTCTTAACGGCCGGCCCCTGGTCGAATACTCGTGTTCCCCACAGGCGTGGGGATGAACCGGGTATAAAACGCTAAAGGATTTAATGGAAGTCGTGTTCCCCACAGGCGTGGGGATGAACCGATTCTTTGTGCCAGGCATCCCGGCCACCGCCGGTGTTCCCCACAGGCGTGGGGATGAACCGGACATTACCTTGCTGCCGGTATTTACTCTGCCGTGTTCCCCACAGGCGTGGGGATGAACCGGGCTTGAGGCAGACCAACACCGAGATCTGCCGGTGTTCCCCACAGGCGTGGGGATGAACCGATCCTGTTTATGGGCAACGCCACCTGTTCCAAGTGTTCCCCACAGGCGTGGGGATGAACCGACGAAGATTCGCCATTCTATGGGTGCGGCCTTGTGTTCCCCACAGGCGTGGGGATGAACCGGTTCAACCGGCCAAGAAGAAGAAACGATAATGGTGTTCCCCACAGGCGTGGGGATGAACCGGTCATAACCAGCGGCGTCAATCACTATGTTATGTGTTCCCCACAGGCGTGGGGATGAACCGATTCAGATAATCAGTGGGTGAGGGCCAGTTAGGTGTTCCCCACAGGCGTGGGGATGAACCGAGACGGTCGACCCGCTGACCGGGGAGGTCGAAGTGTTCCCCACAGGCGTGGGGATGAACCGATCCCCGCCTGCGTCGCCGAATCAGCGCGCGCGTGTTCCCCACAGGCGTGGGGATGAACCGATCAGGGGGGGGGCATACCTGAACTATCTGAAAGAGTGTTCCCCACAGGCGTGGGGATGAACCGATGTGCCGGCGGAACCCAGTTACGGCGGAAGCGTGTTCCCCACAGGCGTGGGGATGAACCGCGCTGAAATTTTGCTATATCCTTCGGTTTTTTGTGTTCCCCACAGGCGTGGTGATGAACCGTACGATACACGCGGCACAATAGCGTGCTACTAGTGTTCCCCACAGGCGTGGGGATGAACCGATGTCTTTACAACGATGGCGTCGGTTTGGTTTGTGTTCCCCACAGGCGTGGGGATGAACCGGTTTCTAACTGTCTCTCTCAGTGTATTTTTTGGTGTTCCCCACAGGCGTGGGGATGAACCGACAATGCTGACCACCGCATATTTGACAATCAAGTGTTCCCCACAGGCGTGGGTGCATATTCCGGTGATATCGACCGGGTAAACCGGAGGAAGTCGTCCGCCTGTTCCGGAGCAAGCCGTCCACTCAAACCGGAGCAAAGCGGCCACTGGTCGGAGCGAAGCGACGCTGGTTTTAATTGT
>Ga0209149_1000709_pt1 | contig 14706 bp, 9 predicted proteins | sample WorMetTyACAVOLI2_FD_187423 | JGI IMG/M metagenome (GOLD analysis project Ga0209149, IMG submission 187423) | Marine gutless worms symbiont microbial communities from Max Planck institute for Marine Microbiology, Germany - Olavius algarvensis... ... | reverse complement strand
CGGAGACAGAGCATTCTGTGTCGCCGCTCCACGAGTGTGGAATAGACTGCCAGCCGACCTCAGACAGTTGCGTTCGACGCAGACATTCAGGCGCCATCTTAAGACATTTTTATTCGCTGCTTCTTATTGAGCTCCGATAAACAGACATTCATGGACTATGTAATGCGCCGTCGGTCTATACTGTAGGCGGCGCATTAGAAATGTTCTCGTTACCGTTACCGTTACCGTTACGTACAGACACCGCACGACGGCGTAGCATAGCATCGCGCGGCAATAAAAATGCGATGCCATATCTGTAGCTGGTGGTCTGACGCCAATTTTTCCGCATTGTCGTTGAACTGTGAACATCAGCTGACGGCACACTGGCAGAATTGATTGTTTTATGTGTTTTGTACAAGAATTGCATTTATTCGTGCATGACTGAAGACTCTACAAAACCTAAAAGACGTCTTGTACAATGTCTTGTTCAAATACACGTTGAAATTAAACTGCAACACTGTTCAGTTTGCCATAAATGTAACTACAAAAAGTGGTGTCACGTACAGCAAACCTCTCCCCGCGCCCAATTGCATGCAGGTGCTACTACCCGGCTAATTTAATAGCATAATGCTTTGCAATACGGTACCACTGTTGATCTGTCTTGAAAATTTCATAACGTTCTGTAACAGCGAAATTCGCAAATCTGTAGTTATACTACAGAAAGCGAATAGAAAACTTCACCCAAGCTTTCGAATGGTACCGGTTTCAATGACCTTGAGTGACCTCTAACCCAGACTTCAAGGTCGCAATATTATTCAACGCCAAATAACTCGAAAATGGTATAAGATAGAACTATAATTACAATGGCCGAACAATAGAAAGTCGTATATGGTCTATCAAACTGCACCATTTTCAACGACATTGAATAACCCCAAATCCACATTTCAAGGTCAGACCATTTTTTGACGCTGAATATCCCCGAAATGGCTAAAGATACGGTCATAGCAACTATAGTTGCTATGGAAACCGTACCCAAGCTTTCTATGGTACCATTTTCACTGACATTGACTGGCCTCTAACTCAGATTTCAAGGTCACGATAATCTTCAACGTCAAATAACTCGAGCTTATAGTAAGTCGTACGTGGTGCCGTTTCCAACGACCTTCAGTGACCCCTAACCTAGATTTCAAGGTCTCAGGTAGAACGTGTTGTCGACCTGCGGAACAGCACATTACATGTATAGACTCGACAACTATCAACGCCTTCAAGACTGGTCTTAGCACGACAAGATCTGCATCGATCGATCGGCTTCTTTACGGACTCACTGTTCGCCAAGCCGTAAGCTACATCTGATCAGGACTCCGGATGCTGCAGGTACATACCAGGTGCGGCCGCATCTGGTATGTACCTGGTATGTACTATATATACCGAGTGGGCCAAATTAAACGGCCTAGGGGCCTATGCAGTTTGTTTCGTCGTAGTATAACACGTTTTTAGAGAATTTTGATAATTTTTGGCAGGTGAAGTGACAGTTCATTTACGCACTTTGAGAAGCATAAAAATTAAATACTTTTCGCCAGCGGGCGCTATAAAAGCTAATGATTTTCTCTGTAGTAGCATTTTAGCTGTTTCACTTACAACTTTTACATTAAAATGATTTTATTAACAAACAACTTCTAAAGTTAAATAATGTCTAGTTTTCCTAGTATTTATTTGTTAGCATCTATAATGTACTGTAATCTTTTTGAAGAATAGCTAGGCCTATTGCCTATGCCCATTTTTTTTGCTAAAATAAAGCGTGTTGTATTTTCTTGACACCAGATTACAGCACGACTTTGAAAATAGGCCCATCAGCCTGTAACGTAAGTGATGATAGGCGTGGCACGCTCTAGCGTGTTACACTTTCGTTAAGATAAAATTGGCATCATATCACTTGTTGAACGATGTAGTTTAGAGCCTACACTTTCCAAAAATCATTTAATTTTATACGTGCGTTCGCTTGTTATAAGCAAAAATGCAAGCTGGCCCTGTTTAATTTGGCCCACCCTGAAGATGCCCTACATACTGTTTGCGCAGCTGACGCGCGATCTGTTTGCGATAGCTAAGTTTTCTCTACAAGCAATAGTGTTCAAAATCAAAATCTGCATTTTGTCTGTCTACCGTCATGTATGGTAAATAGAATAAGTAAGTAAGTAAGTAAAAGTCATTATAAGGCGCAATAATACAAAAGTCACGATGCGCAACAGTCCGTCTGACACATTAATGCTTTCGGTTGTCTTCTCAACTCTGTGCAGCTGACTTCCTTGTCTCGCAAACTGGCAGGTAAGTTGTTCCAGAACGTGGTCCAGCTGCAGCAAAACATCCATGATCCATCACTAAAACGACTGTGAACACGAGTAACAGAGCACTTTCGGCCCGAAAATGACCTTAGGAGGGAGCGAGCAGAACTTTCTGAGGCGAGATGAATATCGTCAGCCAGATAGGTAGGCCTAGGTACTACTTTGCTAATGCACTTGGTATACCAAGCTGGCAATCTTGAATATCGTGTAAACTGGTAAAGCGTGATTTGCGTAATTTTAATGGAATTGGAAAAAGTCATCGCAGATCCACATACGGCTCCGGATCAACGCCAAAATTTAATCGCTTCTAGACGGTTACCCCAAATATAGTAGATCGGACCTACTATATTTGGTTACCCTTTGCCCACGCCTACCATGTTTGGTCGACATCCGTATTCCGTCCGTAACGTACGGCGATCGTGAGTTAGGCTTAGCTGCTCACATACAGAACGAATGAAAACATAACTCCGCCAGCTTTCAAGCGAAAATGAAAGGTGCCCCCCCCCGTTTAATTTGGCCCACACTGGACCACTCCTGTAGAAGTAGAACTTTCAACGTAGGCTACAGTACACTGCCTCCATCACTGCCACTTACTTACTTGTATAGTGCGGTTTCGAAGTTCGAACATTTCCGGTGTGGGAATTTTTGTGGGATTTCCCGTTATTTTCATAACTGGTTTCTCAGATGACATAATAACGCTGTTACTATTTTAATTCACGAAACTAGCTACGAATTAAAACAGTCGAGGGTACGACTTAGTCGTACCCAGTCGAGCTAGTCATTTGTATGCTGATGCAATGGCCGAGTGTGACGATGGTACCAGACGCGCTCTGGTGAAACTTAACATGCACTGCATTGTCAAAGAGATGTCTGCAGTTCATGTCGTGATGTTCATGCCAAGCATGACAGGTAAGAAACAGGCGTTATTGGTCGTCGCTAGTTCTCACACTGTTGACACAAGGTTGTTGTTGTTGTTGTTGTTTATCTCATACGGTCTTTATGCACCAGATGAGATACCATAGATCCAAGCTCATCGCTGACAGATATATCACCCCGAATGAGTCGAAGTCACACTTTTAAATCTTCACAGACAAAACAAAGTTACGCTGAAAATCGACACTGAGATGAGTTGATTTTTTGGTATTTATGAATTTTACAGCAGACTTCTAAAATTCGGCAGGAGAACTGTTCGCGTCAAGGTAACGGCGTGACCCGCACCGAAAAACATATATGAAGAAGTAGAACAGTTGTAGAGAACGTCCAGATTTTAAGATAAAATCAAAGGTGGCAGTCAAGATGTCATAACTATGTCTCTTGGATATACCATCCTGACTTCCTGGAGTGAGCAGTAAAGATGTTGTCAGTCGCAGGCATTTACTTCCTTCACACTTCGCCAAGATCTCTTTCACAGATTCTAACAATTCATCTCTTATTCCATTATACTTTGGACATGTTAAGAAGTAAAGTAAGTAAGTCAGTAATAAGTAGCCTTTAATTCACTGATGTCAGTCGCACCAGTGTGACATGTAAAACAATGCAATGAGTCAATGAACAGCAGACGAATAACACAATGAGATGAGCAATGTGAATGGATTCTAAACCAGAGATAAAAACTTTAAGATAAAAAAACATACAATAACGTAATGACACATACTTGGCAAAAACGTAAAAAAAGCAAAAAAACGTATATACAAGTTAAGTAATACGAGAAAAAGCTGGAGCTATTAAATGGTATTGAAAAGACATCTGTTAATGAAGGAATTTTTGAACTGGGTGGTTTCTATGTGAGCAAGTGTGTAGTTGTGACCTCTTGGTCTGAGCTGCATTGTGTTGCTGCGTGTTTCAGGGAGGAGGTAGTATAGAAGTGATCTGGATATTTGAATAAGCGAAAAAGACGAGTCATGTTTTGACTATTAAAATTTCTATATCAAACAACTGATTAACCAAATGCCGGCAGAGTGCTTTACGAAAAAGCTTGTTAATTCGGTTTTTATCAGCAACAGTGATATGTCCAGCGAATGTTGGGGGAGCGTATGTTATTTTTGAGACTACGAGGGCCTGAAAAATTACATCAAGGGCGGGACCTGACAGGTTCTGGTATTTCAGTTGAGACAGAAGAAACAAACGCTGATTGCATTGAGAAAGTAGTGGTACTCGTCATCGATGCTCTGGCCACATTCACACACTCCTGACTGGACCAAACCCATACGATACTGATGAGCATTTAGAGCCGTATCTATTACCGAATCAGAACCCCGTTGACTTCCATCCTCTATGACGCCGCTCTCACTGACTATGTCAAGCTGCGATACAATAACACTGTCAAGAAATTCAGAAAGTTGAGTTGCATGTTCCGGTGTGATAGTGACATTGTTAATCGAGCGCTTGCCTGGTGCTTTACGTATGATATAGGAGTAAACTTGTCTGACTTCAGTGAAGATGCTTCAAGCAACTTTCTGAGAACTGAGTGCTGTGGTTTACGCATTAATCGTACATACGGTACTCAAGTGTACAGAGCTGCTGGATACGTGGCCTGATTAGTGTGACGTTGGCGATGACGTCGACAGCGTCTGCAGAAGCATGCATTTTAGCACCCAGTATTGACCTCAGACATCAACTTTGCACCTATTCTAATCGTCATATGATTCTGTCAGTGGTGCAAGCCCATGCTGGAATTGTGATCTCAAGATGTGGTTGCACAAGTCATTTGTGCAGCGTTGTCCCTGTCGCCGGCATTAGCCATTGCCTCCCACCTATAAATCTGTTGATCTTAGAGAAGGCTTTGGTCGCCTTGCTAGCAGCGTACTCAGCTTGTGCATGAAAATTCAGTTTTTTGTCCAACCAAACTCCTAAATATTTGAAGGCTGAGACATGTTCTATTGCATTCCCAAACAAGGACACATTCAAGGTAACCTAATTACCACCGAAAAGCATTACCTTTGTCTTTGATGTATTCAAAGACATGTCCCAGTTGGCAGCCCATTCAGCCATCTGGTCCAAGGCATCTTGCAAGAAGAACTGAACTGAGCTAACATCATCTGCAACAGTAGTACTCTCTATGTCATCTGTAAATTTAAACTGAATACGCTGCAGCGTGTCATGAACATACATTATGAAGAGCAGGGCGCCTAGAACAGTGCCTGCAGATGTTCCACGTTCAGAGGCGATCCAGTCTCCAACGAAGTCATTTGCTATCTTTATACATGCTTGTCGACCTGGTAAAAAACTCGTCAGGTAAAGAAGTAATCTGCCAGAAATGCAGAGATGGTGCTTCAGTTTAATTAGCAACTTGAATCTATTTACTGATCCGAATGCATCGGTAAAGTCAAAAAACAGCACACCTGTAACCTTACCTTCTAACATGTTCGTTTTCACTTGCTCAACCAATGAAATATTGTGACACAAGGTTTTTAAAGCCGCGACAGAGGAGAAGGAAACAGTTGGTCCCATCATAATTATTAGGAGGCCGACAATATGCAGATATGCGGATGTTTCAACGTGTAAAATGCATTCATAAAGCGAAAATTTGAAAACTGGCACTGACCAGTACTTCTGACCCTAACTGACCCATGAGGCGGGGTCCTTAACCTAATCGATCCAGGAGCGTCTTTAGCCTCCACATCAACATCCGCATATTACACATTCAAACATCCGCACATCCACTCCGCATTTTACCATAAGCCCAGTTAGAAAGGATTATTTTGGTGTAGCACAAAGACTTAATAATTTGTAGTTTATTTTAGTGTTAGTCGACAAACAGGAGGTACCTGTGTAAGTAAACTATAATAATCAACTTTTGTGGAGTTGGCCACTTATACACTGTGTTCAGATAAAAAAACATCCATTTTTGTTTTCTTGCATAAGTCTTAGAAAAAGTAACCAATAATGGAAATTTTAGACAAAATAGCTAATGAAATACTGATTCTAACAGCATAAAAGTAATTTGTTCTTCTTAAATGTTCTTTGCTAGCAGTGATGTAAACTGGATGTTAGTAAAACTGTCGCTACAGCAATAAGATTTACCGTTGGAGATCGCATTATTATTAAATGCTTGTGAATAAATAAAAAATATGAAGCAAACCACTTTATGAAGATGTTTCCTGACAGAGAACAGAGTTTTAATGAGTTAAAACATTTAATGGAGAAAGTGACAGCAGTGGTATCACTGACTCGTGTTTGGATTGTACACGGTCGACCACACAATGCCCACCCCACTGCAGAGATCAACAAAGTTAAATATCTCGCACTGTTATTTTTGGTCAGTATTTTTATCTCGTCAAGACTTCATCTTCTGTCAAAAAACATCTTGACCAAGCATTTTTTCTACGTATATTTTAATGAGATGTTTATCGTCGATAGTAAGTCTCATTGCTGTAATGACACTTTTACTGACGTCCGGTTTACATCGCTGCTAGCAAATTGGTTACTTTTTCTAAGAGTTATGCAAGAAAACAAGAGTGGATGTTTTTTTTCTGAACACAGTGTAGAATGTGGCATACAGCAAACATGTGAAATATAGAATTTCAACGCAGAAAGAAATATGCAGAATGAAAGTGTGTCACCAGGTTTGATTCCAACTTCCTCTGCAGTTCACTACTGAATGCAACAGTGAGAGAATTATTACAGCTGATCTACATACACTCACTAATAATAATCATAAAAATAAAAGTGGCATTTGCAGTCCATCATGTGTATATGTAAATACATTGCTGGTAAGGTGGGTTTTTGCGTTGCCGCTATCTGTACGGGTATTCGTAATAGTAACGAGAACATCAGAGATCACCACCTGCATGCCGCAGTGCATTGGAGTGCAACCATCTTCGAACGCATCCAATCTTTGACCATAATCTTGCTCCAATAAAAGTTTCATGATGATATCTCAAATGGTGAAAGAGTTATTGTGTTGACCAACAAACACACCCACAAACTGACACTGTTGAAAACAACACACTTTGCTATGCTATCACTACACTGGTGATAATCATATGTCTATTAGTATATGTCTATTCACAATATAGTTCTGTAAGACCATCTCCTTGTCCTAGTCCTAATTATTTGCATTAATTGCTTTGCATAATTTTTTTAAAACTATGATAATTATGAAAAAAAATTATTATGTGCTGTTTTGTATGTGTGCTGCATTTTGTTAGATCACATGCAACATTTAGTTAGGCTGGACCGTAACTCTGACCCGACAAAAGCCAACAATTTTTTTGTTGAAAAGGTGCTGGAAAGCGATAATCCTGGATGGTTCGGTGAATTTATTGCAGCTTTACAGAATGCTGGTACGTGTGTTGTTTGTGTTTAACACGCACGTGTTATCGCTGATAAGCATTTCATATGATGGATAAGAGATCGATGTGGCTGCTGTGTGGCATATTCATTAAAAATATAAATATGTCTAGTGACTCTGCATGTAGTGGTTTCTGTCAAGTTCTGTGAACTTTTTGGAACATGAATTATTGTCGATGACTGGTTAATGCTTTGTATTACTCTAAGTATAGTCCCTAGTAATAGTTTTCATTTCCCACAACAGTCAGCTTGTTTCTGCATAAAATCTAACATGGAGAAACTATGCTTCTAAGCCGGTGCAAGTAGCCAGTTGACTGTTTTAGCCATTCAGCACAATCTGTGACAGAATTGCTTTCTACTCATAAATGTGTTACTATAAACCATTTTTCACATTTGGTAAATAAAATAATTGATTGATGGTATATAGGCTGCACACTTTTCATTACAGGTGCTTGGCTGTTGTGATCCATATAAATGTAAATATTGCATTACATTATTTCTATGTGCCAAACTTGTGATATACATGTACTTGTGGATGGTATTACAGTAAATACCGGTATACTGTGTCTAAAAAAACCGGACCGCTCCGAATAATATAACAATGCACAATGTTTAGTACGTGTAGTTATTTTTGGTAGAAAGAGACCTTAGACGTGTTCCGTAGGCAAGCGGCTTGCAAGCGCCAGCAAGCAAAATCGTTCCGCTGACACTGCTTGGCAAGCCGTTCTGTAGCCGTGCTTGCTGTGTGCTTGCTAGTATGCAAGCCAAGCTAGCAGGCCGCTTGCCTACGGAACATGCCTCTTATTCAATTCTCAGTTGATATCATAAAACAGTTTTTAAATTGGCTTAGAACCAGCTGTGTGGTTGCCGTAGCAACAGTAGTGACTTGACACACCTGAACAGCGAATTTCTGGGCTGACTTCGAACAGCGTGTTATCAACAGGGCAATAAATGAGTGGGAAAACAATTGTGGGCTTGTGTCAAGGCCGAAAGACTGCTCTTCGAACTCTGTTGTAACTTTTTACATCGCACGTTGTTCTGATAGAAACACTTTATTTAAAAATTTAACTTTCTGTTCATAAGAAGCATCAACTGTGAAATGATGCATCCTTTAGGAATGCTATCGTAACCACTTCAGCTGGTACAGTGCTGTAAAACACTGTCTTCTAATATTGAGGTTTAATTAAGAATACCGAACACAGATTTTGTGAAATTTTATTCAGATTAAAGAACGTTTTATCAAGTTATGCCAAAATTTTGTATTTCTAGCAGTCCGGTTTTTATCGCGTCAGCATACTGACGCGCGATATTGATATAGCAATTCTGTCCGTCTGTCCGTCTGTCTGTCTGTCCATCCGTGACATTCCGCTATCAGATGAAAACGGCTTAACATATCGTCACCGTTTTTTCACCATACGGTGCCCAATCATTCTAGTTTTACCATCATCAAACATCTTCACGAAATTCCGACGGGGTCACCCCCTGCGGGAGTGCTAAATACAGGTGGAGTATAAAAATTTCGCGATTTTCTACCAATAAGTCGTTATATCTCGCAAACGATACAAGATATCGCCATAGTTACTATGGAAGGCGAATAGGAACTAGTATGTGATATATCAAATGCCATTTCCAATGACCTTGAAAGAACCCTGACCCCGTTTTCAAGGTCACACCACGCTTTGATGCTAAATATCTCACAAAGGGCTACAGATACGGTCATGGTTACTATAGAAGGTGAATAGGAAACCGTACCCAAGCTTTTGAATGGCACCAGTTTCAATGACCTTGAGTGACCTCTAAGCCAGATTTCAAGATCACGGGTTTATTCAACGTCAAACAACTCGCACATAGTACAAGACATAACTATAGTTACAATGGCGGACTAGAAAGTCATACATTGTTTATCCAACTGCGCCATTTTCAATGACCTTGAAGGACCCCAAACCCAGATTTCAAGGTCAGGCCATTCTTTGACGCTGAATATCTCCAAAATGGCTGCAGATACGGAAGGCAAATAGGAAACCGTACCCACGTTTTCAAATGGTACCACTTTCAATGATCTTGAGTGACCTCTAACCCACATTTCAAGGTCACGATAATATTTAACGTCAAATAACTCAACTAATAGTAAGTCATGTATGATCTGTCCAGTGGTTCCGTTTCCAGTGACCTTGAGTGACCCTTAATCTAGATTTCAAGGTCACGATGTAATATTTAGGCCTATGAATCCCCTCGACGTATTGTGTGCGCAGCTGACGCATGATCTGTTTGCGATAGCTAAGTTCTTGTTTGTGATACACTCTGTCAAGTGGCTACTGTTGTTATGGAACCTGCGCAGCTGGTTCTAAGCCAATTTAAAAACTTTTTAACATAGTCAGTTGAGAATTGAATAAGGTCTATCCCTACCAAAAATAATTAGTAAATTTTGTGAATTGGTGAAGTTATGTCATATTAATCTTAGCAGTCCGGTTTTTTTTGAGACACACTGTATATAAGGAAACATGTTTATAATTCTTGCATTGTGTATCTTGTCAGTTATTGCATCACTGTGTATGTATTTTATATATTTTTGTGTTGTGTTTGTTGTCAAGAATATCACAAGCTCGCAGACCGACTGCTGCTTAAGGATGTGAAAGATGATGAACATTTCATTCGGCTGATGAATTGCCATCTGCCAGTACTGGCTGATGTTATTCCAAGTGACATTATGCTATATCTGCTATCAAAAAATGTGATCAAGTTAGCGGATTTTGTCGTTTTTTGCTTTTGCTGCTGTGGCTTCTGTTTATTTCACGAGTAATTATTATTATTATTATTATTTTTATTTATTTATTAATTTTTTAATTATTTAATTTTTTTTAATGCCCTAGGAAGTAAAAATTATTTAATTATTATTATTATTAGTATTATATGAGTGGCATGTCGTTAAAAACTATCTGCATACAGCGCTTCTGATTCGCTTGGCGACTCGGCACTATACAAATTTGAGTAGTAGTAGTAGTAGCAGCAGCAGCAGCAGCAGCAGCAGTAGTAATAGTGGTGCTAGGTTCATGAGACGGTTGTGCAGTTAGTAGTTGAAATAGTGTATCAGTTAGCACAAGTGGGAGCCGTAATTACAGCATAGAAATGAATAAATAGCTTGGTTGTGGCTGCCAGATTATCGTACTGGCTTGAAGTGGATTTGCATAGTGATATATTAATGCTATGGAAGTGAAGTGAGTGGTGGAGTCATAAAAAATTCATGAAGTTTAATTTCAACTGCCATATCGCTCGTTTCCACTTTTGAATGATCAACTGCTGCTGCGCCATTTCTTGTTGATTATTTTTTGTGTTAAAATTTGCTGATTAAGTGAATAAGTCAGTGCTGTGTGTTGATTAATGTGCTCTGCTCGAAGTGGGATGTTATGGGCCGGCATGGCGTATTGGCACTTCTTTGGCCAGCTTTAAACTATACTGCCACTTCTTTCTGACGACTGCCATACATAGAAACAGTTTTGTTGCCGCCAAACGTGTTAATAATAATAATAATAATAATCAGATTTGTATAGCACCGTAAGGCCGTAGCTTCAGAGGCGCTGGAAGGCTCAAAATATCACACACACAAAAGTTCAGATTGTTGATAGTTACTGGTGAGACATGTGACAGCAAACCGTGCAGTCAATTTGTGACACTATCACACTGATGGCCATGTTGGTACGAAAAGCTAGAATGGCATGGCTACCCGATGGTGAAAAAGTTTTCATTTTTTCTTGCAACAGTTGGTTCTGTTACGTACGAGGTGATGCGATTTTATCGAGTTACATTTGTGCATTTTAGCTGATGATGTGACAGTAACACGTGGCTGATATGGTTCTGTCTGTTAACTGTGTATAGCAAGATGGACATGGAGGAGATAGAACGCTTGGAACGGAATGTGTCGCCTTCAATTGCCATGATGGAGTTGATCAGTCGTCTTCCACGACACGTCGAGAACTGGTTTTCAGAATTCGTCATTGTGCTGAAGCGCCATCAGTACAGAGAAGCTTTAGAGGCACTGGAGCCGATGCTGATGTCTGCCAGTGAGCTATCCTGTTACTCAGCTCTGTCCGAGTGTTGATGATGGTGGTGGTGGTGGTGGTGATGATGGTGGTGGTGATGGTGGTGGTGGTGGTGGTGGTGATGGTGGTGGTGGTGGTGGTGGTGATGGTGGTGGTGATGGTGGTGGTGGTGGTGGTGGAGGTGGTGGTGGTGGTGATGGTGGTGGTAGTGGAGGTGGTAGTGGAGGTGGTGATGATGGTGGTGGTGGTGGTGCTGATGATGATGATAGTGGTGATGGTGATGATGATGGTGGTGGTGGTGATGATGATGAAGAAATGATATCGCTGGTTAGAACGTCGTGAGTTGTGACATGCTGCTAATGATAATGATGATGATGGTGGTGGTGGTGGTGCTGGTGGTGGTAACTGATAGCGTGACGTCGTAGCTTACAGCATCTACTGAAATATACAGTGAATGATATTGGTCTTAAAGTTGAAAATGCAAAAAACACGACTAAAGCTGTGCCATTACATGTACTACACTGTGTCCCAAAAAAGTAGTACACCAAACTCATTGTGATAACTTTGTCAATTCTTAATAGCTTTTCAAAATTCTTTCACTGCTGGAAAGCCAGGTAAATTTCCAACAAAACCCGTATAATACTTTCCACCATACCTTCAGTATGTTGCCACACTACCTTGCAAAAGTTAGAAGTTCGAGTTTTGGCATATCTGGAAGAAAATGCAGACGAAAACGTAACATACTTTGATTTTTGAACACACACCCAATCTTAATGCATTTAACTTACTTACTTATTTGTTGTTTCAATTTCCGGTTTCTGTTAAATATTCTTTGTAAATAGCAGATGATTTCATCTAACAAAGTGTTGTGAACTGAAGCAGCGTTTTCTGCATGTTTGGCACGGCATTGACAATGCAATTGACGAGTGGCATGGACGTCTTCGCGCATGTGTGCGGGCAAAAGGCGGACACTTCAAGCAACTATTGTGACAATATTCAGCCATATGACAAGAGACATTTCTGTTTTTGTAAAATGTGACACGATTTTTAAATTGTTTATTTGGAAATTACCACAAATTTATACTTCTAAATTTAGCAAGATAGTGCGGCAACATACTGAAAGTGTGGTGGAAAGTGCTACATGTGTTTTGTTGGAAATTTACTTGGCTTTCCAGTGGTGAAAGAATTTTGAAAATCCGTTAAGAATTGACAATGTTATGAGTTTGGTGTACTACTTTTTTTGGGAAACAGTGTAGTTTAGGGGGTCAATTATAGCGTACGGTTGATGCAGCAGTTACGGTGATGAACTTCCCTCACGTGATCGGGGTTTGATTCCTGTGAAATGAATGGCATTTGGCATATTAGCAGCAGAGCATCGGCAAGGTCCAGCATCTTAGCTGCACACATTTGAGCCCTCAAGCACAGTGTTAGAAGGCACTATTTTTCGTGTAACAGTTATTGGAAGAAATGGTTTATAGTAGTATTTATTGTTTGGGAAAAATACGTTGTTGCAGCATCAGATGGAAGCATTAATGCAGTGATTGATAAAATGAGTGCAATTAACGGTGAGCAGTGTTGTATCTCTTGATAACAGCTTCATTCTGCAGTCACATTTAACTTTATGCTGTTGTTACATTGTGTCATTTGTAAGCACTTACCGGCAAATTATTTTCACTTGCGATCTGTTTAAGAGTTAAATTCTAAATATAGAATCATACTGATGACACAAATTTTGTGTTAGTTAGCAATATTTGTTTCAAAATGATAAAAATGTGAGAAGGACTTAATGAAGTAATGTAACGAAAATTTATGGCAAAAGTCACTCGTCACTGTGTGTTATTATAGACATCTTTATTCACCACGAATGGTAGTAATTAAAAAAAAAACAAGTAAGCAAAAAAAAACAAGTGTGATATGTAAAGTGCGATAATGTGCAATATAACAAACCTAACATTAACTGAACGTACTGTACAGGACGAAGTATACATAAAATTACTGAACTGAAGCTCAAATTTCTGGACACGTGCATGTGGCCCATAATGTGCTGCGTAAAGCAAAACCGAAGTATTCCTGACAACAACTGACAGTTTCGATATTACTAGTCCTAAATAATTTCATGAAAAATCTGTTTATTACGAAATCAAGGGAGTGCAGATCTGACTTCTTTAAAGGACATGCTTCTAAACTGTATAAGAGGACTGGGATACATGGTGCCTCAGAGAAAATCCCCTTACAGTTTTTTGTCAGTATATCCATTCAGCACTTTGTGAACAGTGAATAGTGCAGTAAAACTTGTGGACAGATTTGGATGCTGTTGATCACAAGACGTCATCTGGCGTTGCTGAGAAGTGTGCTGTCGCTGTGACTGCATGTCCAATGGATGCCAACATTAATTTTGTCACTAATTCTGGTAAATATTTTTTTTTCAAATTCTTTTTTTGGTGTCTGCTTCTTGACATCAGTTATGTACTACTGATGTCAGCAGTTCTGAAATGAAGAATATTGCAGTGAGATTTCCTCGGAAAACTCCAGTTGGATTAAAAGAGTAATAGTAAGTAAGAAAGTAAGTAAAAAGTCGATTTATATAGCGCATCGTGGTGAAACCTGTAATGTACTGAATGCACCAGTACGTTGCAAACAGAAATGTCTCCAGAGACTGTGTGAAACTGTTCCCGCCAATAACTGGATCCCACAATACTCATATACAGATGTAGCAAAGAGTCTGGATTCTAGAACCAGTACAGGTATTCATTCATTTATTCATTTATTGATAATGGAAGGACCCGAAGGCCACCAGCACTGATCTTCTTCTTCTGTGCATGTCATGAATCATAACTGGTCAGCCACGAAACAGCGTCTTCATCTGCAGAGTGTAGCCGAGATAAGCCGCCATTCAGTTTTGTCAGGGGACAGGATTCGACAATGTGAGACATCGTCTGGGTCTCGCCACAAGGACACAGATCAGTGTCTGTAAGTCGCCATTTCCTTCTGCAGGCACCGCAGTGTCCCTGTTCTGTGCGAAAATGGTTCAGCAGAGACCACTGTTGCCGAGGGAGGTC
>Ga0209149_1000708_pt1 | contig 14721 bp, 11 predicted proteins | sample WorMetTyACAVOLI2_FD_187423 | JGI IMG/M metagenome (GOLD analysis project Ga0209149, IMG submission 187423) | Marine gutless worms symbiont microbial communities from Max Planck institute for Marine Microbiology, Germany - Olavius algarvensis... ... | reverse complement strand
ACTCTCCAGCGCCTCTGTAGCTCGCGTATGGCGCTATAGAAATCTGTTTATTACTATTATTACTATTACTTCAACCGTCTTAACCGTCTTGGTTGCATTTGAAATAAATATCTATCTAAACTCTATAAGTTAGGAATACAGCTATTATGGAACACTAATATATATATATATATTTATTTATTATGAAATCGTACACAAGGTACACAATAAACAGAAAATGGGAAAAAAGACAAGGAAAAAATAAAAAAACACAAAATAAGAAGTCATGTAATCGATAATCAGTCAAACTGCGTCATTTGGGATGACCTTGATTGAATGACTATTAAAGTCTACTATGCAACTTCTGGAAACTTACTTAAGGGCAGTATCTCCGACAGCGCAGTATATCACCGACGAAGCAAAATAATTACAAGTCACGGATGAGCGATTATTCTACTGTTTGCGTTCTTTTAGTTGAGTCTATGCTGTAACGCCAGACGACAATAAGCATTTATGTATTGCTTACTGTCGCGCATTAATGCCATGACGAATAAGATTTATCATTATTGGTAAATTTTTGGAACCGCACAGGTATGGAAACATGAATGTGCATGCTGCAAAAAACATAACGTATACAAAAGTGATGTCGTTCGAAAATGTGCCTTCATTGATGCTCCTATGATCTGACAATACACATCAAAATAGCAGAACCAAACTACCGCCCAGAACAGCTTTTGTTAAATTAGTTTAGTTGTTAGTTGTTAACCTATCAAAGACGCTATAGAACTGGTCTTTCGCAGGCCAAACGTCTCAAATGATCTTTTACCGGCTGTCGTGTCCGATGTCAGAACGGTTGCTGCAGCCAAACTGTTAGGCGAACATTTCATGCAGAATCTTACTTTCTCACAGCAAGTAGACGCTGTTGTGACTACGTGTAATCAAAAACTATACCTGTTAATTAGCACAACTTAAGCGCCAAGGCCTAGATTTGCGTGCGATACAGAGACTCCGTCGTTAATGCTATTGTGTTAAGTAAGATCCTCTATGCGTTACAAGTTTACTTCGGGTACTTATAGGCCTAGGGCCTAACTAAAGAGATGTAGCGAGTTTTCAAGACAGCCTGCTGCAGAGACTTCACGCGGTGTGAATGAGAATACTCAGTATGATTTATTTCGTATAACAGTTGCTCTAAAGGCCACTGTCTTAACCACTTAAATACACTGTAGGCCGCCTATATTCAAACCAGCAAGTGCCATACAGCTAAGACAGAGAAACCATAACTTTTCGCTACTCGAATTTAATAAAAGGCTAAAATGGGGGCGTCGAATGCGACGGGGTATGAAAAAAATCGAGATTTTCGAACACTATCAGGCTTCTCGGAACTGATACAAGATAGAGCCATAGTTACTATGGAAGGCGAATAGGAAACCGCACCCAAGCTTTAGAATGGTACCAGTTTGGATGATCTTGAGTGACCTCTAATCCAAATTTCAAGGTTACGATATCATTCAACGTCAAATAACTCAAAAACGGTACCAGTAATATTTACAATTGCGGACCAATAGAAATTCGTATATGGTCTATCGAACGGCGCCATTTTGAATGACCTTGAACAATCCCCAACCCAGTTTTCAAGATCACGCTACATTTTGACGCTGAATATCTCATAAACGGTTAAGAGATACGGCCATAGTTAGCCTATACTACGGAAGGCGAATAGGAAACCGCAAGGTCACCATTATTCAACGTTAAATAACTCGAAAACGGTACAACATACATGCTATACTTACAATGGCCGACCAATAGAAAAGTCGTATATGATGTTGGCGTATCGAATTCGAACGGTGTCATTTCCAATAATCTTGAACGACCACCAGTTTCAAGGTCACGCCATTCTTTGACGTTGAATATCTCAGAAACGGTACAACATACAGACATAGTTTCAATGAAACACTAATAGGGACTTACTCAACAGTGTCATTTCGAATGATCTTGAGTGACCTTGACTTAGCAAAATATTCAATGAGACGAAGCGTCGCGCGGTCTCTCTGCGACATCTGAGCTTCTTGTTAATAAACTGATGTTGATGTTGATGTTATAAACGGTAAAGTTTGTATCAGCAGCCAATTCGCGCATCAGGGGTTTTATGACGTACCGCGCTGTATGCTGCAAATTGCCTTTTCTTACTTTAGTTAATTACAATTCGCCAATGCAAGTTTCATGTCACAGCGTTGTTAGCTCTCCTTGGCATGCTTCGGATATGAATGCGCAAACGTTGCCCGTCCGCATATATATATATCTTGTAAGTTGCTTACAGTTTATTTGAAACATTCACGGTGTAGTATTTAGCGTTACACGTTGTCATGTTGTCTGGTATCATGTGGGCACGCCGCACGTCAAACGATGTGATATACCGGCGCATTTTGTGTCCCTCTATATCGCTGAGTCATTGACACTTGCATGCACGTCGATTAATGTGCACTTTAGACATTTTCGTCATTCACAGCTTGCCGTTCAACGATACGGTGCATTATTTAATGAATATCTTGCCGCAGGCACCATGCACGGCTCAGTTACAAGGACACGATTTTGCACTGCATATAATGACGAACAGCATAAAACAACCCCAAGTTGATAGTTATCGTATACCTCGACCTCCACATAGGCCTATGCCAAGCCTATATGTTACAAGCTCACACGCTAAACTGTTTCAAAAGCAGACTTGATAAATAAAAAACGTCTAACCAATATGTAATATATTATTTATAGGCTTAATTTTCGTGCAGAAATGCAAGGAACCGGAAGCCGAAGTAAAGTGACAGTTAAGTATTTGCTTTCCGTGTCGTTGAACATTTTTGCTGTCACTCAAGGCCAGCAAGGTCATTCGAAGTTACACAGAGCGTATGTAAGTTCCTATTAGCACTCCATCGCAACTATGTCTGCATATATTGTATTGTTTCAGAGATATTCCGCGTTGAATAATGGCGTGTCCTAGAAATCTTGGTTACGGATCGTTGAAGGTCATTGAAAATGGCACTATTCGATAGATCGCGTACGTAAGTTACTATTCGTCTTCCATTGTGACTATGGCCGTACCTTGTATCGTTTCCGAGATAAAGCGAGATATTGGTCCAAAGTCACGATTTTTTCATACCCCCTTCTGCATACAAGTTACAACCCACTAAGGAAAAACGGGTGCGACTACTTTCGCTATTTTTCCACAACCCATGCAGTCAGATCCCTGGCTTGGCCTACAAGCTACCAAGTGGTGTAAATAGCCTGCAAAAAGTCCTCTCTTAACTCGCAACTCAAGCGCATTAAGGCATCATTCCATTATTCTAGCCAGCTGCAAACCTGGCTGCAAACCTGGTTTTCGACCAGGTTTGCGACAATTTCGTGCGGGTTTGCGACACGCTTTCTACTTTTTTTGTCGAAAACCTGGTCGCGAACCGCAGCAGGATCGCTGGTTCGTGCGCGTGCTAGACAAATGGAATGCAGAAAAAAACCGTTTTAAGCAAGTTCGCGGCTGGCTTTCGACCTGCTTGCGACCAGGTTTGCAGCTGGCTAGAATAATGGAATGCGGCCTTGTAGAACGCTCGCTAAACAGAGCAGTTGAGTTGTGACTTCACGGGCGCAGCGCAGCTTGAATGAACCCTAACGGCAGACTACCCGCGCTAACAGACAGTTAATTAGACTCGCGGTGCAGCCAGCAGACACACCATCGCTCCAATTAGCCACACTATGCCTTCATCACGTAGCAAACAAGCTACCACTCATTTCAGGCTATAGCTCGCCGGCTTTTTAATGCGTATTAATGTAGGGCGTTCTTCCTGCCGACCACCACCACCACCACCATCATCATCATGACGCTAGTAGGCTACTTAACGCGGTACAAGTGATAAATCACGGAAACAAAGGCAGTTAACATCATTGTCGTAGTGTTCGTAAAGATGTCATACAGCTTCAAATGTCATTGGTAGCTATAGACGCTGGACCCGGGCATTCGGCTACCAATGAAATTTGTTTTCAGAGTTTAAATTAATACGAGCTTTATTTTAAAATAAGCCTAATTGTGTACATCTGGATTATTAGGCATTTTTTCAACAGTATAAAGTATTTTGCTATATTTTTTTTATTTATTGACAGATGAAATGCAGTGTGTTCGAGCTTTCATTCATTCAGGCTTCCACATTCTTCATTTAAATTTTAAATAGACGCATCCAGATGCTGACCACGTCGTTGCAACTTATAATAGCACTGATTCTCGGTTCATTGATTCGTGCTAGGCTAAATGATGCGTTACATGTTCTACGGTCCCTTACGCAGATGTGCACTGTACGCTGCAAACTACAGAATGTCGGTTATTATGCCCCGCCCCCGTAAGGAAGGGGACAATAAGCGCTGCTTTTGTCCGTCCGGCCGTCGCGTACATAGCGAATAATTCGAGAACCCAAAGGCCTAGCGTGCCAGAATTTGGAAGGAAGGTTCCCCACCTTAGATGCGACTCGCATACCAGTATCAAGGTCACACGGTTAAAGGTCAGGGTCACCAGGCCCATTAATGCTAACACACATCGTGCGCCATATCTTCCAATGGTAAGGCCTACGAACTACAAACTTGGTATACGGAATACGGATGGAGGACGACAACTCGCGTCAGCCACAGGCGACATGACCTACCTGGTGGTTGATCCTGTACCACTACTACCACTACTACTACGAGGTCAAAGGTCAAGGTCATAATAAGCTCACATCGTCTGTACGTCTCATCTCTGCATCTTCTTAATTCGGGAAACAAAATGCTGTACCTGTGTCATTAGAGGCGGGCGGAAGCACATACCGTGTCAGCCAAACCCGGCGGCCACACTTCTTGTTTTGACAAGTCCTTTGACGAAGAAATAAAATTGTAGTAACTGTCATGACGTACTGCTGCAAAATTAGGGCTATATCTTTACAAACGTAAATACAATACAGCAGCATAATTATAGTAAGTGTAAAGAACTAAAGAAGAATTATTCTGAAAATGTCGAACAAACTTGAAACTGCCTAGCAAAAACCTTCATTTTCAAGGTTATCGTCTTATAAATTACAACATTCTTGTAAAATTAAATGTCAACAAGACGAAATAGTTTCCGAACAAAAATACGTACAGCAAAAACCTACCATATTAAATTAAACCTCATTTATTAGCAAACGGAGCATGCAGACATCAAACTAAATACTGAGACAACTCACACAACACTGACCAACTGCGTCAATACAGAACCTATAAAATCACATTTGCAGCAGAGCATGCCTGGCTGTATTGTATGCATAAATTAACGTTAGAATGTCGACTGTTTAAGCACGGGTGAATGCAACTGAATGGTGGTTGATCCTGTACGGCGGGTGAAAACCACTGTTGCTGAATTAGGAGTTTGTTCAGTTGATGCTCAGAGTTCTCTGCTGATGGCCTGCAAAGCTTGTAGACATTCTACAGTGACTCCGAGAACTCCGATCTGTTCTGTCTCATCATCCGCGCTGCAAACTACAACAGCAAACATGCACAAATACATCAGCAGTTACAAGAATAAATGAGAAGTACCTACCACTAAAACCAGTTGAGACAGAGCTCTAATAAACATGAAAATTTTCATTTCAACCCTCAACTATGGTTTTGAGTTAAAGAACATTGGTCAGCTGAAAATACATAAGGTGCAAAATGAAGATTAAACAACGAAGCTGATAATACACTGATCAAACGAAATTAAACAGTCAGCTGCTGACTTGGTATTTCGGCGCCAATAAGGTCTCGGCCAGTGTCCAGGACTTCACTGAGACTAACATAAGCATAGCCAATTTCAATGCAGTCTTCATCATCTTCTTCCTCCTCTGGCTCACTAACCAGCGTGAACCGCAGTCTGTGTAACACAACAGCGACTCACGTCACCAAAGAAACTCATCAATTTCAGCAACTCACCAGAGCATGCATCATAACAGTAACAGTAACAGCAGAACTTGTAGTGTGCCTCCCACATTTAGCCCGAAAGTGCATTACATAGTCAGTACGCAGTGTGAAAAAGAAAAGACTTCAGATGGCACCTTAATGTTGTTGTCGACGACCACATGAGTTTCAGTTCTGTCAGTAGGCGATTCCATGGACTAGTAAGAATGTAAAAGTCACTACAGTCGGAAACTTTACGCCACAATAAATCTTGGTTAGCTGAAGAAAACTGTAAGAAAAGCTATACAGTCGGTTTTGGAATGAAAAACACTCGCTAGTTATACATCTAGTTAACAAGTTATTTCTGTTAGGCACAGAGTATATTAACTGCAACACATATTTATGAAACTTATTGTCAAAGAAACACACACATGTGCATTGTGCAGTCAAAGTTGGTTATTTTGTAGTATGCAAATCATTTAAGGGTGTATTTTTTCTCCCACTCACAAGTAAACGGAAATGAATTATTATGGTTGGATGCAATAAAAGCTTGCAAACAAATTGTGCCAAGGTTCAACATTAACAGGCACATACACATCTATGAAACTATAATAAATGTCACTACAAACTGTGCAATACATCAGAGAGTACTGCACACTTTGAACAACCAGAAAACTAAGAATCTGCTACATGCGAGATTAAAATAATAAAATTAATTATGTTTCTGAAATGAAGAATTGCATCTGTTGACTCGTCATTTAACTGTTCTCTTAATGAATTATGATTACCTAATTTTGATTTTATACTCGACAATTGCAGACATATTTAAGCTGTGCCACAAAACTGCCCCAACAATTTCCTTCGTCCCTGTTGTAATGGTGTCAGCAATGTTCATTTCTAACTTTATCCCTTCAGCTACTTATCGATTTGTTCTTCAACCACATTTGGCAGAGTAAATATCATGCCCTAAGTAAAAACAGAGAGAAATATGTAGGCACGGTTTATAGAGCCTGTTAAAAAAGAATCACTCATAGCTGCTCACCTGGCATTTGATACCATCATTCCAGCAAGCAGCTGACGTCGGTGCATATGCTCCTTGGCATCGACGGCAATTACTGCAGTCAATAATTTCAACCAAAGTTCAAAGTAAATGTGAACGAAAATATGAATATGGCTACAGAACAAGGCAAGTATGCATTGTAATTAGTAAATCACTAGAAAACTAATGCAAATCTACCAATCCATGTTGTGGAAATTCACAGTGCCACAAAATTATGTATGATATTCTGTTATAATAAAAATAATTCCTTATACTTCATGTGAACTCCACACAAGTAGAGGGATCTAGTTTGCAATACGTTACTGCTAGGTCATAAGTGTTATTACGCACTACATGCAATACATAAGAACAACATGACAAATACAATTTGCCTTCATATTATGCACCTACTTCTTTATAATGGCACAATTTTATTAAAATAAATTTCCTCTATGTGCTCATGTACAGCATACCACTGATGTGAGATCATGGCACGGCACAAAAGTAAAAGACCAAATGCAGTATCAGGGTAAAGGAGCCTATTCAGAAAAAATAAAAGATTCCATAACACACATTCTTGCTACCACAAGAGCAGAAATCAAAACTGCGTTGACTTACATTTGGAAAAATTAAACATAATGTTCTTGTCTGGAGCTGTTGGCTTTGCCAGAGCACTTGGCGTTTCAGTATCTTTTATTGGAATATCAAGAAAACTGTATTCGACAAAGAGCATCTTGATTGTGTCATCATAGAGTATCGGACCATCACAGAGGCTCACGTGTGACACCAGCACTCTCACTATGTCACTCGACACCTGCACAACCAAAAAAAACTGTCATATCTTACCTGCACAGAAGTAAAACTAAATAATAAACTGATCAGCTATGCAATGCACAAATGATTTCTGTGTCAAAAAGAGAATGTACCTAATAACAAAGAGACCATACAAAGCAAATATGTATGATAACTGAAAAACTTAAAGACTACTATCATTTCCAGTGATAATGTATTGCAGCAGAAAATCACTATATCTCAGTTGTGATCCTTTTTAAACAATTATAACCTTACGGCATTCTGTGTAAAACTAATCGCTAGACTGCACATCATCATTTACATGTATTATGCCAAAGACAGAATAAAAATATATAACGTATAAAACATAACAAGTAAATGAGCCATGGCATGCATGCATTTTGTAACTATTTGAAATAATATGGACCACATTTATCAATCATGCAATAGCAAATCAACCTATATCCGCAAACAACCAAGGCATGTACTCATGCCCAATCATACCTGGCTATTGATGCAGGATGATGGGCGAGAAGAGTGAATCACTAGACCCTCTTCAGATTCTGTTTCTGACCGATCACTTCTGACTGCAATAAAAGGTAAACAATGCAAAAGACTGCAAGTATCAGTCCAAATAAAACAAAAAAGTTAAAAGTTGAAGAAACAAGAAACGCTACAATATGTATCACTATAAATTCTACAAAGTTAATGGGGATAAATGGGACAACTCGACACATACTAGGCATGGGTGGAACAGCTGATGTGTACGAGTCTACCATGGTAGCATGCTTCGCGCCAACCTACATGCTGGCAGGCCTCCCATGTTGTTAATCGGAAGTTGGTAAATGCAAGTACACTGTGTCGCCCAAAAAAGTAGTACACCAAACTCATGGCAATAACTTTGTCAATTCTTAACGGATTTATAAAATTCTTTCACTGCTGGAAAGCAAGGCAAATTTGCAAAAAACTCATTAATTATAATACTTCCCACCATGCCTTCAGTATGTTGCCACACTACCTTGCAAAATTTAGAAGTTTGAGTATTGGCACATCTGGAAGAAAATGCAGACAAAAACATAACACGTTTTGATTTTTGAACACACACCCGATTTTAATGCACTTAACTTACTTACTTACTTGTTGTTTTAATTTCCAGTTCCTATTTAATATTCTTTGTAAATAGCAGACGATTTTATCTAAATAAGTGTTGTGAACTGAAGCAGCATTTTCTGCATGTTTGGCATGGCATTGACCAGACCATCATTGACAATGCAATTCAGTAGTGGCATGGACATCTTTGCGCATGCATGCGGGCAAACAGCAGATTTTAAAAATTCTTTCACTGCTGGAAAGCCAGGTAAATCTGCAACATTTTGAGCAACTATTGTGACAATATTCAGCCATATGACAACAGATGTTTCTGTTTTTGTCAAATGTGACACGATTTTTAGATTGTGTTTTGGAGATTACCACAATTTCATACTTCTAACTTTTGCAACGAGTGCGGTAACATACTGAAGGTACGGTGGGAAGTATTACATGAGTTTTGTTGGAAATTTACTTGGCTTCCCAGCAGTGAAAGAATTTGGAAAATCTGTTAACAATTGACAAAGTTATCACCATGAGTTTGGTGTACTACTTTTTTGGGGACACAATGTATGACTACTTTAAACTATAACCGACCAGATTTGTATTCACTGTTACAGTCACTAAACCAGAGTGTTATTACTATCACACAATATATAACATTTACCAGGTTCTTCCAGTGTTACATCAGGCTGAGTAACATCTTCATCATTCTGCAGCCATTCACAAAAAAAGATATTAAAAACAGAAATTAAGCAACACTGCACATCTACTTTAACAGCCAATTCTATAAATCTGAAAATAAGGATGACATACTCTGTAAACTGCATGTTAATTGTATCTGCTGTATCCTCGCTACTAAAAATAAAAATGGAAAACAGTAGAAAAAAACAGACCGTGGTGAGTAAAGAAGTATCAAGTGGCTCAGCTTCTGATCCATTCGTTATCCTAGGAACTGGTTCATCTGTCGAAAATTACAACATGTCCCACAACTGACTGACAACAGAACAACGCTTTGCTGCCAGAATACTCATACTCACTGTATGATACGTGATTATGTAAATCACTTATCATCACAATTCTTGGTATTCGTTTAAGTGAACTCCAAAATTGGCCAGATTCCTGCAAGTTGGAATTGCTGCAGTGAGACTTTCTACAAATCAGATCCCTTTACCTGCTAACAACGGAAAGCTTCAAAGCACTGAATGATACACTGTGATCCAGTTGGTAGAGTATCGGACTTGTAACCAAGAGGTTGCGGGTTCGACACACCCGGTCCACTGCAAGCAACCTTGAGCAAGTTGCTAACCTACTGAATGCTCAAACCAACTCAGCCTCCTACCCTCAGTGGGACGGGAAATGAGTAGTAGCTACGGCTATGGGGTGAAGGCCTAGTGTGGCTGATTGGGGCGATGTTGTGTCTGCTAGCTGCACTGTGGGTCTAATTGTCCATTAGCGTGGGGTGGGCAATGGATGGCCACATAATGCGCTGCGGCACCATTGGCTCATGCCAATCAGCTGCCACTTCCGAGGTTGTAAAGCGCTGATGGTCACCAGTCCACTCATATAAATGGCGCTATAGCAAGTATCCAGACCTTTACCTTTACCTTTTATGGCATCAACGACATAATATTAATGAATTCACAATCAGCAGTAGCATAATAGAAACAGTAGGTGAGCATGACAGACCTCGAGTCTGTGAAGTGACAGAACTGGGAGATGCATGAGGTGTGACAGACTCGCTGTCTGACACAGGCTCAGACTCGCCTACAATGTCAGTCATGTAGACGTTATCAAAAAGACGATCATAAAAACGATCAAAAGTTAGACAATGGCACCAACTAGTAATTACTAATAACTACAATAGTAACACCAAAAATTTCAATACTGTCCTCTGTATTTCCCTAACATTGTTAGTTAAAGAAGGAATTTTTGCATAAATTCCTTCCGTAACAAACAGTGCTAGGAAAGAAAGCTGCTAAGATAGTAAGTAAGTAAGTAAGTAAGTAAGTAAGTAAAAGATCAATTTATATAGCGCATCATCGCAAATGCCTCTGATGCACTGTGTACACTAGTACTCTGAGAAAGGAAATGTTTTAAGTGATCGTCCAAAAACAGCAGCAGTATATGACGGGTCACGCAAGTTTCTGGGCAGTGAGTTCCAAAACATCGGACCGGCTACTGAAAGGATCTATACGAGTCAAACAGCATCTGACCAAAACTGCATCCATCTCCATGAGGGTATGTATAAGCACTCAAATGGGGAAGGAGATTACAATAAAGGGTGCCTACTGCAAAAATTATAACAATTCATCATAAAGCAGCTGGCTATCTGTAAGACTTGCATGGCACTGATGCAGTGCACTTGGAACATGCATAACAGTTTTCAATATATATAAGACAAATGACTTCAACATACACTACCATCATTTGTATCACATCACAACATTACAGTGAAGAAACCTGCCTGATACTGGTGGACCTTCTGAAACATACGAAACGTCAAGATCTTCAGAAGGTCGAGTGGCTGCAGGTGACATCGGTGCTTCAGGTGACTCAGCTCGGCATGGCTGCAGCTACAACAATGCACCATTAGCACCATTAACAATCACAACAACAGACGATGACTATTCATCGTCACTTATATGAATAACACTGCTACACGATATAAGTACAGCTACAATACTCTGAACATGTATGCCACGGATGCAAAAAGACTATCATACCTTTGTCTCCACAGCAGAGTTCAAGGTAAAAAAAAGCCAAAAAAACAATAAAAGACATGGACAGATGTTATCAACAGTGATCACAATGACAGGACATAAATCTGGTAGATGCAGTTCAAGCAAGACAAGGTCAAAGAAGTTGGAGAACTCTACTAAAGTGCTGAAGCTGTCAGACTGTGTCCAGCATATGATACGATAAGTAAGATTATTTTATCATGTGCCCAAAAGCCAGGTGAGCTGGCTTAATCTGCTGCACTTGCCAGTACTTCAAACGCCAAAGACTTCCAAAATACTGTGTATTTAATGTGCAGTCAAAAACCGATGGGTAGCCACCTTAGTCTACTACACGGAATCAAACAAAAAATTTATACAAAAAAAACTAAAAATAGCTATGTCACTGAAGAAGAAAATGTAATGTGCCATATTACCAACCAAAAGTGGCAAAAAAGGCTGCAGCAAACATCATGATCAAATAAGTCCGCGCTGATGTTATATTCAGAAATATGCCTGAGCAGTTGTGATGTTAGTGTTCAGTGGTAAAATTTTCAACCTACCGGCTGTGTATGTTTTTTCTTGGAAGACTTCATTGAAGCTGGTGTTGATGTAGCCGTTGGTCCACCTGCTGCAGGACCCAACGTCGACTTTTTGTGAATCTTAGTTCCAGGACCGCCAGCAACTGCACTCTGCTGTAGGGCGTCCTGTTCTCCAGGCAGCAATGACAATGGCTCGGCTGACACACTTCCAGCCTAGCACAATAATTGCAAATCTCGTAAACTATCAATAAATGTACACGATGTACAGCAAAATGCCAAAGGTCATAACAGCATTATACATGGCATGCATGTGTGTAATGGCTTATCTCAAGTGTATTTCAGCAATCATTGCGGCAAATTATAGCACAATCACCGAGAGTGATACGATGCCAACACAAATTCTTTAATTTGTAACATTCTTCTTCTTCTCATATGCGTGTCATTCACCATAATTGGTCAGCCACGAAACAGCGTCCTCATCCGCAGAGTGCAGCCGAGACAAGCCGCCACCCAGTCCCGCCAGGGGACAGGACCCGACAACGTGAGACACCGCCCGGGCCTCGCCACAAGGACACAGATCAGTGTCTGCAAGTCGCCATTTCCCTCTGCAGACACCGCAGCGTCCCTGTTCCGTGCGAAAACGGTCCAGCAGAGACCACCGCCGCCGAGGGAGGTCGAAACCTGGCTGCCGGACTGTGGGGTCACACACTAGGTGAGAATTGACCACCCGAGCCGACTTCCAGTTATGCCTCCATCGACTTTTGATGTCATCGACTTTTGTAACATTAACTACACACTACAAACTTGACTGTTGTTAACGGCTCTAAATGACTGTAAATAATATTGGAAACAAAGTAAAAATACACCCATACTCAATACAAGCACTAGGACTGGCAGCCAGCCCACAGGTGACTTAATACACCCATACTCAATACAAGCACTAGGACCAGCAGCCAGCCACACAGGTGACTTAAGTCATAAACCTCGCAGTAGGCTGCCATTATTTTCCAGCAGGCTGCAGATCTCCTAGTCGCACAGCATTGCTGACATTTGGTTGGTACCAAATTACACTGCTTGTTGACAACTAGCACAGCATCGTTACCTGGTAATAAAACTGCCAGGAGTTGAACCTGCAACATCTCAATGACTAGTCCATTGCCCTGACCAATACACAATGCCACAGATCTGCTACACACATAAACTATAAGAAATAATTTGCCAACTGACAGAAAAGATGGAACATCCAAGAAAGACATGGTGAAATGGTGTTGAAGAAGTGCACATATCCAGAACAGATGGAAAAGGAAAATTGAGGGGGAAACCACTAATGCAGGATTAGCTGGAAAATGGCCATTAAAATGTGTGTCCATGTGTATTGTTAAATACACAACGCACCAAGTGAGACATCTCACCTGTCGGACTGCTCTGTCTGTTGATGTTGGAGGCAGGTACGGGTACTGCCACTGCAAGGCCACATCCACCGTACCATTTGTACTTCCATCACTCTGTACAAACATAGTTCATATTTACAGAACTTTAGGTGCAGAACTGTAACATGTGTCTTCAATGAGTCAGTGCATCATTGATACAGTAAAAAATGAAAATACACATTCACAAATATCCATATTCTGCAATAAGTTAGCAATAAAATTTGTAACTTTGAAAACAGAAAGAAGTTAAACCAAGGTTGAAATCAGTTAGCAGAACAGATAAACGAAACTGAGTATTTGAAAATACCTTGATGAGTTCAAACGTGCCCTCTATCGGCTTGTCGTGAGCCAGCGTAATGAGAGGTATTCTTGCTATACCGAGATACGTCGTCTCATCAGGATCAGTGTCGTCAAATACGTACAGCTGCAAAGCCTTCATACCGATTTCAAAACATGTCATTAAAATGGAATGCTAAGATATTGCACATACACATTTTACATGCAGAAGAAATTGAATTGTTTACTATGGCTAGATTACGGTGCCATTCTGTCAGACAGATCTTCCCTCTTCTCTGCTCCAACACTGTTGGTTGAGCATTAGAAAAACCATCGGCCTGTAGAAATTCTGCTAAAAACGGCTAGGACGAAGGACAACCCCAAGACATAACCCCCCATGTCACAATCTCGCCCATGGGTTGTATCTGGGGGTTCGGTATGTTGACCAACTGGCTAACCCAATGGCTGTTCAATGAATGTATGTGTCCACACCAGACTACCAGTAACTGTTTGAATAATGACTAACTGCAGCCTCTCAGCTGAAAATAACTCTGCTATGTTTTGTGGGACCCTTTGCCATAATTAGCATAAATTATGCAAATATTCAAAATCTGCTCCGTCACTCTGTAACCCATTGGCTGCATATCATTCGTACCAAGGTACAGCAAAATTAGACTCAACCTGACAGAAAATGAACAATGTAAGTAAACGTTGATGGACAACGACACCAAGTCAACCCAAGTCAAATATTCAAAATCTGCTCACAGCGCAGCATCAAGCTCACCCAGTCAACCCATCAGCTCCACTGACCGTTGGTCATAGCGGAGCATCAAGCTCACCCAGTCAACCCATCAGCTCCACTGACCTTTGGTCACAGCGGAGCATCAAGCTCACCCAGTCAACCCATCAGCTCCACTGACCTTTGGTCACAGCGGAGC
>Ga0209149_1000707_pt1 | contig 14729 bp, 10 predicted proteins | sample WorMetTyACAVOLI2_FD_187423 | JGI IMG/M metagenome (GOLD analysis project Ga0209149, IMG submission 187423) | Marine gutless worms symbiont microbial communities from Max Planck institute for Marine Microbiology, Germany - Olavius algarvensis... ... | reverse complement strand
ACATACACTAGGTGCTGCTAATCTCCTTTTCATTGTCCGGAGCTTGCCACATCTCTTCCACAACCTGCCATTAGGTTCCTCACTTTTACACCAGCAACAAACTATACAGGTTGGTGACAGGCATAATGCTCTGAACAATGTGCTAAATGCTCTTACACAGCACTGCACTGTTTAATCGTGAGTCGACGTCCTGTCCTACCACTGCACCAGCAAACCATGCCGTGACAACCGACAAAAATTACATTAAAACCTTCATTATTTTGCCTGACAAAAACCAAGCAGGATACAAGTCAGCTTAACAATACACAGCTGCTGGGATGCTCAGAGGTCACTGGTTGAACGAAGGGCTGCCAACCAATTATGCCGGGAGAAAATGCTGTGAATATTACTTTCTTGGAATCTGTAACAGTTCAGCAAGAAGCCTTAGCTCACACAGATGAACTGATGGTAAATCACAGCATTTAGCAACTCCACACGCCATTTCAAACCAAATTACACTACTTATATCTACAGTGTGTCCACAAAAAAAACAAAGCTGACTATTTTTTAGCACAGCATTATCAAACCACAGCTAGATGCTCCAATTTTGGCAGAGCAATTTAAGAGACAACTGCGAGTCTGCCTGTGATTGTCTTCCAGTGCTACACCACTGCAGTGTATAATGGAACTGTTTGATAGTAGGCTGCATGCAACTGTTTCAGACAAATGATTTACCACAACAGACCCACAACAGACCACTCGCTATACCTGTGCTACACCACTGCAGTGTAACTGTGCTGGAAAATGAAAACATTAGCACACATACAAAAATGATTTCGTCGGTCGACCGCTGTTTTACTCTCGAGACAAAGCTGTGTTTTAGTGTCGATACATTAACAAGGAAAATGTGCAATTTCAGTCGACTAGACCACAAATATAAACAGCATAAAACTGTGACAACACATCGACACCGATGCTGCCATACTCTGAAGCCAGTCAACACAACGAGCGTTGTCAACACAACAAGCGTTATCAACGTCGAGCGTTATCAACGTCCATCTGCTGAAGACTAATTCAGCAAGTTAACTCATAAATGTCACTAACAATACTTGCACCACACAGCCACAACACATTCACTGCTACATTCAACAGTGGCACAAGGTCAAATGCCTCTCAAGTTTGTAAAATCTGACATAACTATAGTCAAAATTTGACTCCATACCAGCGACCACCAGATCATTGCCTTTGAATCCTACTACAGTACTCCCATCTCCACCTCCTATCGATGCCCTTTCCACGCACAAAATTCTACATCTATGGCTGAAACAGCAGAGCACATAGATTTAGATAGTCCTCTACAGTGTTGGAATACCATAGAGTATGATGACAGAGTATCCATAATATCATTAAATCTATTAAAACTTTACACACAAAAATGACCTTCGCAGAATATAATACGAAAACTGACTAAAACTGACATCACTTTCCATTTACTGAAATGACGCTGCAAAACATCCAACATCAAATGTTAAATGTTTCAAACACCACAAGCCTTCAGAAAATATGTTAAACAAACAATGTTTTCAAACTCGAGAGAAGACAGAAAGAAGGCATAGAGCAATGCAGCAACGTTGCTTACTGCAGCTCTGCAACTGACAACCTATCAAAATTCACGTCAGCGTGAATCCTAATACAAAAATTATATCGTCATACCACACAGAGTGACCGCTTCTTCAGTGACGTGCCACTTTTTCTCACTGCTAGTGTTTAAGGGCATCAACATGTAATTAACTGTCATACGGTAACTGGAAGTAATTTGCTACTGAGAATTTCTAGAAAATACTTGGTGACTTCACGTGAATATATCCAGTTTACAGGACGATGTATATTTTTCATCCTCCGATGCTCCCAGTATGGCAGTTGCAAAACCGAAGTTGTTTTAGCTCAGCTAATGGATGCTGTGTTTAATGCTTTCCCAGTATGTTGTGCACCTTTACACGGTCTTAACTTATATATTCATACATACAAAGCATAGATTCCATAATGGCGACATTGTTAAGAAACCATACAAATTAAACATAATGCATAATGTGGAAACATTTGCAAATTTCCAATTTCATTTAAAGCCAAATATTGTTGGCATTAGCGTGTTTACTGCACAAGCCACAGTGCCGTACAGCCCTGCAGGGGCTGCACGCCCTTATTGCAAGGCATAGGTCGACTCAGCCTTCAGAATGGTAAAATGATCAGCTGTTGGGCTGAGTAATATTAAAAGCCACTGATTGGTGTACCTAACAGCAGGCTACAGGTGAACTCACAGCCTGAGTTAGTGGTTATTCATTCATTGGATGAAAAGCAAGATATCTCTATGACTGTGTCATCATAACAGAAGATAATTTCACAGACAGCTAACGTCCATGGCACGGCAATTCATCCCCTTACTGGCGCTTTGAGCCGGCGAGGGTTAACCACATTAAGCTAGCATACGACCTATGTCAGCCGGTTCCATTAACACCTTTAGCCAACTATAGGCCAGCATGACAGCAGTCCTGGTCACAGGGCCTACTGTTCATGACAGCAGTCCTGGTCACAGGGCCTACTGTTCATGACAGCAGTCCTGGTCACAGGGCCTACTGTTCATGACAGCAGTCCTGGTCACAGGGCCTACTGTTATGCAGGACTCACTCTTCTTCCCTAGCAGTGGCCGCAGTCGCAGCGGCAGCCAGTACTCATTTCTGCCGCCCCACGAGTCGACCTGGGTGCCTGGTTCTGTGCCAAGTTGTTTACCGGTCACAAAACGGTCAGGCATGCAGGCACTAACTTGGCATAGAGTAACTGACTATGTTGATGGAGTCCGATGTGTTGCCACTATACCACACCAGCACCGTAACTATTGTCCTGGGTATTAGTATCATCAGCACCATAACCAAGAACCCTGATAACCTAGTTGTCACCAGTGCAGTTTTTCTGATAGATCCAACGAATCACAGCCTACGTAAATTACCTCATTACGAAAACTGGCTTTAAAAAAATCATTACCAAATGACAGTTAACCAGAAGCGTGGTAATGTCAAAAATTTCAAACTGCACCGTTTATCACCGGCACAAAGTGCCCTTGTTACTCTGATGTGGAAAATGTGGACTTTTTCTGGGCTGTGAGTTTTCTTCAATGTCCGCCGCTGGTTTGAAGTTTCAGTGTCTGTACTAACCAGTGGTCACCCTGATTACAGCTACTGCAGTCCAGCTGCAGTAATCTGCATTACACCAAGTATCTTCACGCTACAAAAAGCACGAGTCACATCAGCACGGGATCAGATGCTAAATGCTAGATGAAATGCTGCCAATCAGCAAGGTGGAACTATCTAACTTGAATCACGTCAACACAGCATCTCTGCTCACTGTGAACACTGCCTTCCATCAATCAATAATGCATTACCGGTGTAGTACTGACGGATTATACACAATTACTTCAGTCATACGATGTATCGGTGAATGTGGCAGCATTCACTGACATGAAACAGTCTCTCAACAAGACACAACTCAGGGCTCAACAGAAGCCGCTTTACGAATCCTCCATTGGCTCGGACTCTTCTGTTATGTCTGTCGTGCTGTCTAGCCGCTCTCTACAAACAAAGCATCATTAATGCTCCAACAGACTACTATGTAACTTGATGAACTGTCATTTTATCGAACTAGAGGAGGCCAATCGGCCTAGAGAGCTCCACCACTGACATAAAATTTTAAACATTCGCCAAAAATTTTTAAAGCAGAATTTCGAAAATTTGTTCCAAAGTTTTTTTGTATTGGCACATAGAACACGTATGCCAACTTTCGTAAGAATCAGACAAAAACTGTAGGAGGAGTAGTGATATGAAAAAAGTTTGACGACGTCCATCCATCCAGACATCAGTCAGCTGTACTAGAAGTTGTGCTGGCTGCAAGCAGCAGTGCAGCTAGAGAGTTAAGTGATATTCACACTTCATCATTGTACGTGTTACAGAAACAAGAGAACGAAATGCCTCGCTGCTAGTTCCTACAAGTTCCAGCTAGGCTGAATAAGTGCATGAGTGAGGCCACTCTTTAAATGTCTGCACCAGCTACTGTGACAGCATGTTGAGCTCTAATGAAATCAGTCAACCGGCCTTACTTACTTACTTACTTACTTACTGTTGACTGCCAGCAACAGAGACACAAACCTGCATTGTATTATGATAATAACTGTCAGATCTTCACACAGCAGCATATCAATGAGTGACAGAAGTCAGAAGCCGATGCACGAATATGTAAATGAACAAAATTTCAAAAAAATTCTAACTGTCATACCATGCCTCACAAGACTGTACCATGCCAATGACTTATGCCACCACTAAAAACGCACCAACTTTGGCAAGCTGTAGTTTCAACAGGCATGGACTAATTTTGATAATTTTTGGTAAACAGCATCAGCATACTTTTTTGACACACAGTGTATATTTACTTCACAGTTGGAACCGTTAACGACCAGTGAAACAAGCAATCATTACTACTATCTACTGATCTGTTCCTTTTTAACTGAACTGCATTCTACTTCCAATAGCATTTCATGTTTTTATATTGATATATGAGAATTCTGTCAGACGCCTACACCTTATAACAACATGTACGTCTTGCCTTTCTAGATTTAAATGACGTGAATTAAACACTGGTTTATTTATCTCATGACTTGTAAAACTGATCATATTTAACTGATCTCAGTCGCATAATTTGTAGCTAACACAGTTAAGCTACGAGGCCTGTCTGCTTCAGTGACTAGACACCAAACATTAGTATTTTAATGAGATAATTGTATCTTTCCATTTTTCATTTAACCCTTTAATCGCCACATTAAAACCGCAAAGCAACGGACCATTATAGAGCAACACGGTGATTGGTACACTGGCCGTTGATGGGCAGGCTGTTACATTTGGTACAGCGAGGAGGGGCCTGGGTGGGCTGTGGTCCCGCCCAGTCCCCTCCTCGCTGTACCATACCAAATGTAACAGCCCACCCATCAACGGCCAGTGTACCAATTTCATATTATTCGTTGTGGCACTATAATTACCTGTGCCCATTAAAGGGTTAACTTGACGCAGTTAAATACATAACTTGACACAACGCATGAATGAACAAACACACTGAATGAAGTCGATCTGTGAGCTGCTTGTTGCTGACACGACCGACAGACCAGCGAACGCCGACAACGTTTCTGCCTCTTCTCGCAGCCTATGTTGTGTGTCGAGATATGATGACTCAAGGGTCTCGGCAAACTTGCCAACCAGCGGCCAGTAGTCAACTGGTCAATGAAACACAAACACACACACCATGTGAAACTATTTCATTAACAAAGCAAATAAAATAAAATTAAGCACAGTTAGCACAATATATCGGAAAACTGCCCAAGAGTATAATAAATAAATAAATTTAAACAAGTAGTTCTGTCGCCGAGAGGCCGTGCGATGCTTTGTGTCCATCAGCAGTTAGCTTCAACAGTGTAATACCTTGAGCGCAGTCTGTTATTACTGTTACTTCAGCTTCAGATTTACCAATGCATACAATTAAATGCTGCTCTGTTGTCTTTGACGTATAAAACAACTTTGTCGTCGTCTCCCATCAAAACAAATGCCGCCACTTACCAGCAACTAGTTTCATCAACTTGCCACGGTTCGTCGCAGCTGAGTGTATTGGACATCACAGTTGAACAGTTCACAGCAGCAAACAATGTAGCCAGATATTGGCTGAGAATCGAGATTTTTACCTACCCCACCTGCATTCGACGCCCCCATTAGGGGGGTCCCTGTCAGGATATTGCCAAAACGTTTTGCATGCAAAAACTAGAATTAAGTGGCTACCCAACGGTGAAATAATGTTGAAGATATGTTTATTCGTTTCGACGGCAAACATGACGGACGGACAGACAGACAGACACTACATGACGGCATAGGCCATGCGGCAAAAATAAAACTGTGCACCTAAAAGTACCAGTCTCAAAAGTAAAGTAAAAATATCAGAAGCAGAACACGTTAGATTTTTAACCTAAGATTACTATAGACAACAAGCCAATACTTTGGCATTTGATCGTAGTTTTCAACGTCTCTATGGCTGGCCGACATGGACTTCTCTTCAACTCAGTTTCCATTGGCAAATCAATCTGTAAACAAAGGACATTTTACTTAACATCAAAGCAGTTGAACTAGCAGACTTGTTAACCCAACGGCCAGTTTATGGATGCCATAACTCACATTACAGATCAACGTTACACAAGTCACGTACATAGTGCACTCTTACTGGATGCCATAACTCACGTTACAGATCAACGTTACACAAGTCACGTACATAGTGCACTCTTACTGGATGCCATAACTCACGTTACAGATCAACGTTACACAAGTCACGTACATAATGCACTCTTACTGGATGCCATAACTCACGTTACAGATCAATGTTACACAAGTCACGTACATAATGCACTCTTACTGGATGCCATAACTCACATTACAGATCAACGTTACACAAGTCACGTACATAATGCACTCTTACTGGATGCCATAACTCACGTTACAGATCAATGTTACACAAGTCACGTACATAATGCACTCTTACTGATTCACGCATGGTTAACTGTACAATATCAACTCCTTGATTTGAATTACATGCAGCTGTATGTTGTATTTGAATTATATGCAGTGTATGTTGTATTTGAATTATATGCAGTGTATGTTGTATTTGAATTATATGCAGTTGCATTTGTACTGCACGCTGAAAGCCTATTTATAGTTCTGACTTTTATTTCGTATTACAAATAACTGACATATTTTCCAATACTACACCTTCACAACGCATTTAGTCGTACAAGTCTAAATGGTCAAGTACTACCCAGTGCAATTTCAAATCAGTGACGAACCTTTTCATTGAGAAGTGCTCGGAGACACGCCTCACTACAGTCAGACAGCGAGTCCAACATGTATCCTCCTTCAAGCACCATCACCACCTTGCGGTCGGCCACTGTCATCAGCTGCTGCGTCATGTGACCAAAGCCTATCATACATAGTATAGTATAGTACGGTTTAACATCACAGTTGACACATTGCAGGTCATTTTGGCGACGATTTTACAGCTTGTATGACCCAACCAACAGAGTCACAGCACTGAAGGACAATGGTCAGTCGACCAGGTCAAAGGCCAACCTCACCCGGCTCAGCTCACTAGACGTCGTTTCTGGTCTGGCATGCAACTCACGATTGTGTAGTGCCTTCACTAGAAGGTCAGGTAAACAAAGACGTAACCAAAAAAGATTTACTATGTATATAGCACCATGAAGGTCACAGACACAGAGGCACTCGGAAGACAAAGAGCTAAACCAAGCAAGATCAAAGCCGATACAGTCGACCGACCTGAAAGAACTGCTCGTACCTTTGTACACCATTATAAGAGTACACAATACTGCAGCACAGAAACAGTTTTATTAATATTCCCCTTCCTCCAGACCAACATCACATCTCAGATGTGGCCAACTGGAGGTGAGGGGGAAATACACTACATTGCGTTGACAGGCGTACAGCTCCTTCCAGTTCCAAATACAAAAAAGATATCAGCAATGTAAAATCAATTTGTATTTTAACTGCAGTTAGTTCATAATGATTACAAGCTATAAACACAGTGTAACAGTTTTAAATTGGCGACATCTGTATCAACATGCATAATCTCAAAATACAAATTACAGACAATCATGCTTGCATAAGACATGCTTTAGAGATGAGCTATAAATATGCTCGGCTCAGACCTGGCGATTATTGTATGGAACAAGTGCATTCACTACTTGGCAGAGCACGTACTGTCAGTAGAAAAAAATAATTGTGAGTGACATGAAGCATTTCATCAATGCACGATGACTTACACTGTGGGCTGACATGATATCCACCAAGAGGGAGTGGGTGTCCGACTGCTGCATCAAATCCAGCTGACACAAGTACCAACTGCGGTCGGAAATCTTTTGCAATTGGTAACACCACCGTCCTGTGTACAGACAGACAACGACAAATCACAGTCGACGTAACACGGCCACAAACTGTCTAATTCGTCGCACCCCTCTGTGACGCATTTCAAATTCGAATGTTGTCGAAATCTCAAATTTTCCCACATCTGAACCCGTTGGATGTACAGGGGGACATTTTTGGTTGAATTCGAATTTGATTTTGTGTTAAGAAATAGTTAACAGTTTTGAGTGGCTGGCCTGCAGAAAAGCATGAAATGGAAAACAATAAACACAGCCACACCCACTGCATCAGAAACGCGGCTAAGCACGTCGAATAACAGGCAATGACTAAGCTGTTGTTTAGTAACAATGTTGGCAAGTAGTTGGCGAGTCAAATCCGCATCCGCATTCGAATCCGTACGGATGTTAAATGTGAAATCCGTATCTGACAGAAGTGGATTTGAGCTGGATCCATCATGTCCCTAATGTCCACACAAGTCTTCCACATTCAAGGCATCGGCAATCAACAGGATATGGATATATACATTTACTCAGGTTTAGGCAGTGATGGGACCAAGTGAGTAACTGCCAAGATCGAGAAAGTAAACTTTAAGACCAAGACCAAGACTGCAACCTTATTAACCCACAAGACCAATCAGTGGACACAAAACACGAAGACCCTCATCGCTTTCCATAGTAACTACAGCTTTATCTTGCATCATTTCCAAAATAAAGCCAGATATTAGTCAAAAATCGGAATACTGCCATCCCATTTGGTACTGAAAAACTAGAATGGTGGGGCTACCCGACGGTGAAAAAACTTTGGGGATATGCATAACTGTTTAGACAGAATACCGGCGTGTGACAGACAGATGGGCGGACAGACATCTTGCCACAACACAGTGCGCACTGTGCATAGGTGTCGTGCGGTAAAACCTGAAAACAACAATTTGTTTGTCTTTCTACAAAAGAATCAAACATATTAAACACTGCTGTACCAACAACTACCACTTAAACACAAACTTGGAAATAAAGCAATCAGGCATTTGTCAAAGTAAAATCTAAATCTAAAAAAGAGAATAAAGAACTGAACAATACAAAGCAAAAACGTCTCATCTTCTCTGGTTAGCACAGGGCTGAGACAGCCTCTGGCGACAAGCAGCCTAAACAAAAAAAAAGGAAATTGTAAACGAAGCCAAAAAATACCGGAATGCAGCCAGGTACTCTGCATCACCCATCATTGCACCAGTCCACGCCACATTGACCGTGAATCCAAGTCCTCGATCAATCCCACACTCGGCCGGAGCACCTGTCCCCGGGAAAAAGTTGCCGTCGTCATATCGGTGCACAGAGATGTAGAGGACGCGTGGATCAGCATAGAAGAGCTGCTGCGTTGAGTTGCCATGGTGCACATCCCAGTCGACTATCAGTATCCGACGTAAACACAAACGCTCCAGCAGCAACTTGGTTGCTACGCCGACTGAGTTGAAGTAACAGAAACCCCTAAAATGGCATCATATTACAATATGACAGTGTTGTTAGTCATTTTTTCTACAAAAAAAACTTTTAACTTTTAACAGTTTCTGTGTCTGGAAGATAAGCTGCAAATTAATGAAGAAAAAATGGCAATTATATGACAGTGACAACATTATAATTACAACGGTTCATGAAAAATAACAGGGTGTCTACAGATCCAACCAAACAAATAGATTTCCAGTAGATTTCTTGGACATATTTTAACAAAATTCCAGTGGTTTTTACATGGTGATGGCCCCACGCACATGCTGATCACGTTTTCCCGATGGACTTGCCTTGGCCTTACTTACTTTCAGCTGACAATTGTCGGGCAGGGTCGCTAATCCCCGAGATCACAGTGATCCTGTTTACCCAGTAAAAGTAGCAAGCATAAAAAACTTAATAAACTGGGTTAGACAGTTCTCAATAACTAGACTGCAGCTAGGCTTTATGACTGGATGTCATTCTTGTCAATCACCGATCAGCGGCGATCACTCATCTATTATACAAAAATTTCCAGGAGAAGCAATTAAATTCCAGGAGATTTCCACTATTTCCAGAAGGGATTTCAAATTCCCGTAGATTTCCAGTAATTCCGGAAGTTGTAGACACCCTGAATAAATGAAGAGCAGAAGTCATACATGGCCTGTGTATCCTCAGCATGATGGCCCGGAGGTCGGACAACTGCAAAACCATTACTCAGTTCACCGGTTGCTACTTTAAATGCCAACTCAATCACACTTCCAGTTGCCTGCAGATCCACCAGTGACAAAACATCGCTAAGGCAGGCAGATAATTAGAAGCAATCAAATAGTTAGTTCTTAGTACAAAACACAACGTCACTGTACTGTACTGATCTGTTACTATGTCACTAACACCACAAACAAAGGTGTGTTCTGAGAGCTCAAACTCCGCCAAGGTTCAGTCCTGCATTGTCTCGGACAGTGTGGCTGCATAGTTGGAAAGAAGTGCAGTGACGGCCCCTGTCAAGTGAGTATTACATCGTGTAAAGCCCGATCCACACTATGTTAATTCAGAAGTTGAAAAATGATCACAGATCCACATCCGGCTCTGGATCAACATTAAAATTTAACCACTTCTAGAGGGCCACCCTCAGCACATGCCTATCATATTTAGTTGACATCTATCAACATGTTCGTGAGTTATCCTGCTCACACACAGAACACAATCATCACATAACTGCCTTCGCAGAGTAAAAATCATACTAAGAAACCTGTTTAACCCTTTGAATGCTAAAGGTAAGGAAACCGGCCTGTCAGTACGTGAATATACCCAAAGGGCCGGAAATCAAGTTAACCCTCTACAACTCAAACCTAATGGGCCGGTAAACTGCCATCCAAAACTGATGTTTTCAATAACTGTAGATAATTATGGGGGCGAGGTTATTGTTGCGAATTTCAGGGAAACCGGGGGTTTAAAGGGTTACAAAGTAGCCAAGATTTACCAGTCGTGCAGCAAGTACGGTGTCATCTTCACACCACACTGTGTCTATATCAACACCAATCCCGCCACACGGCAGCTTGCAGAACCTCGGTGCAAATAACTCTGTAATGCAACAAACATTAATGACTGTAGCCATGACCATTACATCTCACACAGTGCTACACAGTGCTGACAAGAATATGAACACATCTTGGCAACATCAATATTTGTCTTCAAGCAGCAACTGAAGATGTTCTTGTTTAGATGCTCGCTGTATTGTGACATCAGCAGCTGGTTGGATTACTGTAAGTCACTTTTTGCTACACTACCAGCCGGTCAGATGTCTCGACTTCACTCTGTTCTTGGAGCAACAGCTCGGCTCATGCTGCAGCAACAAGGTCGGGCTCCCGTTTCATCTGCCATCTTCACTCTGTTCTTGGAGCAGCAGCTCGGCTCATGCTGCAGCAACAAGGTCGGGCTCCCGTTTCATCTGCCATGCGCAACTCGCTACACTGGCTCAACTTTCCACAACGGGTCACCTACAAGTTGTGCCTGTTGACATACAAATGTCATGATTTGGCACCTGACCAATCTCTGCGTGCGCGCTGCAACGGTCAATGGTCATTCTCGGCTGCGATCATTGGATGACCATCAGCTGCTCGTCCCACGGACAAGTACAGTCACCCTTGGTCTGCGTGTTTCCAGCACCTCTGGACAAGCATGCTGGAACGCTCTACCCACTGCACTTTGTGATATGGCAGTCACATTGGGATTGTTTAGGCAGACGCTGAAATCATTTTTACCGCGCGACGCATATGCATAGCGCGGACTATGCCGTGGCAAGATGTCTGACTGTCTGTCCATCCGTCACACGCCGGTATTGTGTCTAAACGGTTATACATATCGTCAAAGTTTTTTCACCATTGGTAGCACCACCATTCTAGTTTTTCTGCACTAAACGGGATGGCAATATTCCGATGGGGACCCACCTAATGTGGGCGTCCAATGCAAGGGGGGAATGAAAAAAATCACGATTTTCAACCAATATCTCGCTTTATCTGGCAAATGATGCAAGACAGAGCCATAGTTACTATGGAAGGCGAATAGGAAACCACACCCAAGCTTTCGAATGGTACCGATTTGAATGAACTTGAGTGACCTCTAACCCAGATTTCAAGTTCAGGATATTCAACATCAAATAACTCAAAAATGGTACCAGATAGAGCTATATTTACAATGGCGGACCAATAGAAAGTCGTATATGGTCTATCAAACAGTGCTGTTTTCGATGATCTTGAACAACCCTTATCCCAGTTTTCAAGGTCACGCCACTCTTTGATGCTGAATATCTCATAAACAGTTAAAGATGTTCCCATAGTTTCTATGGAAGGCAAATAGGAAACCGCACCCAAGCTTTCAAATGGTACTACCAGTTTGAATAGCCTTCAGTGACCTTATCAAGGTCATGATTACTCAACATCAAATAACTTGAAAATGGTACAACATACAGCTATACTTTACAATGGCCGACCAATAGAAAGTCGTATATATGACCTATAGAACGGCGCCATTTTCAGTGACCTTGAATGACCCCTACTGCCAGTTTTAAGGTCATGCCATTCTTTGATGCTGAATATCACAGAAACAGTACGACATACAGACATAGCATCATTGAAATACTAATAGGGACTTACACACGCCCTACGTAACACTGTCACTTTGAATGACCTTGAGTGACTTAGCAAAATACCCAATGACACAAAGCGTCGCGCGGTCTCTCTGCAACAGCTGTGCTTCTTGTTTTGTCACATATGAAGGCCATGGCATCCATGTCATGGCAAGGGTCTTTGTGACCTTTGTTAAGGGGAATTTGAAATGCTTGTTATTACTATAATTATTTGATTGACACACGTCATGAAACTGATGTCTCGTGTCATTTCCGTTGTTAAGTGCTCTGTAGGTTTTCCAACCATATGAAGCTCCATATGACGCTGTAATAGCAGCAGCAGCAGCAACAACAATATAATAATAATGACATCCTTTTGTTTTTAATGCTGTAGTACTTTTGAAACTGCGGATATTAAAAATAATGATGAAAGACTACAAATATTATCTGTAATTGTATCATTGAAAGCATTATGCAAGAAATATAGAGAACAAGCTATAATTGTAAACAAAATATAAGTTCTCCCCTCACTTTCTCGGTTTTTGTTTGCCACAATAACCTCGGGCTAGTCGTGAGTTTCCTAAAGATCACCAGAGAGAAACACTTTAGAACTGTTGGGAGTGTGACTACTGCAGGCCAGGTGTCCTCTCTGATGCACAGCTAACAGTGTCAAATACAATATAGAATATAAACAGATAGACAAGAAAAGAAAGACAGACAAATATAACGACAACATTTGACAATAACTGATACTAGTGACTGACCAAAGACGGCGGGGTCGCGGTGCCGAGCACTGCTGGCGTACATGTGAACATACGTTTCACTGTGACTTGTCTGCAGTTCTTCTCTTGTAGCTCGGCGACACTTCACCACCTGACGTCAGCCACATAACAAGTATAACAGCATCTTCAACTAGAGACGGATGGCGATCCCACTCAGCATCACAAATAAAACTCAGCCAACTTTCCCTGACCATGATCCAAATTATTCCACGACCCATCTCGGATGCAACTACTGTTATGTAATTTTTAGTCGGCTCCTCCTCCCCTACACTGACTCCTTTATATCACCGTTTAGTTCTGTATGCAACGAACATTGTGAGTATTTCCAATTTAGTATTGTTTTCTTTTTTTAGAAAAAAGAAGGAAATAACTAATAACAGAGTGGACTTTTATGAATAGGCAATAATCAAGCTTCTGGACTGAAACTTTTTATAACAAAACAGCATAGTTTGGAGAATACACCATTTTCCCGGAACACCAGCAAAATTCCCTAACTTTCATTGACCAAATCAATTCCATGACATTCCCAGGTCAGTGATAACCTTGACAGAGCTTCAGGCCATGCACAGTCATATGATGCGTCTGCCGCAGCATGTGTGTAACGAACTTGCCAGCTGTATGGACACTGGACATCGGGTCATAGTTAAAACATAACAGCCTTCGCTGTATACAGCCTACGAGGCATGACAATATTTCTAATCACACACATTAACACGACAGCTTGTTGGCTTTACAACAGGGACTCAGCAGAAACTGCAATAAACTACAACAATCGAGACTGCAAATCATCTACGGCGTTTAGTGACGGGTGAACCACAGAAAAGTAACTTTCAACTAGAAATGCTACTCAACCCAATGGGCGGTCGAGAATGATGCCTCGACCAGGTCACGAGACCTTGACCTCTGATCTTTTGCATCTGAGTTGTCGTGACACAATCGACCTGTCATGTTTGGTTAAAATTCGTCAGATAGTTATTGAGATATCTAACCAAAGGGACTTTTCGACCTATTTTGGCACAGCGTGTCCTTGAACTTTGACCTCCTGACCCCAAAAGCTGAACGTTTCATGTATTTGCTCCGTAGACCACTGGTGTCAATTTGCATAAAAATCGCTTCATCGACAATCACTTCCAGTGCTGACTTTATTAACAGCTCATTTCCACTTTCCATACCACAGAATTATAACTGCCTCATCATGATGGAAGAATAAACTGTGCTTGATATAACATGGAACTGGAGTTGCTCCAAGAACAGTCCATATTGACAATCAAGCAATAGAGACAGTATCCAGGTTTACATACTTGGGCTCTGACATAGATTCCGATGGCTACTCCTACCCAGAGATACACAGACG
>Ga0209149_1000706_pt1 | contig 14744 bp, 12 predicted proteins | sample WorMetTyACAVOLI2_FD_187423 | JGI IMG/M metagenome (GOLD analysis project Ga0209149, IMG submission 187423) | Marine gutless worms symbiont microbial communities from Max Planck institute for Marine Microbiology, Germany - Olavius algarvensis... ... | reverse complement strand
ATAAGGAGCAGTTTATTAATGTTCCCTCTAACTCCAGACCAACATCACTGATTAGACGTGGCCACGGAGGATGAGGGATGATGCAGTTTTAGGTCGTGCACTCCCTCTAGATCGAGGGCTAGGACCGGAGACGATACAAAAGCCGCCGCTCGTCAAAGCCTAAAATGCATTTTAAAAATACAAAAAAATAAAATATGGCGGAAAACGATTTTCAATATGGCGGACGGAATTCTTACACCATGCAATGTGGCACAATCATGACATTAATTTCGCCAGGTGACTGCACCTTGCAATGTGTCATGTGGCTCTGGAATCATGACAGTGAATTCACCAAGTGACAGCGCCCTACAATGTGATTCAGTGGCATGTCATCCTAGGATGACATGCCATGCCACTGAATTCGCCCAAACGTCCGCCAAATTGGAATTTTACATCTGGTTTCGATTTCGACCATATCACCGCAGTCGACATGTCATTTTGCACCAATCTGTGAAATTTTATCCTAATCGGACCACCCTCGGCAGCAAAAAATGACGTCATGTCGATTTTCAAGATGGCGGATCTCAGTCATCTTGGATTTTAGGGGTCTAATAATGGGTTCTATGAAAAGCCCATGTAAGACTTCCTGTAGGTCGTCAGATACCATAGGTTTAAATTGCTTAGATTTTGAGAAAATCGCGTTTTTTGCATTTCGGCGACAAACAGATTGACAGACAGACATACGAACAGATGGACAGCATCGATGCACTAAGCCGCTCTCGCTATCGTGAGCGGCGGCTTAATAATATATACACAATGTACAGCGATTATACAATGCGTTCCAAACTCGAAGTGACGCCGAAATGCAAATTACTGTAACAGCAACATATGCCTATATTATCACAAGTTACCCCGCTGTCGCAGAGAGACCGCGCGATATGCTTCGTGTCTGTCAGCAGTTAGCTTCAGTAATACAAACAGTACAACACGTCGAGCGCAATCTTCTGGTGTTAGTTACTTCCGCTTCAGATTTACCGCTGCGTACAAATAAATTATGTATAAGTGAAGTAACCGACTTTCAACATTCCGGGGAATAATCGCACTCTGAGCGATGTCGAGGAGCACTGACCGGCCTATAGCTTTGTAATGGACCGCCTACCGGCTTGAATCGATCACGCGACTGCAGTCTGGTCCAAGGATATAAGCCGCTCAGCGCTTCGAAACATCGCTCAGAGTGCGATTATACCGCGGAAGGTTGAAAAGGTCGGTTACTTTACTTACATAGTATGCGAGCACGACCGCCCAGCGAAAATGGAATACAACGTTAGTTTATGTAACTGTACGGATTGTATCGTCGGACGTCAACTGGTCACTCCAGCAGGGCCGTGCGTTGTTACGTGTTCGTGATGTCGTTGTCTGCGGTTATAGTGAATGTATTTCGTGTCGCATCGTCATTGTCGTCACTGTCGTGTAGCATCGTCGTGACTTCGTCCCGTCGTCGAGTACAGCAGAAAACGGTTTCCGTTGCTGACCGGAGCAAACCTATGACTAAATAATGACTAATGGAGCATTTACACTGCGTCGGTAAGAATTACGACTATTTCAATAGGCCCTATTTGCATTCTTTTGCTAGAATGATTTTCGCTTAACCCTTTAGCGTGCAAAAGTAAATCGAATAATATGAAGTCGGTACACTGGCCGTTTATGGTTGTACATTTAGTACAGCGAGGATGGGCCTGGGCGGGGCCGCAGCCCGCCCAGACCCATCCTCGATGTACCAAATCTGATAGCCCACCCATCAACGGTCAGTGTAGCAATCAACGTATCGCTGTATAATGGTCGGTTGCTCTGCGGTTTTAATGTGCCCGTTAAAGGGTTAAGTTCTTAAAATGTTCGGTTTTTGCATAGTTGTTCCATATGTACGTTGGCAGAATAAAGTACGCGTATATACGCCTGTTCAGCACCGTTACGTAGGCCTATATATAATGCGTATGGACCTACTAGTAGGCCTATGCATTTTATTTTCTGCCGCCGTGCCAGAGATTGCGCTTTCTTCAGAAGAAAGCGTAATCTCTGGCACGGCGGCAAATTCTTCATGTATGTTCGCGCGCAAATGCACGTAGTTTCATATGTTTTATGCTTTGTGCGTGCTGTCTTTTGTTATAATTTATTAGTACACGAGCACGCCGACCACTGGGTCACGTTGTCGTGACTTCCAGACAGTGGAAGCAGTCAGTCAACCGAGACGACCCGAGCCGGGCTACGTGACCTTAGCCGTGGTCGTGCATTATCGGTGACCGTGCATTATCGGCGTCGATAATGCACGGTCACCGATATTGCACGACCACGGCAACTGTTTATCGCACACCAACACTCACCGATCGATAGCCAGCTATTCGTCCAGAATTTCGTTACCTCGCGATGCCTATGCACAGCGCGGAGTATGCAAGATGTCTGTCTGGCTGTTCGTCACACGCCAGTAATCTGTCAAAACGGTTATACATATCTCAGAAACGGTACGAGATACAGACATAGTTACAGTTGAATACTAATAGGGACTTACACACTGCCTACTCAACAGTATTATTTCGAATGACCTTGAGTGACTTAGCGAAATATTCACTGACACGAAGCTTCGCGCGGTCTCTTTGCGACAGCTAAGCTTCTTGTTTGAACAAATGTTGCATCATCTGTCGACAAAATTCACCAATTTAATTAATAATTTTGTAAAGTTTGCATCGCAGAAACGTGTGCCATGAACTTCGCTGAAATGCGTAAGGAATATCTACGTCAAACGATTGACAATTAAAGTGGTACGAAGGATGTTTAATTCTAATAAGACATGTCGATACGATACGATAGTGTGTATATTTTAACGTGCAGTAAAAAGCTGACGGGTAGCCAGCTTAATCTACCACACGGAATAAACAAAAAATCAAAATGTGAAACTAAAAATAAAATGAAGTGGTTTATATCTCGGCGTCACAGTGGCTGTTCAGGACAAAGTGTCAATCAAATGTTGTTAGTTGCTCGATGTTCTTAGCCGACGACTTACATCGCCCAATCAAGTTGCGGTTCGAGTTTCTTGTCCACTATAAGCTTACTGCTGCTGTCATCGTCGTTAGTCGTAGTCCGACATGTCACTATGCTCAGCATGTCATGCTACTATGCAACTCAATTACACCAGCTCTGCAACACTGCTATATCGTATCGTTCTGCTGCGTAAACTTGCAAAAAAACACGCGAGACTAGTAATACGTCGAAATGCGCTCAGGTTCCAAAAGTCGGTGCCCGGATCCCAGGTTATGTATCACATTAGGTGGTTAAAACGGTTCCATTGAATTTACGAGATAGGGTTCCTATTAGTGTTTAGTGAGTGAGTAGTTTCTTAACGGTACATCAGCACAAAAGGGCTATTTAGTGCCACGCTATTAGTGTTCAATAGTAACTATATAGATCTATGACGCAGTGTTTAGCCACAGTTCATGAACGTGACCAGCCAACTACAACACCAACGACGATGTAACACGATCTTACGCATAATACGCCTCTCATGTGAGAGGCGCGTCAACAGTTAAGTTGCCTAAGCGGCATCACGCTAATACAAGACAAATATACGTGCACCTGCGATTGGCCACAATATCCCAGCTTCCACATCTGTTAGAGATGACGACACTCTGCGTGGCCGGAGTCGACGCCGGCAACGCCGTGATACCCAGTACGGGGCCCCCAACTTCCGACGGTGTATTGTACATTCTCACATGGGCGATGGAACGATACCGACTGTGGGTAACAATTAGTTCACAGAAAACCGTCAATCTGTGAACGAAACCTTAATTTTGACATTTGGGGGCGCGTGCACAAAAACTGAGGGCACACGGGCCCCCTAAACTGTACGCTGTAAATTTTAGCCGTGGTCTTGTATTATATACGTCAGTATATGGGACATCTGTTGCACACAGAACGAGCCACCTCCAGGGAGACGGCCATTCAAAAATAGACCAAGTCCAAAAGTGTTTTTGCAGAGTTTGGCGTTCAATAGAAAATGTTAGGGTCGACCGAGGCGACCACTTTTGACGGTGTTCAGGAGACTCACGTACACACGTCCAGGATCGACAGAAATATCCTGCCTGCGTCCAATAACTAGCGCGCAGGAAGCCGTCAATTTTGGCAGAAAACCGCAATTTTTCACGTGCTGGGCTGTGGTGGTAAAGGCGCACGTGTGAACGCTTCCATCGAAATGTTAATGGTTCTCGCACAGCGCAGCGCGTCTAGTGTCAACGGAGCCTTACAACGGCCGCGTCAGTAAGGGTGACCTGGATGGACATCGTAAGACTTCGAGCCTGGCAGATCCTCAGTTCAAGCTACCACCGCACTTAGCTTACTGTCAATTTTTGGAGAATCTTGTCGCAGTAATTCTGGCAAACAACATCAAGACGCTCATGGCATGTGAAGTTGACCAGAGACGTAACTAAGATTTTAGGTTTGGGGGTCGAAGCCCAAAGGGGGCAAAAAGGACTAGCATCGAAAACGCTATGATCGAGGATGTTCCCTGTCCAGAAAAAAAGCTTAGAATTTTTGTCTCAAAATTGCATGTTCTGGCGCACTCTGGTGCACTTTTTGAAGTCGATAATGCCTCATCCAGCTCATAATCTATTACGGACTTGACTTCATTTGGGGATAAAGTTTTTCATGGAAGGCTTCACCCCGCACCTCCGCTTGACTGCCCCCTCCTGTTAACGTCTCTGCATGGAGTTGACTGTATTTGTTGAAGTGTGCGATAAGCCGACCGCGTCTTCATAGGTGGGTCCTGCTCTCAAGTTAGAGATCGGTCTGCTGCGTAATCACAGCGTTCGCCTCCATCCCCTCGTCGTCGTGCCGCGTCTTCCTGGCCGCCACCGCAGCGGTCGCCGGCGACGATATCCTGCGACCGACGCTCACGTTGGTCTGCTCCTGCAGCTCCATCTTCCGCAACGCGTTGAAGCCGGCCGCGGCGCCGTCGCCCCCGCCCGCACAGCAAGCCATCAGACGGAAGAAAGCCTTGCGAAAGTTGTCGGACAGGAACGCGTAGAGGATCGGGTTGATGCAGCTGTTCATGTACGCCAGACAGTTGGCGGCCATCTTGGCCACCGCGAACGACATGGTCTGGTCGTTGACGGAACTGAAGAACTGCAGCATAAAAATGACCTACGCACACGTACACAGCAGCGAATACGATCTCGACAGGTAAGCTGGCAACTGTAAGTCAAGTCGTTGCATACTGAAAGTCGTAGAATTTACTCGTTTGTCACATTTGTTATTAACCCTTTAATCGCCACATTAAAAATCATCTCTGTTTGAGAGATAGCATAAGTTGCTACATGTATTTTAGTTCCTCTTTTTTTCTTAATTGTTTTTAATCATTCTGTATTGTACATTTTTTCCATGGGCTATGACCCTGCTACTGAAATAAATTGAATTGAATTGGAAACCGCAGAGCAACGGGGCATCATATAGTAATACAGTGATTGGTACACTGGCCATTGATGGGTGGGCTGTTACATTTAGTACAGCGAGGAGGGGACTGGGCGGGGCCGCAGTCCGCCCAGGCTCCTCCTCACTGTACCAAATGTAACAGCCAACCCATCAACGGCCAGTATACCAACTGCGTATTATTCGATGTAGCACTATAATTGCCTTCGGAGTCTAAAGGGTTAAGATATCATAGATAAACTAAAAAAACCTACTCGACCCAAGAGGGTCAAAAATGATGCCTTCGCCAGGCCTCTAAATCGATCTTCGGCCTCGCGCGACCTTGATCTTTGATCTTTTAACTCCAAAAATTAATTGGTCGTTTGATGCTCTCGACCTGTAGACCAGTTGTGTTGATTGGTATCAAAATCGGTTTATTCGTTTGAAAAAAATATCGTGTTCCACTTTCGGCTGCAGCAAGGTAAAACCACACGATACGCAAATTTCTCGCAACCTTGTCATGCTGTCGCCAAGCAGTGCAGTACTATAACACTGCACGCGACGCACTGGTCCTGTGTGACTGCAGAACTTCGGCTGACGGCCGAAGAGGCGAATATCAGCACCGTTTTATGGCTTGGACAGAACCTTTATCTTTATCTGAGTTAGCTGTGAACGATGAAAATCTAACACGTTTTTATTTAATTTGCGCTCAAACGTTCAAACTCGCGGGTGGAAGAAACTGCAGACGGCGGCAAACCTGCATCGGTAGCCAACAGGCGGCGAAGATGACGACGACGATGACGACGAGGCGTGTGACTCGTCTCTTGGCCCTCGTCGACTCCGTCTGCTTACCGTCTCGCCGCCCGCTGCCGCCGGCCATGCTCTTCCTCAGCAGCCGGCGGACCATCGCTCCGTACAGCAGGCAGACGGCGACCAGCGGAATGAGGAAGGCGAATGCGAAGAAGGTGCCGTAGAAGACGCGTGCGTGATGCATGTCACCCGAGACGACACGCTCGTTGACACACGTCGACCTTTGCTCGTCGTTCTCCGTGAACTCGTAAACCTGCCAATGTGAAGGCAGCGGCCACGCCTACTTCCACGACTAGTGATAGGCCACATTCGTCAAGGTAATTGTAAAATCGTAATTGACAGCGCTTACCACAAAAACGGGGTGTCCAACTTAAAGACTCCAATCAAAAACCAATTTAAAAAACTAGAAATCAATATGCATCACCTCCACGGGGCAATACAATACCGACAGGCTCCTTGACCGATTCTAACGAAATTTTGTGTCGTTGGTGGATTCCTAAGTCTTCCGTTCTCTTAAGTAAATTTTAACATTATCGGTATAGAAATATGGGCTTAAGTAGCTAAAAATCATGAAAATTTCGAATTTTTGGTAAAAATTTACCCCAAGGAACAAATACCCCGGAGCAATTTTTTTTACAAAATAAAGGCGTGGGAGGGTGTCCCAGGTCCGTACCCTCACGCCAAATTTCACCAGTGTCACTCTTTAAATGTGGGCTTACAGCCCCCAAAATCGCCGAAATTGGTAATATTTTGTATAAATTGGCCCAAAAAAGGGGTATACCCCCTTAAGCGATTTTTACAAAATTTGGCTTGGGGGAGGGGCTCCCAGGTTTGCACCCTCACGCCAAATTTTACCGCTGTGACTTGAAAAACGTTACCTTACAGCCACCAAAATCGCAAAAAAATATTGGTAATTTTTGGTATATATTTGCCCCAAAGGGGTATATCCCCTTAAGCAATTTTTACAAAATTTGGCGTGGGCAGGGTCTCCGACGTCACCACAATCACGGTAACTTTCATTTTTGTGGCTTTGAAAATGTGGCCTCACGGCCGCCAAAATCGCCAAAAATTGCAATTTTTTGTAAAAATTTTCCCCTAAGAAAAAACCCAGGGGGTCCATAGAGAAACTTGAATATAGGTGCACAACTAGAAACCTTACTCTTTGCAACGGTACCATAATTGTTTTGAAAATTTTACTACTTCATAGCGTTTCCGTTATCACAAACTTCGTAATTCCAAAGCGTGACAAACAGACAGACAGACAAAAAAATCATCACACTTTCTCGTCTACAGCCGGCGCGCGACCCACGACCCACCATATTTGGCATGGTGATAGAGCAGGTCCGTCCCGTTTTTGCACCCCGCTAACTTTTTTTGATCCGATGAGTAGTTTCGCCGCTAGGGACTATTGAAAATTTGAGGGAAAATGCCCCAACCGCGGGAAAATGCTTATAACTTGGTTGTTTGTCCCCCGAAAGCAACCAAATTTGAAACTTAAAATCCACCTAGAAACGCGTACAAAATCTGAAAATTTCGTAAAAATTGGGCAAACGAATGACCACTGAGGGGCAAATTTATGGCCAAAATTCGAAATTTTGACAGTGTTGGGGGCTGTATTCCCACATTTCTGCCCCGATAAATGTGAAATTTGGCACGGTGGAGCGGACCATCGGTCCGCCCCCCATGCCAAATGTCACGCTTGTCGGGGCAACGTGTCGCCCCTGCGGGGCGAATAACCCATTTTTGGACCCCTGAGTAAAAACAAACCGGCATGGCCGCGCTACGCGCAGGCCTGCCGATAGTAACAGTCAGCTGCATATAATCGCATATCTGCTACATAATGACGTGTTTCAGATTATTATAAAGTTAACTATAAACGATGACTGCGAGATCTCTCAACGCAACAGTGAAGTGTTGTAGTACATCAGTGCATGAAAACGGTGGCCCCAAAATAAATAAGTAGATAAATAAACAAACAAACAAACAAACAAATATAAGTGGCAAGAAATTGACCTTGTAACTTTGATTTTTCAGCTCCTGCTTTACAAGCATTTAACTTATTGCGATTATGGTCGTTTGCTCTAAACGTCGAGCAAGTTTAAAATTCGTATATATATATATATATATATATATATATATATATATATATATATATATGGCTTTTCGTTCAAAAGTTATGACACATTTCCTGTCTCATCATTATGCGGCCTAGTAACCTGGAACTTTGAACTTTTGAAATCTATCCAAACGGTTACTCGTGACAAGGGCCACCTTTCTACAAATTTGCGATTTGCTGGAATTTTAGTTTTTACTTACTGGGAGGCATGGAACAGACGGACGGATGGACAGACGGACGGGTGCAATCAGTAATGCGGCTCCCTGTATCAAGAACCGCATAATAACGTACCTGAAACACGGGCAGCGTCGGTGCGTTTGCGCTGACAATGATGAGCCAGGCGACGACGAGGGCGACGGACGTGTTGCGGACATTTCTGATCGTCATAGAGGTAATGGGATGAACGACGGCCAGATAGCGGTCGAATGACATCAGTACCAGCGTGTAGACGCTAGCGTGAGCCGTCACGTGAATTACGTACTGATATATCTGCATCATAGTTGTTAAACACGTATTTTATGTCTTTTATTTTTCTATAAAGAACATGTTTTTAAATGTTTTATTCTATGTATATTTTTTTGTTTTAAAAAACATTTATAATACTGACTTGGCCCAAAGAACCATAGAATAGATGCTCATTTTTTGTGAACTTATTTCTTCATTAGATAGCGAATGAATTAACGAAGTCATACTGCCTACGCCCGACAACAATGTTTGTTTAAATTGTTTTGTTTTATTTTAGTGCATGGCTACCTTAATAACTTAATACTCGTCGTCGTCGTCGAGAGCGGGAAAATGTTTTAAATGTATTAAAATGTTTTTTCATGTGTTTAACATCGTATAAAAACATGTTTTTTATGTTTTTTACTCTCACATCGATGTTTTTTACAACTATGATCTGCATCACCGACACTTGTAAAACTTGCATGATTGGGCTGTCATGTAGAGAATAAACTTAAGTTTAAGCCGTTTTGATAGAATACCGGGACGCATTTTTACATAACGTACCACGTCCTGGGTCATGCATAATGCATGAGTGTGTGGCAGCCCCGTGATCGCATGGAAATAGAGGATTCATACGGTTAACATATATGAATAATCACGGAAATTGACGTTAATTGGCAAATAGTGGCAAACAGTACAATGAAAAATGACTTAGAAAAAGAAGTAAATAAAAAAAGATAAAAAGTTATAATACCACCACGGGATTCGAACTCACAACCTATGCCATAAAGCATCTTGCCCACTGGGCTATGGGGGCAGTCGGTGACAGCGGTCTAAAGGTGCAATATAAGCTAGCGCATGTTAGGTACACGCCCTCTTAATACAGGCACGTGCGTAGACCAACCAATCACGGGGCTGCCACGCGCGCATGCATTACGCATGTCCTAGGACGTGGTACGGATTGTATATATGCTACCGGGACGTGACGGACAGACAGGCAGAAATGCTATACGATACGATACGATACGATAGTGTGTTTAACGTGCAGTAAAAAGCTGACGGGTATCAATATATCAATATCAATATCGCGCGTCAGTGACACGCGTCCGACGCCCGATAAAAATATCATCAATTTCTCGAAGAGGATAATAGCGGACACTTTGAAAGACGGGCTCCTATTAGGCGGAGGAATACAGCATCGTCGCAGTTCACGTGCGGAAGTAAACAAGTTCCTGTTCGCATACGTAATGTTGTTTAAACGCGTTTATTTTCGGCAATATTTCGTCTACTTGAGCAAAAAAATATTTAACTGCTGCAACGTATTACTGTCATTACCACAAGGTTCGCGGCTTGGATCATGCATCCTATTTACATCATCTTCTTCCCACACCCCGATTTAATGCAGTTAGGCCTACGTCTAGACTTAGATCATACGAAATTTACCCAAGACCGTCCACCCGTACAAAGCGATATTGTTCCCTCGTGCAATGGCCTTTCTCACTACCAGAAAAGGACTGCCAACAGTTTTAACATATATCCATCCGCCTCATTTTACACATATTGGAGAATTCATTTATTAACAGTTATTATTATTATTATTCCTATTTTTTATTTATTTTTTATTCCTATTACTATTATAGTACTAGGCCTACTTCCGTAGCCTATATAACTTTTCTCCCTTTTTATCTCATAGTATTAATTCAAACTTAACTGTAATGTTATATAGTTTTATCGTTTAATCGTCTACGTACTCGATTATGTTGTGTGATCGTCTCTGTTTTGATTGTTCTCTTTGTGTTATTCCATATTCAGCTATACAGCTATATTGCTGCAAGTGTGTCATTAAACGTTCAGTTCAGTTCAGTCAAGTTGGAGGTAAAGTTTCGCGATCAAATAGCAGCGGTTATCTCGGAGATTATAGGTCGCAATGGACGCCATTTTTCCTCGCGTTTCCTATTGTGACACAAATAAGCTGGCAGTACGGGGGCTGTGGTTACAACAGTGTTTGAGCATCGATACTGCAGCTGTTTGTACAGCTTCTCACAAATGGTTAGGCCAACTCAGTGAGCAGAATGTAAAGACATGGTCACATCTACGATACGACTACGAGTCTCGCACGGCTCTTCGTGCAAAACTCTTGCTGCGAGACTCGCACGAGGTAAACTATGAAGGTAAATGTAAAGTGGATTTATATAGCGCCTAGTCGTGAAAACTCTAAGGCGCTCAGGCATGTTAAAGTTCGCGATCGAATAGCGATCGAAGCTCTGCACGTTACGACACGCCACGAGGAAGCAAGAGACAAGCGGATAAAGTCTTATCTGCGAAGTTCCATGGGAGATCAGCGCTTGACAAATCTTTGCCTTCTTAGCATTGAACCAGGACTCAGTAGTGAAATCATCAAAAGCTTTATGGTGCAGTCGTAGATGCATTCGCCTCTACTGGAAAATGCGGGATAAACTTGAAACATTAACGCGGATGGGGTTTTGAGCAACAACACAACACAACACTTGTTGTTCAATATTTTATGTATCTGCTAACTTGTGTCGAGACCTTGTATACTGAAGTACTCTGTATAGTAATTTTTGGTCTAGTCTCTATTTATGTGTCGTCTTGATATAACAACGTTATGTCTGTACTAGGAAAGGGTTATTAGGTTATTATGAGTCTATGAGATGCCATCCTTCTTCTGATTGCTGACGTATGCTAGCGAGAACTCAGTTTTTGTCGAGTCAGACCGAAGAAAAATCAGTGTTATCTGGAATAACTGATTATTGATTGATTGATTGAACTGCTTTTTCCACATCTTCTCCTGTTGCTGGCGAGAGAGTGTCAGACCATTGCATATGCTTTGTCGCACCATGCCATTGTCCTACTTGATTGATCAGAGCAAATTGTTATTTTGGAAAAAAATGCATGTGAGTGACAATGTCACTTTGTATACTCCATCGTGTCGTGACTCAGAACAGTTGCTGTAATCACAGACATTCACAGTTCTTCGTCGTTGCTTGTAGCTCGTATCGTAGACGTGTCGTAGATGTAACCAGGTCTTCACTGAAGCTTTCTAATACCCAGTGTCGACACAGCCTCGTGTAACAGACCGTTAGCGACGATCCGACGAATAGATCATTTTGCGGCTTAGAGCGTCGCAGAAAAGCTTTTATCATGAACCTGCACCGTAGGTTTCTTCCAGCTGTGCAAATTGAATTAAAGCGGACTATCAGTGATGGGCAAATATCAAATCGAATCTTAAATCACAATTTTAATCAAATTTAAACTTTTAGAAATTCCAAAAGTTCCGCTTGGTGAAAACACAGTCGTTCAAACTATAATAACTCAAAAACAGCTAAAATGGCAGTCGAACTCATCACGCATGCAATCACTGCTCTATAGTGTCAGACTGTCATCGTCCGGTCTGCACAGTGCATATGAAATCAACATCTGATCATTGTGCACGAGTTGTGATTTGTTGATATCGCAAATTAAATCATGATAAATTCAAATCAAATCACATGATTTCAGAATCAAATATTCCAGTAGTCAAATCAAATAACCACAATATGTGATACAATCATGATTTAAATCAAATAGTGATTTCGATTTGCCCCTCACTGCGTACTATGCTATTTTGTCTTCGTAACGTTATAGCAAAGCAAGATCTGTGTTCGGTCATGAATAGCCTAACACGGTTTCTTGTTTTCGTAACATATGTTTGCGTATTGCATCACATGCACGCACATGCTTGCCCACCCTGATCTTTAATATTTGAAGTTCCCATCATACAATGGGCAATGTGGATTTCCAATAAGTTTGTGAAAATCGAGCGACCATTCCTTCGTCATGCATGACGCATTTTGCGCATGAGCTTAGTGTGCCATCATCATCTTGACCTTTGACCTTTGACCTCGAAATGGCACTGCGAGTTACGTGTAGGCCTATATATACGACGAACCTATACACCAAACTTTATCTGCGACTTTCTCTTCTTCAGTAACAATTCGACAGATCGCATACGAGTTCCTATTGGTCGGCCATTGTAAGTATAGCTCTATCTTCTACCGTTTCGACTTGTTTGACGTTGAATGATATCGTGCAGATTGCTTTATCACCCCGTGACTTATAAACGATCTCTTTTTATTTGCTAATAAATGTTTAGATAGTGAGTCTGACCTTGTTAGATTCGTTGCTCAGTATGACATTTTGTATGGCAGTAGGCTATGCGTTCCACTCTAAACGTCCATGAAAAACGCCGTCCTTTTTCATTGTATTGTAGTTTCTACAAACGCTGATCGATTGCTATAATATTCGGCGCACAGTATAGCAAGTTAATTTGCAACACAATGCTTATTGACTTACCCGCCTCTCCTACGTACTGCTTTTACACTACCTTGGGGAATTTTTTTTCCAGCAAGACAGTGCGTCAGCATACCGAGATACTGCATCGTGAAACTCCGACGTTCATTCCTCCAGACTTATGACTTCCGACCGGACCTGATCTTAATCCAGTTGACTATCGAATACGGAGCGTAATGCAGGATCGAACGTGTTAGACACCAGTTGAAGACGTGGTCACCGGTCGACCCGAAGCAAGATGTCTGACGCTCGTTGCAAAGCATCGTGAACGGTGATGATTGATGAATGGCGTAATTAAGAGACTTCAGGCTTGTATTGATGAAAAAGAACATGTTGAACGCTTGCTGTGATGTTTAGGCTCAACTTCTCAAGTGCAGACCGGTAGTGTGGACAAAGTGGATATTTTTTCTATTTTGTGCAATGGTAATGTGTAACTTTGGTTCCTAAAGATATTACTGTGCAGTCGACTTGTTTTCCCAAGGTAGTGTAGCAGCAGTACGTAAGTGAGGCTGGTAAATGAATAACACCTGTGTTGCAAATTAGCCTAATTCAGTATACTGTGGGCCAAATAATATAGAAATCGGTTAAACTTTGTAGAAACTGCAGTAAAATGAATAGGGTAGCGTTTTTGTGTGTGGAGTGTAGGTCGTAATATTCAGTATTGTTGTGAGCGTTAAGTAAGCCTCGAGACTGACACGACAAACGGTTTACGCCATGGCACGCAATATGGCGTTCCACGGAAGAACTCGTGACACTGTGCGTGGGGATGCGTGGCGAGGCGGGTCAGGTGAAGTAGTGCGTGTCATGTCGTGGCGAAAATTTTGAAATGTTCAAAAATTTTCTCAAAGGTGTCACGACTTGTCAGGACAACATTGTGAAGTGCACATGCGTGACATTGGGTGTCACCCATTTTGTGAGCACTTCGTTACTTATGCATGACAGATGGCACGACGTGGCGAAAACTATGCGTCACCTTGCTGTCTTGGTAGACTTTGTGCCACGCCACTAGAATTTCACGACCTGGCAGTCATATTGCGGGGCATTGCGGGAACAAATTTGTGCTAGTGTGAGGCTTGCTTTATGCTGTTTCGTTGCACTGCTGTCTTTCAGCTATTGATCGCATGTGCACGTATACAATCATATACACACGTAGATAACGATTGTGTGTTGCCAACGTTAGAACAGACCATGTTTCAACACGGTATTTTACATATACCGGGTGGGCTAAATTAAACGGGGCCAATGCAGTTTCTTTCGTCGTACGATAGTAAAGCACGTTTTAGAGAATTTTGATAATTTTTAGCAGGTGAAACAGTTCATTTTACGCACTTAGAGAAGCACAAAGTTAAATACTTTTCGCTAGAGGGCGCTACAAAAGCTAATGATTTTCTCTGTAGTAGCATTCTAGCTGTTTCATTTACTCATAACTTTCACATTAAAATGATTTTATTAACAAATAACTTCTATGGTAAAATCGTCTTGCTTTTGCAAGTATTTATTCATTAGCATCTACACTGTGGTTCAAAAAAACGCGCCAACTTTGGCGGACTATAACTACGACCCAGTTCAGTGGATTTTAATAATTTTTAGCAAG
>Ga0209149_1000705_pt1 | contig 14748 bp, 7 predicted proteins | sample WorMetTyACAVOLI2_FD_187423 | JGI IMG/M metagenome (GOLD analysis project Ga0209149, IMG submission 187423) | Marine gutless worms symbiont microbial communities from Max Planck institute for Marine Microbiology, Germany - Olavius algarvensis... ... | reverse complement strand
ACTACTTTGCACACTAATGAGCCAGTTAATATATTTACCGGCAGTTATGTTAAGTTTTATTGTAATAGTCACAAAATGGCGAAATGATGCTATAATATTATAGTCAAAATCCCCCGACAATTGTTTAATTGATAAATTACGTTAATTAGGCCTAATTGTTTACAAATATGGCAGCACGGAAATTACCTCGCAGTGACGTCACCGTTTTGTTAACATGATACAAAGTTTGTCTTAAAAATGAAAAAAAGAGAATTTTCCTGTAAATGCTGTCGTTATCCGTAGCCAAATAAAACTAGGTGAATATGTCAGTATAAATCTTGAATAGTCACGCAAAATATTACAAAATTATCTTAAATCGTTGATGAGTTATTAGCAAAAGGTCAGGGGGATACTTTTTGGCGCTCCCTGTTGATTTGAGCTGTTGGTAGCTTCCAGCGAAGTTAAAGTTTAAGCACAGCAGGCTGCAGCGTGCTAACAAAACGGGAAAGTCGACCGACATTTGCAGCAGTTCTAGTCGAGCCTTTATGAGTCGCCAGGCGATAGTGTCGTGTAAACACGACGTTACAGTAAGTAAGTAGACACTATAAGGAAGTAGGATATGAACGACGGTGTGACACGCTGAGACGGCTTAGTAACCTCTAGTATATATTAATAATATTGTCGACAGCACAAGGCAGTTGTGATCACAATATTAACATTGATCTGAGACGCCGGTCGGTATTCGCTCTCTGTTGCCCTGCAGTACGACGTCCGCGAAAGTCCAGTTACGGTAAACATATCGTAAACTTCTGTCGCTATAAAGTTTCGTGTCGTGTTAACTTACGCTTTGTTTTCAAACTGTTTGAACGTTTAACTTACTAGACTTAGACTTGGGCAACGACGTGTAAACTAGACCCCGTAGTCGATCGAGTCGAACGCAACGATCGACTTGGCTGTTTTGTCGATCGACTTCATCAACTAGTGGATGATTTTACGACTCGACTCGACTCGACTTAACCGATTTCCGATCGACTTGGTCGACTTGCGGCCAGATTGATCACAGCTTTCTGCTCGTGCTTGCTCACTGGCAGCTGACGCGAAAAATTCTGGGTCCGAGCACCTCAGGCCTTCCCAGTTCTAAGTGGAAGGCCTAGCTTTTTTTTCTCCTTCGACCCCTTAATTCTAACACAGTCACTCTGGACGAGAAAACGCCTGTGGCATATAAGAGGTCGGGGTAAATCAGCTTTTAGCCGCGCCACGCAGTAAAGCGGCTCTTTGCTACAGGTATGTCCGTCCGTCCGTCTGTCTGTCACACTCCTGAGCTGTGCTCAAACAGCTGGACAGATCGAGATGCCGTTTGGCACAGAGGTTGGCCTCGGCCAATGCCACATTGTGTTAGATGGGGACTCGCATCCCCCACGTAAAGGGGTCATTTCGGTGGAGGAAGGTTTGACCCATTGTGAAGTATGGGCAAACTAAATTACCCCGAAACGAAAGCATTTTTCACAGTCTGCATACGTAGCTCATTTAATTCCATTTTTACCAAATAACACTTCAAGGTCAACGAACGCATCTTAAGGTCAACGAACGCATTGAATATAAACTTTTTTCTTACCTACAAAGTTCTTACAACCAGTCAACCTAGCTAGCTATCTTAAAAATCTGATCTCTGTTCATTCCCCTCGCAGTGCCCGCTCTTCACCGGTTGTCACCCTTTCTCGCCCACCAACCATCTCCTCATTGAAAATCACAGATCGCTCATTCAGATATGCATCACCCCGTCTCTGGAATCAACTTCCTGATTCTTTCCGTCAGCCTCGTCAGTTATGTCTCGACTCACCTCCTCACCCATTTGTCAGCTCATCTCTATTATCATCCCCATTCTCGTCATCCAACACTCCTTCACTCTTTCACTTCAGGCTCAAAACCTACCTTTTCAACAAATCCTTCCCACCTTAGACTTCTTTTTACATACCGGACTGCCTTCATGACAACGGGACTGGACCGGACCTATCACGCTCATCATTTTATTTTTAGTTTCACATTTTAATTTTTGTTTGTTCCGTGTGGTAGATTAAGCTGGCTACCCGTCAGCTTTTTACTGCACGTTAAATACACACTATCGTATCGTATCGTATCGTATTCAATTTCTCACTACCGGCACACAGGTAAGCAAGTTTTTTTTTAAATTTCTAACTCGATTAATCGTCAGCAAATCGATCGACTTGACCAATGAAAAAAATCGACTCGACTCGATCGACTTGATCGACTAGTCGATGATTTTTCGATCGACTCGACTTGGCCGATTTTCGATCGACTCGATCAACTACGGGGTCTAGTGTAAACTTATGCTGACCTTATTATGCGCTACAAAATTGTTTATCTTCTTGTTGACTGAGAAACTGTTCGGAACTTTTCAAAGTTTGTTAGCTATAGTGCTACTCGTGGAAATGCGCTCAAATCAGTGATTTTTTACACCCCTGCTTGGGGGCCCACACGTTGATGGACACCCCCGAAACATATACACCCCTGGGGTGTTGCACCCCCTGCATTGTTGCTGAATAGTTTTACCTCAACAATTCTTTAAATATATGTACTGTACAGCCACATAGCATAACACAACGTTTGTGTGATTATCTATACACTCTTCGCGTACGTACTTATCATTCGGAAGTGCACCAGATTGCAGGATTTTACACGCTAACTTTCGAAAATTATCCGGGGTTATACCGCGCCCCCAGCTTCGCAACCCATGACCTGGTATATACCACATATTTTTGCAGCCCCCCCCCAATATTGACTCCCTAAAAATACTATAACTCAAGTAATCAAATTGTCTCATCCTGATTTCACAAATCAGAATTAGTGTGCCTATACTCGCTTTTCGTATTTTTGTTATCTCCACCAACGATAGTTGGATGAGGTTGTGTAATCGATCCTGTTTGTCTGTATGGCTGTCTGTTTGTCCGTCACGTCCGTCAGCAGGATTACTACAAAAGTCATTCAGCCATTTCGCTGAAATTTGGTATCATGATAAGATCTACCAGTTGGAAGAACTTTTAAACTTTAGGTGGTGATCCGGATAGGGATTCCGGATCATTTTTCCACTCCCTTCACATTGCGGAGTAGGCCATCGTGTTTCAGGACATTTCTCATGTACTGTCATCGGCCGTTTTTAACGATACTCGGCGAAATGTCTGACATCGACAAGGGAATGAATCTAATACATTTTCGGAGCCATCAGGTGGAAATCCGGATCAGTGTAAATCCAGAATCGAATCCCGGATTTTTTTGGTTGAGGTTAGACGCGTTGACGGAGGTGTGCTCTTTCTGAGTGCTCTATAGTTTTATTATGAAATTGTTTACCAGCTGCTACTGTATTATCAGATGATCGACAGCGGTTTACGTCAATATGCACTGTTTCGTAAGGAAAATTATATCTTCATGAAAATTCACCGAAGATAGAGAAACTTCCCTCTCGCGGATCGGTTACGGTCAGGAGTACGGTTTAGTGTCAGTTTTCAGTAGCTATTGCTTTAAGCCGCTTCTGTGCCCATCACCAGTCCGTTATGGGATAACGTTAACTTATGCGCCAAATTTCAATGCTCTTTTGGGTGTGCAATTATGATTTCGTGCCACGTGGCATTGTACTGTATGAGAGTAGAGAGTTAGGCCTACGTTCACTGATAATAGCCAAAAGCGTTTAATTAATTTCCATGAATTTCCACTATAAAATAACACCTTGCATCGCAAAGTATGATTCAAATGTATGTGTACATAATCACTTTTAATTTTAGCTTAACTTGTATAAGTATTGACTTTGTTCTTATTTGTAGGCGTAATATAGTTATATTTATGGCCGGTCGTAAGTGGCGTGCTCCTGACTCAGCCGTAAAATCCACTTCCATTTTATGCCCCCGCAGCCTATGCTGTACTGGAGGCATTATGTTTCTGCCTTGTCCGTCCAGTCTTCTGTACTTCCTGTGCTAAATACGTTTCTTTCACTTCGCAGAAACATTGAACGGATTTCGATGAAATTCGCGAAATTATATGAATTAAAAATCCATGCTCGTTTATTTTCTGTACGTGTTGTGTCGCTTTGGTAGACTCTAAAGGCCCGTTTATAGCGATACAACTAACTCAACTCGACGTCGAGTTGAGTTGAGTTGCGTCGGCCGGTCGCTATAGACACTTCGCCGACGCAACTCAACTCAACTCAACTCGACGTCGAGTTGAGTTGTGTTGAGTTGCGTCGCTATAAACGGGCCTTAAGTCTCCCAGCTGCTACTGTATTAGCAAGTAATTTGCAGAGCTTTATTCAGTAATATCGCATTTATCGATAAGATGTAGGCCTAGTTCCGGCGTTTGTTGTAGGCCTATACACGACTGATTTCTGCGATTCTGACTTTGATTTACTGTGTGGCCGGCCGTAATGTGACTTGTTCCTGGCCGGACGTTACAATCCATGCTTGTGTACATGTAATTGCTATGTAACTTTGTTTTATGTGGACTATTGAACTGTGTGATGAATGAAAGGGAAGTTGATTTATGTAGTGCCATTTTGTGAGCACCTCACCTTTAATGCTCTCAGGTATAGATAACACAGCTTACCTGCAAATTACACCACACCTGCCTCTACCTCGTAAGCGTTCACCAGGTGGCGCTACCACTGATTGTCGTGGACGACATCTAATTGCAACTTACTACTCATTTATCGACCCCGAAAGGATGAAAGGCCGAGGTGGCCTGGTTGGCTGACCTATCGCGGACGGTTTACCCAATTGTTTACCCGTCAGCTGTAGGTCGAGCGCAGGACAGGGAAAGGTCGCTGGTCAAAGACCAACGTTCCATCACTGTGCCATAATGAGTGGATGAATGAATGAATGAATGAGTGAATGAATTGCTAAATATTAAATAACTAAATGACGATGTGGACGACGGTGCTGGTGCAGTTATGGCTAACGATTGGAAGCTGTGCGCTGATTGGCTGGTTCGCTGTCATATTCTGGCTCCTGAACATCCGGCTGCCAAGGCGACTGGTCAGCTGCAGAACCTCGCAGCCGTACTTCGTGATGGAGTCCTCATCTGTATGCTGCTAAACAGACTTCACCCGGGCGCCATCGATTTTAAGGAATACAGTTCGCACCCACAAGTCTCACTGGTACAGTAACAGTCAATACATCAAGTGACGTATCCATGGTGCAATTTACCAAAACAGTTTTCGATTTGTCGCTCGTTGTTTTGCTACAATGCCGAAATATTTGTCAGCCTTCAATGTTACATGATTTTCCCATCTGTCCATTCCATCCATTTCAAAGGGACTGTATAACTTTTAAGTTCATAGAACTCTTCCTACGAACGTTACTACGTTACGTTCGCCTAATTGTCATACAGTATCAACTTCAAGTATTGCTTATTTCAGGCATATATAGGGAAATTCTCTCAAAAGGTATATACACCTACAATCTTAGCAGTATTTTTTTGTGTCCAAGTCCATACTGTACAATTTAAAATGCTAGAGGTCATTAGACCCGCTGTGTTATATCAATTTTTGGCCGTGGCCCGTCTCAGACCCTTACGACGCTCCACACACCCCCTAGTCGGAATCGGAATGTCGGATGCGGAGGAGGGATGGATATCCATCCCATACCTTTCTCCACGACGTCTCTGGCATCAATCTCAGCCCGTCAATTGTCTTGCCCATTTATATCGAAATTCCCCAAGCCAGGCTGATCAGAATACTTCTCTTCTTCTGCAGGAACGACTCAGACTCCGAACCGCGGCGGACGGGTCACGTGATCAATCAATCAATCAATCAATCAATCAATCAGAAGAGGATTAGAGTGACCAAAGTAACAAATGTTACTGCGAGACCACTATTACAGTGCTAATAAATGAAGGATCGTTGAAATAAAAAAGTTTTCAAGTGATCGATGGCGTACAGTGCCGTGAGCGAGAGCAGAAGCAAATGATAGAAGTGCAGGAAAAGGAAGCAGACAAATCAAAACAGAGCAACTAAAGCAACTGAAAAGTAGCTCCTTATTGCATACCGTATTGACGATCAGCATCTTAGATGTTGCAGCATCGTCTCAGTACTGATTGCTACGAACTAATTGTAGGCTGAAAGCTGCATATCCATCAAAGCCAAATCTTTATACAGGGGACAGCCACCATGAATGGGCCTTCGTAGGTGGTTTCACCATTTCCGCCAACAAATCCAAGATGGCAGATGGCGGCCATATTGAATTTCGTAAAATGCTAATATTTCCGTACTAGATATTTTACCTATTTGCACACAATTTCAATCAATCAATCAATCAAAACAAATTTGGATAGCGCCACGAATCAGAGGCGCATAAGTTTGGTACAAAAACGTAACACTATGCAGACTACGGCTAACAACTGCAAGGCAGCTTTCAGCTTACGATGTAGTCGAAAGCGTAGCGACGACTACAACTTCTAGTTTTACATGTTGATTCATTCTATTGTCTGAAACAGTTTCTGTGCAAAAAGAACGTAAACTCGTTTCTACGTGCATGCAAGACGGTGTTTGAGCTGAAGGATCGAGACCTTTTTGAGCCTTGTGACTTGGTGGAATCTGCAGGATTTGGCAAGGTTTGTCAATTTTTCTGAGTTTCCGTGTATAAGACCATTAATCATAACATCTAGACTGATTTCTGTTGCCGGATGTATATACACCGTGTCCTAGTTGAAGTAACACCATAATTTAAACCAACTTAACAACAAGAAATCTGAACAGAATTAAATATCCTTTTAATTACGAAACTTTAGCTACAAATGTTGGAGTATTGTTTTTAAAATAAACGATATATGATATGTAAATGTTTCTAACTGTTCACAAAATAATAGACTTTACCTGTCAGTTAATAGACTTTACATGTCAGTTAATAGACATTATTTGTCAGTTAATAGACTTTACCTGTCAGTTAATAGACTTTACATGTCAGTTAATAGACTTTACCTGTCAGTTAATAGACTATACCTGTCAGTTAATAGACTATACCTGTCAGTTAATAGACTTTACCTGTCAGTTAATAGACTTTACCTGTCAGTTAATAGACTTTACCTGTCAGTTAATAGACTATACCTGTCAGTTAATAGACTTTACCTGTCAGTTAATACACTATACCTGTCAGTTAATAGACTTTACCTGTCAGTTAATAGACTATACCTGTCAGTTAATAGACTTTACCTGTCAGTTAATAGACTATACCTGTCAGTTACATGTAATAGACTTTACCTGTCAGTTAATACACTATACCTGTCAGTTAATAGACTTTACCTGTCAGTTAATAGACTTTACCTGTCAGTTAATACACTATACCTGTCAGTTAATAGACTATACCTGTCAGTTAATAGACTATACCTGTCAGTTAATAGTTAATAGTTAATTTGTTGATGTATAGCTCATAGCAATTTCAATGCAATGTTGTTTTGAAAATTTTATATTTCCAGATATTACTTAACAAATAAATACGGGAATTGTACAGCTGAAATAGAATATTACTAAGAAATTTCAAGGCATATTAGGCATCTTGCATGCCTGTCATGATTTTGCATAATTTTAGGCGTAATTTTAGTTGATCGTGATATGCAATTCAGCACTAACCCAGGTTAATTAACTATCAGTGGCCTCAGAAGGTAGCACTTACACGCAATTCCAAAAAAAAATTTGAAAAGATTTCTGGCATGGAACCAAGACAGTACAAGTCAAGACTCAAATCCAAGACCGAGATAGTGACCTTCAAGACCAAGACCAAGACTGTTGTTGTTTGGATCTAGTGAGGCATCTACGATGAATCTTACTAATCACCAGTGAGGCTACGCAGAACCTGCTTGGACGACAAAACAACGTTTGTTTGTTCCATTGAAGATATGAAGTGAGGGCGGACGATGTCTTGAAATCGTCTTCGTCGTCATCATCATCATCATCGTCCTCGTCATCGTCGTCGTCGTCGTCCGAGGTCGTCGTCGTCGTCCTCCTCCTCCTTGATCCTCATCATCATCATCACTTATTTGTTTATAAAGTGAGATGCAGAAGCCATGAGACAAAACCAAGACCGAAACTAAACACTAAAATGATGTTTCGAGACTGTAGTGAGGCCAACACACATCTTGAGACTTTTGAGAGACTTCCCATCACTGATTCCCGGATTTCTGGTGCCGCCCTGGTTGCTCAGAATTTGTCACTGGACCTGCCCACAGATATAATAGATTCGTCCTTAAATCGTATCACCAGTTTTAAATCAATTTTGTGACTTTAGGTGATCCATACTCTGTCAAAGCTGTCGCAAAGTCCTCTGGCGTTGAAGACAGGAATTGTGTAAGTTCACTTTCTGTATTGTGTTCTTATTATAGCTTGGACGCAGGTTAAGATGATTCGTTCCATTTCGATTACCAACCATGCTCAGGAAACCAAAATAGTTTGAAATCTAAGACAACATAAGTACGTTAACGTAGGCCCACTTAGCGCCATTCACGGTCAGGTCTTATCTCGGGGAAGTCCCGTGCGAGAGATAGTGGCCGTTTTCCCGCCATTAGTAGCCTAGTAGCCTATATGGCAAGTTGCTCAGTCACACACGCACATGCGCTTCTGTCACCAAAGAGTATAGCTTGGTACTGCACAAACGGCGGTGATGATGTGCGGCTGGGAAATCGATAAACCACATTTGTTTGCAATAGAAATCGTAGTACTGGTACGTTAGGCTTAGGTCGACCAACCCCTACAGTCCGAGAGTTAGTAGGCGTTAATGAATAATGTGTCATAGCAAACGGCTATAGCGTAGAACTAAATATATAGTAGATCGCTGCTACATGGGACGGCCGAGTTCAAACAAGGTTGGCTTGACCTCAACGGGCATTGGCAACATCTGTTAGATTAATTCGGAAATGTTCACGATTACAAGGCAGAGCAGACCGAAATTGGAAATAGAAGTATGGCTAATGTGGACGACTTCCGTGCAGTGTAACTTAAATTAATTTCTGTATAGCGTTACGCGTCCTGCTCCTGAACTGTTTCGCTTTGCCTTTCATCATAATGTGCCCGGACAACTCTCAAAATCATGGAAGTATCATAAACGTTGTTCAGTAACTTTATTAATAAGCTTAATCGGTAACTACTCGGACACAGCATATTAAATGTTGATCTGTGGACATCAGGTGAAAAGTAACTTTTAGTTTGCCGAAATAACAGTACTTCACGTGTATTGTTGCAGACCGTTTGAAGTCAACGAACACAATTGTAATACGCAATCCGAATATATGAATCCGTTCGGATTTAGGTATCGCCTATTTTGTGTCGATTTCAAACTTTCGGCTGTTTTTATAAGCTTTATTCATCATAAAGGTAAATATAATATATAATATAAAATATAATATATAATATATTATAGCAAATGGATTAAATAGGTTAACATGTACGAATCGCATTAGGCACTTTATCAGAGTTATTAAAATGTTTAAGAATCTCAGTTTATAAATCTCAGTTATTGCTATCATTTACACGTATTGCTATTAGGGCAGCTGTTGGAATACTGTGTGTAGTGCATTGTGGTCCTATTCTGCTGAGTTTGAGAGTTGATTCACGTACTGGATTTGCTTGAACAAAATAACTGATGATAATGAAGACGACGATGATGGTGATTTCAGTTTATGGATACACTGCCCAGTAAAATCACAGACAGGTCCCGCACATACACGTTTGTGTATTTTTGTATCTTGGCAGTGAGCCCTATCAGTGCACAGCTTCCTGCCTTGGTGTTCTGGTGAACATGCAGTTATGTGTTACATCCGAGTATGACTGTCTCTATGTATGTTCTGTCGTTCAAATATCCTGATTGACTAACTGACTGATTTACGTGTGGTTTTTAGTTCAACAAAATAACCGAGTGTGTATAAATCATAATTATTAATACATTTCTCCCCTGCTGAAGTTCTTGGGCAGGGGTGGTTTTCGTGGCGAGTAGGTGTTAGCCACTTAGCACTGAGGCGAATGATATAGTCGGCCCAATGCGCATCCCCAGTGCAACAAAAGAACACGAAAACCTCTGTGTGGCTCTTGCCAACTATAAAAGAGTAGATGTATCCACCTAATGCAGCTCCGATCTGGTCGCATCAGGTAGGCCTATAATCCAAATATGGAATATCCATCATGCATACTAGGCGGGGGTGATACCGGATGAACACATAAAATATAAAGCGTCGATCGCCTTCGCTTGCAGCGAGCGGCGCCGTCTAATAATGGAACATGATGTTGTGTTAAATTCAGCCGAGATGACGATGAGGAGGATTCAGACGAGGACGATTACTGCAATTACTCTCTGCCGTCGGTCGCTAGTCACGACGACGTCTACTGCAAACTCGTCGACCTTAAACCCTCACTGTCGCCCACGGTACAACCTCATTCTACAGGGTGGCCCAAAATAGTTACGCAACTTTTTCATTGCTCACATCGTTAAAACTCTTAAATCAATTAGGCCTACGTGATTTCGATTAGCAGAAAACCAGTAAAATTGTACGCTATTTATTTATTTATTTCTTATTTATTTTTCTTTCAGTTTTGGTTCAGTGACAGTACAGTGAAGTTGATATGGTGCTATTATTCATAAATATTTATTTTAATAGTGTTTGATTAGTTTTCATTCGCTAGGTGGTGCCACTTTACACAGTTCATGAATTTTCATACCTTCGCAGTCTACGCTGCGCTGGAGGCATTATGTTTTACATAATTCGCGGCTTCTGTCTCGTCTTCTGTCCGTGCGGCGCCGAATATTTTTTCTTTCGCTTTGCAAGAACACTGAACGGATTTCGATGAAATTTGCGGAGGTAATCAATGCCACCAACAGATTAAATGATTACTTTTGGGCGAAATTGAAACATGAATAAAGTAAGGAGCAGGATATGAGAGAATTGTCAGTCTGTTGTGATGTCAAACAGGTTCTGACGCCTAGCGAATTAACTCACAAATTCACTGCATAGAACGCACCAGATACGATTGCGGACACAAAATTTCACTTAAATTTAAAACAAACTTTCACTAAAATTTAAACATTTCACTTGTAAGTTTCATATAAATATATTAAGAATTTTACGGCAATTATTTCATTCGTAAGACTGTTATACAATAACTTTCAGCAGTCGACAGAGACACCTTCATTCGTCCGTTCATTTATTGCACCTTTTCGCTTGCCATGGCAACGCCGGTACGGAAAATGTTTATAACAACGAATGCCGGACAGATGCAGCGGCGGAGGCATCATATGACTGCGCGCGGTCTATAGCTCTCTAGTGAAAGATGTGTTAAGAACAAAAAAATTCTGAAGTGTGCCAAACATTATCGAATCAGTCGGAGCGTCTTAAAACGTGAGCAATCTTTTCGGGTCACCGTGTAATCTTATTTTCGTATTAAGAAATGTAACGGACGCATGTATCTAATGTTTTTGTGTATTTGGTTATGGAGTTTGGTGGCGTGGTCGTGCCTCGGGCTGTCAGTTGAAAGCAGCGTTAGATACGGGTCGGGTCCATCCACGGGTCGGGTCGGGTCGGGTCGGAACGGGTTGGGTCACAAAATTCTCCGTCGTCGGTGGGTCGGTTTGGGTCGGGTCCAACGTAAAATAATATCCAATAAATATGCAATTTATACGCAATTTATTCGTCGACTGTAGTTCTCAACGATCAGAAGTTGTAACATTGCCGTTTACTTATTTATTGCATTTTTAACGGTTGCCGAAATGATCTGTGTTTCTGTTACCGTATCTTTCGACAACTTTCAAACTTTCGTGAAAAAAATGCGTAGGGCTTGTTCTGGTCCAGAGTTTCATGTTAATTTTGGGTCGGGTCGGGTTTCGTCGAGTCAGGAAATTGGACCCACGTCAAAAATCGAGAGCTCGATTGCTGCTCCGTTGTGCCTCTGCCACCAAGCAGCGTTGTTCGATATTGAAGTTAGAGCCAGGAAAGTAAATTCAGTTTCTGGAAGAGATCGTCTGCCGTCCATATTTGACGTAAACGTCCATATTGAACGTAAACTCACTTGGCTCAAGACAAGGAAACATAGATAAGCGTCGCAACAATGCAGTTTTATACTCAAACGAAAACAGCAGTAGCGTGCCAACGACAGTTTAGGGTCAGGAGTTGGGCAAACGATTATAGCATTACCATCATCGTTTCAGTTTTAGTTATATAACGATTCTTTCAGTGGTAATTGTCTTGCTGAGCGGTGATATTCTACAGACGAAAGACAGCAAGACCAAGAAAGATCTGTGTATTGAGGAGCTGGTGAACACGGAGGGAAAATTCGTCGCCGCTTTGCAGATGATTAGAGAGGTGAGTTGACGCGAGTTTTGTTATCAAAATTCGGTTTCGCTTCGCTTAACAGTGTTTCTTGGGACGCTGGCTCTGCTCGGTTTGGCCTTAAACGACCCTGTCAATGCCACACAATTCACGCAACAGTCTTGATGATTTATTGATAAAGTAGTATCTTTTTTTCCGGTTAATGGCCGCTTTCGTCGCAGTATTAAGCCTAATATCAAAGGAAAGAACAGCTTAGAAAAATAGAAAAGAATGTACAGTTATAATAAACTAGCTGATAAGGTGTAGGCCTATTAATAAAATCCCATTTTACAATATGTTGTATGAAACAATGATTTTAATTTTATGATTAACGATTTTGATGTTAAAAGCTTCTAAAGTCACTAGTAGTTATTATCTTAGCATGTTTATATTGTAGAAATTCATGGCATCTCTCACATCGGTTATGGCGCCGAACGATTTTGACATCGTTTTCAGGGATATCGAGGTATCACTCAACTAGGCCTACATAATTTGTTATGTTTTATTGATTACTACACGCACCCTTATTGTATGTCCTGTGTATGTCTGTCTATGAACATGACTTTTTCAAGATTTTAATGTAACTTGGTGTGTTTATTGCTACTATGGTCTAATTGTACGCACTACAAAATTTCCCCACAATTCCTCTGGTTCCTATAAAAAATTAACAATAACCGGCAATTTGGGCTATACCAACTTAGTGTCGCTGCCATTTGCAAATGAAAGTATATGTAGATCATTCGTGCATCCATTTATGCTGAATATTTTGGCCAGAAAATTTTCGCTATCGGATCAAAATAGATAGGTTTGGCGCAGGGCGATAGGGCGGCACTTTACTGGATAGGACATGTCTACAGTGTAGGCCTGTAGGATGCTGAACGACTCGCGGTTTGTCTACGTTAGCATGTTTCCACTGCGCTACCCTGCCTGGCCATTCTGGCTAGCACATGCTATAACGCTGCACGCTGCACTGGTTGTCAGCATGCTGGTGAGAGTTATTAGTAATTTTTCGCATTTTTCTTGACAACCACTGCCACACATTTCTAAACGAAACGAAGTAGCTCTTGCCACCCTACGCATTTTTCTATAGTTTCGGTATAATGTAATTCAGCGGTACGCTCGCCGTTTTTTTGCGCTTTTGTTGGAACGCACACATACAGCGAGCTCTCTTGTTATTGCACCGTTTTACGATATTAACTTGCAACACGTGTATGATGTATTGGCAGCAATTGCACAGCGTCCACAGCCACTTCCATCAGCAACTGTGCAAAGCAGTATCGAAAGAGGGCAACGTCACAATCGGCGAGTGCTTCCTTACATGCAAGGAAAAGTTCATTGTTCACGGAGATTACTGTTCCAACCTTCTCGACGCTCAAGTGCTCATTGACAAACTTTCTGCAAACAACGCCAGCTTCAATGCGCGCCTTACGGCAAGTTAATTCGATGCATTTAAGTGATATTTACTGTCTAAAGCGTCAGAAAAAAATGAAAAAAATTGCAAAACCGATTTCAATAAGTTTTTTTGTATCGTTTTAACGAGAAGTTTCATGCATACTCATATAATCAGTTATTATCGAAAGTAATCTATCAGTTTAGTGGATCGCGGTGTATATCGTGCGCTTAGTTGAAGTGATGTTTTAGTCTACAACAACAACAACAACAACACGAACAGTGCAGTGGCAGATCCAGGATTTTTGAAGGGCTGCGGCGGGTGTCAAGGCGCCGTAGGCGCGGAGGGCGATGGGGCGTAGGTAGGGGGTGTCTCCCTATAGTAATGATAGTGAGTTTACATTTAATACAGTTCATATTTAATACAGTCCTACTGAAGCACAAGATTCAAAAAAGTAACACATCAAACAAAATACACATATTACACATTCTAAAATCAGTGCCATCATGTAGATCAGTAATCGCACAATGCATGAGTAGGTTATTGCACACAGAGATGACTGCTACTGGTAGAACGCAGTTGATAATCATAGCAGAATAGTGTGGCTCAAAAAGCTGAGCTGACTACATGACAAATAAGCTCACAAACTGGAGGTTTTAGAAAAACACGTAAAACAACCGCTTGCTTGCGTACTGGCGGTTTGGCTTAGTGCTTAATTTACCTCCGAGAACTATTGAGGAGTGTAACTACTTACTAGCTTACTTACTTACTTAGTGATAACGCGTTAGCCTCGATCAACGGACGTTGCGCTACGTCAGACCCGGTTAGTACCAGGATGGGTGACCGTCTGTGGACGGGTAAACCATCTCGGTATGTAACCAGCCAACTAGGTCGACTCAGCCTTCTAAGTAAGTAAGTAAGTAAGTAAGAATATTTCTAGGCGGCGCAATTAAGCAGTTCACAATGCGCCGTGGTCTCACTGTCCGAATAAAAATGTCTTCAGAGACCGCCTGAACTGGCCGTATGACAGT
>Ga0209149_1000700_pt1 | contig 14811 bp, 7 predicted proteins | sample WorMetTyACAVOLI2_FD_187423 | JGI IMG/M metagenome (GOLD analysis project Ga0209149, IMG submission 187423) | Marine gutless worms symbiont microbial communities from Max Planck institute for Marine Microbiology, Germany - Olavius algarvensis... ... | reverse complement strand
GCGTCATCCGCTTTGTATTCCCAATATTCCATTATTCCACCATTCCATTATTCCATTTGCAGTCCAAGGTAAACTCCACCCCTCTGGGGTGAACTCAAAGCCGGGTCCTCTGGGCCCGGATCTTTACATCTATATTTTTTTCCGGGAGGTTTTGTATGACAAAACAAACATTCATATTGATGGTCTGGCTGCTGTGCATATCAGTTGCCCTGACGGGATGCAAAGAAAAAACTGAAATTGTTGAAGTGGTCCGGGCCATCAAGACGATTACGGTCAGAGAACAGGCTGCCGAGAAGATATTCAAATTTTCCGGGCAAGTCGCGGCGGTCGATTCCTCCGGGCTCAGTTTTCAGGTCGGCGGCCAGGTGGCGTCTGTGGAAGTTGACATCGGCGATCGCGTGAAAAAAGAGCAAGTGCTCGCTGTGCTGGATCCCGAGCCTTACCAGTTGGAGCTGGATGCGATCAACGCTGAGCTTGTAAAGGCCAGGGACAATGTTGCCAAATCAAAGGCGGAGTACGAGCGCCAGAAGCGGATTTTCAAACAGGGGGCGGGGGCAAAAAGATTTGTGGAAGTCTCGGAATATGAATACAAAGCCGCCCGCAGCGCGGTAAATTATCAGATTTCCAGACTGGATCAAGCCAAGCGCGACCTGCGCAAAACCAAACTGCTTGCGCCATACGACGGTACCATTGCCTGGCGGGCAGTCGAGCCGAATGAAGAGGTCCGCGTCGGCCAGAAAATTTTTGAAATAAATGCCACGGGGAAAATGGAGGTAGAGCTGGCTATACCGGAGACGACAGTTGACCGGTTAAACATCGATGATTCGGCGACGGTCACGTTTCCCACCGTGCCGGGCGAGTCCACCAAAGGCCGTATTACCGAGATCGGCTCCGCCGCTGTCAAGGCCAACGCATTTCCGGTTAAAATGGAACTGATTGATCCGGATGAAAAAGTCAAGCCCGGCATGACTGCTGAAGCAAGCCTGATGATCAAAAATGAAAACCGGAATCCCGGATACCTGGTCCCAATGCAGGCAATCCTGCCGGCGCCGGAGGCGAACCAGGGGTTTGCCTTTGTGTATAACCCCGAGACATCGACGGTCAAAAAAACCCCGGTCCGCTTTAGTGGCACAAAGCAGAAAAAAGTCCTCGTCGAGGCAGGTCTTGCAGCCGGGGACATTATTGCCGTGGCCGGCGTGAGTTTTTTAGCCGATGGTCTGGAAGTCAAATTGATGACACAGTGATACACGGGTTCAAAGGTTCGCGGGTTTAGGATTCAGAGGTTCAAGGGTTCAGAGGTTCAAGGGTTCAGAGGTTCAAGGGTTCAGAGGCTCAGGATTCAGGGTTCAGGGTTCAAAGGTTTCAGGTGTCAGGTTTCAGGTGTCGGTAAACCCTTTGGCCACGGAGCGGCCAGTCCAATCGAAAACTTAACTGATGAACATTGAACATTGAACGTCCAACGTCCAACGTCGAATACGGTATTTTATCGATTTAAGAGTAGAGTAAGCAGCCGTGTTTAAACATCAATAGACTTCTGGGTAAATTAGGATATCGCGGTCTTATTGCCTCCCTTGCCTTAAACCCTGAACGTTGAACCCTGAACCTTTGAACGACGAAAAAGTAACTGTACAGAGAAGAATTTGTGCGACATCGCCGTAATCTTTATAACCAGTAAGACAAAAGGAACCTCATATGAAAGGTATCACCGCATTTGCCCTGAATAATTCGCGTACCGTCGTCATGACCATATTACTGGTCATTGTCGGCGGCATTTATGCGTTTATAGCTCTGCCGAAACTGGAAGATCCCTTCATTACGATTCGCGAAGCCGTGGTGGCGGCAAAGTATCCCGGCATGCCGGTGGAGCAGGTCGAGCGCCTGATTACCCGGCCCATCGAAGAGAAAATCCGGAGCATGGGCGAGGTCGATGAGATTAAGGATTCCACATCCAAAGTCGGCGAAAGCCTGATCCATGTGACCATCAAAGATGAAGTCCCATCAGAAAACCTTCCGGCGACTTGGAAACTGCTGCGCAACCGCATGAATGATGTCAAATCCGACCTGCCGGCAGGCACCAGCGGACCCATGGTGGACGATACGTTCGGCGATACCTCGGTGGCTACCATCGCGTTGTGGACCGATGGATTTTCCATGGCCGAAATGCATGAAACCGCCCGTCAAATCAGAGAGCGCCTCAACCTGCTGAAGGGGATCATGAAGGTCGATCTCACCGGTGTGCAGGATGAGCGCATTTATCTCGATGTGTCAAACGCCAGGATCGCGCAACTGGGAATCGATATCGCGGTAATCGGCAAAACATTGCAGGAGCAAAACATTGTTCTGCCCGGCGGCAGGATAAATCTCAACGATGTGGAAATCATCGTCGAGACCCAGGGAAGATTCACGTCCATGGAGGAGATTGGAGAGGTGCTCATCCCGATTTCCGGCACCCAGTCCTCGATTCCCCTGCGCGACATCGCAACCATCAGAAAAGCTTACGTGGAGCCGATCTACAATCCGGCCTACTACAATGGCCGTCAGGCCATCGTTTTAAGTGTCTTTATCCTCAGTGGGGTCGATGCCGTTAAGTTCGGCGAGCGGTTGAAAAACACGGTCCAGGAGATAGAGCATTCTCTTCCATGGGGGTACGCGCTCGATTTTGCCACCTATCAGCCCGAGCTTATCAGAAAAGCCGTCAGCGGCATGGTGCTCAATGTGATCGAAAGTGTGGTCATCGTCCTGGTGGTGGTCATGCTGCTGCTGGGGTTTAGAACCGGTTTGATTGTCGGCTCATTCATCCCCCTGGTCATGCTTTTCGGCGTTTTGACGATGTACGCCCTAGGGATTGATATGGAACGAATGTCCCTGGCCACGATGATTATTGCACTGGGTATGTTCGTGGATAACGCCATTGTGGTGTCCGATGACATTAAAGTGAATATGGAAACGGGAATGGCACGCAAGGATGCCGTTTTAAAGACCGGCAGTACCCTGGCAGTCCCCCTGCTGACCAGTACGCTGACGACAGTTTTCGCCTTCGGACCGATTCTGCTTCAAATTGGTTCAACCGGTGATTACACCTCCTCGCTGGGTTCGGTGATGATTATTTTGCTCATGGGATCGTGGTTTTTCTCCATGTTTTCCTCCACCAGCATGTGTTACTGGTTTTTAAAGACCAAACCGGCCGGCGGCGGTAATAAACAACCGGCGAGCGATCCGTACCAGGGAAAATTCTACCAGTTCTATCGCGGGATCCTGAAATTATCCCTGCGCTTTCGGTTTCCGGTGCTGGTCCTGACGGGCGGCGTGTTTGCCGCCGCCGTATACGCGATGACGTTTATACCGCAGGCCTTTTTTCCGGGCGGAGACAGAAACCAGTATTTGATTTATCTCGACCTGCCCGCCGGAACGCGCATCGAGGAAACCGACAGGACCGTGAGAAAATTCAGTGCCTGGCTGCAGGATAAACAAGAAAACCCGGAAATCACCGGAACAATTGCCTATGTAGGAAACGGCGGGCCGCGTTTTTTCCTTTCACTGGCGCCGGTGGACCCGGATCCGTTCGTCGGATTTTTAATCGTCAATACCGAGACCGGTGAACAGGTACCCGAACTGGTCCAGCGCACGGGACAATACCTGCTAGAAAATTTCCCCAATGTCCGTGGCCGGGTTAAGGCCATGTGGCTGGGCGGCAGTGAAACCGGCCTGATGGAAATCCGCCTCAGCGGTCCCGATACCGGGGAGCTGCAGAAGCAAGCCGAACAATTGATGGCGGGGCTCCGGAAGATCCCCGGCACGATCGATATCAAACAGGATTGGAACAATCGGGTGTTTACGGTCAAGGCGGATGTCGATCAGTCCCGCGCCCGCCGTGCCGGGGTGACTTCGGAGGATGTGGCCGATACCCTGGCCTTTTTCGTCGACGGTTTGACGACCACCAATTACCAGCAGGGCAATGTTGAGATTCCCATCGTCGGGCGCGGGATCGAGGCTGAAAGGGATTCCCCCGAGAGCCTGCGCACGCTCGGTATTCGCACGGAATCCGGTGACAGCGTACCACTCAGCCAGGTTGCTGATGTGTATGCCGTCGGGGAACTGAATCGAATCGTGCGCTACGATCAGGAGCGCACCATAACCGTCAGCGCCAAAAACCAGGTGCTGAAGGCTTCCGAGGTCTTCGCAGCCCTTCAGCCGACCCTGAACGAAATGGAATTTCCGAAGAACCACCACTGGGCAGTCGGCGGCGAACTGGAAGATGCGGCCAAGGCCCAGAAGAATCTGGCGAAATGGATGCTGCCGTGTTTTGGCGGGATTGTGTTTTTGCTGGTATGGCAGTTTAACTCGATTCGGCGAGCCGCCATCATTATCCTGACGATGCCGCTGGTCATCGTCGGTTCAGTGGTCGGCCTGATGGCCATGCAGGCTGATTTTGGTTTTATGGTCATCCTCGGGCTATTGGCCCTGGCCGGATCCATTGTGAACAACGGCATCGTCATGATCGATAAAATTGAGGAGAACCGGCGCGATGGGCAAACACCCTATGATGCAGTGATCAATTCGGCCGTCAGCCGATTCAGACCGATCCTGCTCTCGGTTTCGACAACCATGCTGGGCTTCTCGCCGCTGATCATCAACCGCGACCCGCTTTTTTACGGCATGGCATCTGTCATGTTCTTCGGTCTGGGTATCGGCAGTTTATTTACGCTAAACTATGTGCCGGCGCTTTACAGCATCTTTTTTCGGGTTAAAGTCCCTAGCAGATAAAGTGCATGCTTGAACCTAAAGTGATCGGTTCTAGGTTCAGGGTTCAAGGTTCAAAGTTTATAAAAGGCTGATCTTTTTAACTTTACACTCAACAGTTTGGATTGGCCACTTTCACCCATTGGGTGAAACGGCTTTGTGAACCTACTGTTGATAAAATCCTCTTAAAAATAAAATGGTTGGAGGTTTTAAACCCTGAACGTTGAACCCTGAACCGCACAACCTAGGTTGAATTCAAAAGGGCTCTGAGGCAGCGATACTCTCGCGCGCCCTTCACGGGGTTTTCGGTTTGGGACGCTATTAACCAGTTCGTGTTAATTTGGGGACGTTGTTGACTAAGTTGAATAACTTGTGCAGTTTAATTAGCAAATTTAGTAGTATGTGTTTAGGTATGATACGACATCAAACGGTTCTAAGTCGAACTCGGTTGGACAGCACCGGGATTTTCGTCATGTCTCCCAGGTATCATTGAACTCGGATAGCGAATGCAGTCTTAAAGACATTTGGGGTTGCTTTATTTGGTCGCAGAAAACCTGGTCCTCTGGGCCAGGTCAGAGCCAATCGGCTATGCCGTGAACCTGCTGCAATCGGGGGCGGAATGATGGAATAATGGAATACTGGAATGCTGGGTTTAGTGCCACGGGATCTATTTTTATAACGATGGCACGGATCAGTTTGTAAAATCAGACCGCCATCCGCTTTGTATTCCCAATATTCCATTATTCCACCATTCCATTATTCCATTGGGAGTCTGAGGTAAACTCCACCCCTCTGGGGTGAATTCAAAGCCGGGTCCTCTGGGCCCGAATCTTTACTATGAGCTGCCAAGAAACTCGATTTGAAATCACCACATCGACAAACTATAAGGGGAGAGTTAATTAGTCAACTCAGTCAATGTCCCTGAGTTTACGCAGAACTCGACAAGCAGCTACGATTCGGGAGGCTACCGGCCGAAGGCAAGTCTGCTAAGGAAATTGCATCCATTTTGGATCTCTCGACAAGGACCTTAGAATTCCACAAGTACCGCATGATGCAACAGCTCAACATTAAAACCAGTGCCGAATTGGTCCAGTATGCCGTGAGACACGGCATCATCTCCGTATAAACCTAGTAATATTACTAGGCAACAACCCGTAAATTTTCTTTCCAAATCCAGTAATTTCCCGAGTTGTATTATTCCCCGCCTTCAGCTAACAGATCCCATAAGATACAGAGTGCTCGGTTCGAATTGCACCGATCGCCTGAGATTTCGATAATCTAGGCGGCGAAGACCGTCCCGGGTTGGAGATGGATTGCCGCCCCCTAATTAAACGTTTCGGAATTTCTACAACCTACCGAGAATATAGAGATTTTTTGGGGATTTCGAATTTGCCATGAAAATGGAATAATGGAATGATGGAACGATGGAATATTGGTTTTCAAAAGGTTAATAGCCATTTCAATTTTATCGTCAATCCCGCCGCTGGTGGGACCATTAATCCATCATTGCACTATCCCAGAACCCACTATTCCATTGTTCCATCATTCCAATTGTGAGCGAAGCGGAGCTAAGTTCTTCCACAAGTGTTTGCGAACCCTGACCGAGGGAACACCCGGAAGGAAAATAACCATGCGACAAGGGCGTATAATTCTCGCCGATAAACATTCAAATATGCTGGCCGGGATTCGTCGTCTTCTTGAAGATGAGGCCGAGACCGTTCTGATGGTTGCCGACGAGATTTCACTCAACCATGCCTTGGAGACATTCAGCCCCGATGTCGTGGTGACAGATCTCTCTCTGCCCACTTCAACGGAATCAAACATTGCCTGGTCGCTCAAGAAAAATTTTCCCAGGATAAAGGTCATTATCCTAAGTGTCCATGATGAAAAATCAGTACTGGACGATGTGATGGCAGCAGGGGTTGAAGGCTTCGTTTTGAAGCCCAGAGCGGTGATCGATTTGATTCCGGCCATTCGCGGAGTACTGCAGGGCTGCCAATACATATCGCCGGATATGACGTAATTTCAAGCAGCTGTCGTGTAAGAAAAGAATGAGCCTGAAGCAAAAGATATTCCATGAGATGGTCGAGTATTGGATCAATGTCGTTTAATTGTCAGTTCTGAGAACAACCGGCGAAGGGAAAGGATTATGGAATGCATATCTACCAAATTAACATTTATTACAACAAAAGGAGACAACCATGAAAAGATCAACAAAAAAAATTATGCCCGTAGTTTTGGGAATTATCCTGGTGAGCTTCATCACCTCTTATGCATCGGCAGGTTCTCAAAAAACAGTGTTCCTGGGAGATTATTACAATAAAATGAAACCCGGTGCCAAAGGCCAAGCTTCCCTTAATTGGATTAAACCGGGAGTTGATTTCTCGAAATATAAAAAGGTCATGGTAGACTATATAGTTTTCTCTATAGCTGACGATTCGGAATACAAAGGGATCGATGCCAATGAATTAAAGGAATTAGGCGATGGGGCCTCTCTGGCCTTAATCAATAGCATAAAAGAGTACTTCCCCGTGGTATCAAAGCCGGGCCCGGACGTCCTCCGGGTTCGCACAGCGATTGTTGGCCTAAAACCAAGCAAGCCGGGTCTAAGTGTGGTCACTACAATAATTCCTGTGGGCTTGGGCCTCAGCCTTTTAAAGAAAGGCGCCACAGACGCATGGACTGGCTCCGGAGCCACCGAGGCGGAAATGATGGTTCTGGATTCCATGACCAACGAGGTTCTTGCCTGCGGCCATGATAAAAAGACTGCGGAATTTGATGAGAGGTTCGGCAAATGGGATTCCGTGAATGAAGCTTTTATATTCTGGGGAAAGTTGTTTTCAAAGCGCCTAAATAATTTATCGAAGGTGAAATAGCGTTTTCCCGTAAAAAGCTTGTTAAAGAATACGGACAGCAGTGTGGATCGATAGGGCATGGCAAGCGGTGAGTTATGAAAAATCTGTAACTTTGCCGCTTGGAGGAAATCATCGACGAATGCAGGTTACTGGCGGCGAGCCCTGAGGCGCATGGATTGCGGGGATGCAGAGGAAGCGGACCCGCGTCCTGGGAGAATCTAATGACAACAACCAAGACCGACAAGACCGAGCCCCAGGGTTTCCGCTTTCCCATCCTTCAGGGGGTGTTGCCCTTCAAGGGGTCGCAGCTGCCAGCCGAGATTATTGCCGGCATCACCCTGGCGGCGCTCGCGGTTCCGGAAGTGATGGGGTACACCAAGATTTCCGGCACACCGGTGATCACCGGTCTTTACACCATTCTGATTCCAATGGCCCTGTTTGCCGTTTTCGGTTCCTCACGGCACCTGGTGGTTGGCGCCGATTCGGCGACGGCGGCCATTCTGGCCGCCGGTCTGGTGGGAATCGCGGCCACCGGCTCCGATGAGTACGTGGCCCTGGCCGCAGTTCTGGCATTGATGGCGGCGGGGTTTCTGATACTGGCCCGCCTGATCGGCCTGGGATTTATGGCGGACTTTCTGTCGCGCACGGTGCTGATCGGCTTTCTGACCGGGGTCGGTATCCAGGTCGCCCTCGGTGAGGTTTCCGGCATGCTGGGCCTGAAGGGCGGCGGTCACGGTACCCTGGGCAAAATCTGGTCCGATTTTCAGCAGCTCGAACAGGTCAACTTCGCTGCGCTGGCCATGGCCCTGAGTGTGCTGGCGGTCATTGTCGGTTTGAAGAAGGTCTCGAAGAAAATACCGGGGGCACTGATCGCCGTGATCGGCGCGATTGTCGCCGGCTGGGCGCTGGATCTCAAAGCGCACATGCATGTACTCGGTAGCGTGCCGAGCGGCCTGCCACACATCGGGTTGCCCGAAATCCAGTGGAGCATGCAACTTATCAAGAAACTGGTTCCCACCGCGTTTGCCATGTTCGTGGTCATCCTGGCACAGAGTGCCGCGACTTCGCGTGCTTATGCCGCGCGTTATAACGAGCGCTTCAGCGAGAATACCGACCTTATCGGTCTGGGGTTGGCCAATATCGGCGCCGGCCTGTCCGGCACCTTCGTCGTCAATGGCAGCCCGACGAAGACCCAGATGGTCGACAGCGCCGGCGGACGCACCCAGCTAGCGCTGCTTGTCACCACCGTTATCGTGCTGCTGGTGCTGCTGTTTTTTACCGCGCCGTTGGCTTACATGCCCGAAGCGGTGTTGTCAGCGGTCGTGTTTCTGATCGGTGTCGACCTGATCGATCTCAAGGGGATGCGGAAGATCTTCGCCCAGCGGCGCTCGGAGTTCTGGGTGGCCCTGATCACCGCGCTGGTGGTCGTGTTCATTGGCGTCGAACAGGGCATTATACTCGCCATCGTGCTGTCGCTCATCGATCACACCCGGCGCGGCTATCGACCGAAGAACGTCGTGCTTGTGCCGGCCGAGTCGGGCGTCTGGCACGCGCAGCCGATGGCAACCAAGGCTCAGGCGGCCCCCGGCCTGCTCATCTACCGATTTACGCACAGCATGTACTATGCGAATTCACAGCAGCTCTCGGAAGAGATCTTGGATCTGGCCAACAGTGCGGCGCCGCCCTTGCGCTGGTTCTGCATCGACGCCTCGGCAGTCGACGATGCGGACTACTCCGCGGCGGAGACGCTGCGTTCGATTTACGGGATTTTGAAGGAAAAAGGGATACGCTTAGTTGTTACGCAGGTATTGGACGACGTCAAGGCCGAGAGTCGCTACGAGCTTCGCGAGCTGTTCGGCGAGGACGCCTACTACGACACGCCGGAGGACGTCGCGAAGGCGTATCAGCAGCAACGTATTTGATCTGAACTCAGAACCTTTGAACCTCTCTTATGAAGGGAATGACGAATGTCGAATGTCGATTGACGAATGATGGAATCGCTTCGCTCAATCAATTTAAAATAGACAGAATACATTATTCGATGTTCGACGTTGGACGTTCGATGTTCGATGTTCATTAGTTTCTTTTCTTCGATCAGACCGGCTTTGCCGGATTGGGAGCATATCGTGAACTTCTTCATCCAACGACCCATTTTTGCCATGTCCATTGCGCTGGTCATGATTCTGGCGGGCGTCATCTGCATGCTGGTGCTGCCCATTGCCCAGTATCCGCCGCTGGTGCCGTCCCAGGTGCAGGTGTCTACGCAGTACATTGGGGCCGGGGCCGACATTGTCGCCGATACGGTGACCACGCCGCTGGAGGAGAAGATCAACGGGGCGACGGGCGCGATTTATATGTCATCCGCCAGCACCAACAATGGCGATTCGGCCATCACGGTCACGTTCGAAGTGGGCTACGACCAGGACATCGGCCAGATGGAGTTGCTGACGCGCAGCAACGAAGCCCTGTCCGAGCTGCCGCCCGAGGTGAACCAGGTGGGGCTCACGATTAAGAAGCATTCGGCCAACATGGTGCTGGCGGTCAACCTGATTTCCCCCAAAGGGACCTATGATGCGCGTTTTCTGCAAAATTACGCCGACATTCACATCACAGATGCCCTGTCCCGGATCCCGGGGGTGGCTGACATCGAGAATTTCGGTCTCAGTAAATATGCCATGCGGATCTGGCTCGATCCGGCCCGGCTGACCAACCTGGGTCTGACGGCCATGGACGTGGAAAATGCGATCCAGGAACAGAACCAGCAGGCCGCTACCGGCACGATCGGACAGGCCCCGGCGCCTGCCGGTCAATCCTTCCAGTATAAGCTCAACACCCTGGGACGCCTGGAGCAGGTCTCGCAGTTTGAAGACATCATCGTGCGCGCCAATCCGGATGGATCCGTGGTGCGCATCCGTGATGTGGCCCGGGTGGAACTGGGTGCCGAAGAGTATGACTGGGACACCATGCTCAGCGGCAAACCTACGGCCACCATCGGTGTCCTTCAGGTGGCAAATGCCAACGGGCTTCAGATAAAAGCCGCCGTCACCGCAGCCATGAACAAAATGGCCAGGCATTTTCCCGAGGATATGCAGTGGGTCACACGCTATGATACCACCCGGTTTATCACCGAATCGATCAAAGAAGTCATCGTGACCCTGCTGGAGGCGGTTTTGCTGGTGGTGATTGTGGTGTTCATATTTCTGCAAAATTTTCGGGCCGTGCTCATCCCGACGATTGCCGTGCCGGTTTCCCTGATCGGCACCTTTGCCTTCATGAAAATGTTCGGGTTTTCGATCAATTCGCTGAGCATGCTGGGCATGGTTCTGGCGGTCGCCCTGGTGGTGGACGATGCCATCGTGGTGGTGGAAAACGTGATGCGCAAGCTCGAGGAAGGCGGGGATCGCGACATCAAGGAGATTACGGCCGAGGCCGTCAACGAGGTGCGCGGCCCCATTGTTGCCACGACCCTGGTGCTGATGGCGGTCTTCGTGCCGGTGGCCTTCATCCCCGGCATGACCGGGATGCTTTACAATCAGTTCGCCCTGACCATTGCCATGGCGGTAGGGCTCTCCGGCTTCAACTCCCTGACCCTGAGTCCGGCCCTGTGTGCGGTCTTTCTCAAATCGGGAAGCGGCAAGACCAACCGCTTTTTCAAGGCCTTCAACAGCGGCTTCGACAAACTGGCCAAGGGCTACGCCGCCAGTGTCAAGGTCATGGCCGCCAAGTGGGTGCTGGTGATGGGCGTTTTTGCCGGGCTCTGCGTGCTCACCGTTTTCCTGTTCGGCGCCATCCCCGGGGGGTTCGTGCCCGAGGAGGACCAGGGCTTTTTATTTGCGCTGGTGGAGCTGCCCGACGCGGCCACCATCGAGCGCACCCAGGCCGTGATTAAGCAGGTCAACGACATTGCCCTCCAAACTCCCGGTGTGGCGGATGTGGTGGCGATTGCCGGCTATAATGTCATCGACCAGATCAAGCAGCCGTTTGCCGGCTTTGCCTTTGTTATCTTCAAGCCCTGGGACGAACGCAAGCAACCGGAAACAAGATTGGAAGGCATCATGGCCGCGATGCATGCCAAAGTCAGTGAAATCCCCCAGGCCCGGGTGCTGATCGCCAACGCACCCTCGATTCCGGGCCTGTCGGCCACCGGTGGTTTTAAGTTTGAAATCCAGGATCTCAACGATCAGGGAATTGATGCGCTTTCGAAGGCGGTTGACAACTTTATCGGGGCGGCCCGCAAGCGGCCGGAGCTGGCCGGCGTGTACACCACCTTTAACCCGGCGGTGCCCCAACGCTACCTGGATGTGGATCGCACCAAGGCCAAAACGCGCAAGGTTTCCATCAGCGATATTTTCGACACGCTGCAGATCAATCTGGGATCGCTTTACGTCAACCAATTCAACAAGTACGGCCGGGTCTACCGGGTGTACCTGCAGGCCGAGGCCGACGCCCGCGCCGATGAAGCCGACATTACCCGTCTCAAGGTCCGCAACCAGGAAGGGGATATGATCGAGCTGAGTGCCTTCATCCGGACGCAGCCCATGACCGGCCCCTACAACGTCCCGCACTACAACATGTATAAAGCCATTGCCGTGAACGGCTCCAACGCCCCAGGCTACAGCAGCGGCCAGGCCCTCCAGGCCATGGAGGAACTGGCGGCGACGGTGCTGCCCGAAGGCTTCGGCACGGAATGGACCGATGTGACCTACCAGCAGCTCAAGGCCGGCAATCTGGCCCCGATTATCTTCGGTCTCTCGCTGGTGTTCGTCTTCCTGGTGCTCTCCGCCCAATACGAGAGCTGGTCCATGCCGCTGATGGTGCTCCTGGGGGTCCCGCTGGGGCTGATGGGTGCCGTGGGGTCCTTATTGCTGCGCGGCCTGGATCTGGATACTTACGGTCAGATCGGACTGGTGATGCTGATCGGTTTGACCGCCAAAAACGGTATCCTGATTGTGGAATTTGCCGCCGAGCAGCGGCGGCAAGGAGCCAGTGTTATAGACGCGGCTATGGCAGCCGCCCGCATCCGCCTGCGGCCGATTCTGATGACGGCCCTGGCCTTTATCATCGGACTGATGCCCCTGGTGATCGCCAGCGGCGCCGGCGCCAATGCAAGGCGCTCCCTGGGAACCACGGTGGTCGGCGGGCTGACCGTTGCCACCATCCTGATTATTTTTGTGCCGATATTTTACTATGCGATTGAAAGGCTCCGGGAGCGAAAATCTCCAAAGCAAGACAGAAGATCAACTCCTGCGGCCGGCCAGGTTGCGACTGATCCCGCTGGTAAGATTTAGGATGCATAACAATTGCTCATTGGAATGGATTCAATTATATTTTTTTTAGTCAGACAGGATAGACAGGATTTTCAGGATATATTTTTTATCTTCAACAATTTCCGGAAGAAATTGATGAAATTCAATCCACCTTCGGTGGAAACAAAGAACAAAAAAATCTCTAAATCCTGTAGATCCTGTCTAAGAATAAAAGAGTAAAATGGAATCCATTCACTTCTTTTTAGTTTTCGCGTGTTCGGCCAGGTTAATCGAAAGGATTATTTTTGATGCAAACAAAATCCCAAAATCGACCCAAATTCCGGCTCTGGATCTTTGCGGCCCTGGGTGTGGTCGCCCTTTTGACGGTGGCCTGTGACCGCAAGACCAAAAAGCAGGCGGTCAAACTGCCGCCGCCCGATGTTCAGGTGGCCGAGGTCATCCAGGGAAAAGTTCCCATCGTCATGGAATTCAGCGGTACCATCAACGCGATCAAGACCGTCAATATCATCCCGCGGGTATCCGGCTATATCGACGAACGGCATTTTGAAGAAGGTACCTTTGTTAAGGCGGGCGATCCGCTTTATCTCATCGACCCCCGGCCCTACAAGGCTCAGCTGGACGCCTACCAGGCCCAGCTGAAACTTGATCAGGCCGGTCTGGCTTTTTGGGTCAAGGAAACCAAGCGTTACCAGTCGCTGGCCAGGCAGGGGGCGGCATCAAAGGAAAAAACCGAAGGCACCATTGCCAAACGTGATGAACTGCTCGCGACGGTGGAAAAAGATAAAGCCGACATCGAAAATGCCAAACTGGATCTAAGCTTCACCAATATTACCGCCCCCTTTGGCGGTCGCATCCAGGAGACCAAAATCAATGTCGGCAACCTGGTTCAGAAGCAGCGGGATGTGTTGACCACCCTGGTCCAGATGGATCCGGTTTATGTGGTTTTTAATATCAGCCGCAGCGATGTTTTCGAGATTCAATTGCTCAAACGCCAGGGAAAGCTGTTTGAGACTGAAGACATGCGGATTGAAATCCTGCTGCCGGATGGCAGCACTTACTCGCAGCAGGGCAAGATCAACTTTATCAGCTATCAAATCAACCCCACCACCGACACGGTCCTGGTCCGCGGCATTATAGCAAACAAAAAAGACCAGGGAGTCGGTGACTTTGACCTGATACCGGGGCAGTATGCGCCGGTGCGGCTGATTCTGGGACAAGATCCGGCAGCCCTTTTGATCCCCCAGCCGGCGCTGGTGGAATCCCAGATCGGCAGGCAGGTCTTCGTTGTCACTCAGGACAACAAGGTCGAATCCCGCAGCGTGGAAGTCGGCCGCGGCTACCAGGGCCAATGGGTCATCAAGAAGGGTCTGAAAAAGGGCGAGAAGATCATTGTCGAAGGCACCCAGAAGGTGCGACCGGGCGTAGTGGTCAATGCGAAACCCTATGCGCCTAAAAATGCTTAAAGGAAAAACGAATCAAAAAGTCGGTGCCCGTGCCATCTTAGATCTTTCGAAAAAATTTCACAGTGTTAATCGGTGCAGCCAGGGTACTGGGTGAGGATTTTGAAATGGCATTTCATGAAAAAGACAAGATCAAAGACAGCTTATTGGATGATATGTATGCATCTTCAGACCTTTCCGTGGGACCGTAAACATGAGAGCTTTCCTTTCTATACAATGATCTATCATTGTCATAGCGAAAATCTCTCAAAATGTCTCACAAAAAATGAATGGCGACAATTTTTTCAAAGAGTGTGTACTTAAATTAAATTTTGGCCAGTTCGAGACCATTTAAAAAGGGCCAAAGTCGAGATAAAGGAGATCTGAAAAATGATATCGAGACGACAACTACTGCAAGGCATCGCCGCCACATCGATCATGGGCCTATGCCGGCCGCTGTGGGCAGCCAAGCTGGCCAGCCACTTTCTGAAGCCCGGCGAAAAGCTGAAG
>Ga0209149_1000698_pt1 | contig 14821 bp, 10 predicted proteins | sample WorMetTyACAVOLI2_FD_187423 | JGI IMG/M metagenome (GOLD analysis project Ga0209149, IMG submission 187423) | Marine gutless worms symbiont microbial communities from Max Planck institute for Marine Microbiology, Germany - Olavius algarvensis... ... | reverse complement strand
TGAAATGTGGGTTGGAGGTCACTCAAGGTCATTGAAACTGGTGCCATTCGAAAGCTTGGGTGCGGTTTCCTATTCGCCTTCTATAGTAACTATGGCCGTATCTGTAGCCGTTTGTGAGATATTTAGTGTCAAAGAGTTGTGTGACCTTGAAAACAGGGTTAGGGTTCGTTCAAGGTCATTGGAAGTGACATCATTTGATAGATCGCATACGAGTTCCTATTCACCTTCCATAGTAACTATGGCGCTATATTGTATCATCTGCCAGACATAGCGACGTATTGGTCAAAAATCGCGAAATTTTTATACCCTACCTGTGCCCTTGCAGGGGGTGACCTCGTCGGAATTTCGTGAAGGTTTTGATGTTTATAAAACTAAAATGATGGTGAAAAAATTATGACAATATGTTAAGCCGTTTTCGTCTAATACCGGAACGTGACGGACGGAAGTACGGACGCACAAACGGACAGAATTGCTATATCAATATCGCGCGTCAGTATGCTGACGCGCGATAAAAACTGACAGATTGGGGACGGCTAATGGCACGAGTTCTGTTTCTTACATCCTGTGTACTGCTGAGTCCGCCTAGTCGTGCAAGTCTATAACACGTGACGAAAGACATACGCACGTTTTCCCTTGTCACGCGATACGTTATACCTGGTCGTTTTTAGGAAGCGACAACGCCGAAGATACCTTGAAGTTGCTGCGATCATACACAAGATTGTGGCCGCATACGGCGCCTGTCACACGCTGGCATAGGGATCAGCCACAGCATACAGGAGTTATATTATACACGATCAGTCCATGTAATCCAAGCCATTATTACGCAAGCTTCTTTGAGATGTTATCATCATCATCATTAGTTTATTAAAAACACATGTCAGACGCACGTGCTTACATAGTAAGACCATCACAATGAAACAAGATGAGCTGGTTCGCAGCGCGATAGCTTTTGCAATTCAAAACAAGAAGCCTAGCTGCCGCACAGAAGCCTCGCGACGCTCCATGTCGTTTGAAAACGATAACAAAAATTTGTAAAATTGTCGTAATAATATCGCCCAGTCTGCGAAAGTGACGGTCCTTATCTCCAAATGCTGCGGCGCTTACTGTCGTCGACAAATTGCGATGCATAGCACTGGGTTTATGTACACCGTGTCCGAAAAAATGGGACTGGTAGTACTTCTCATAAATTTTACAAATGCAAATATATATATATATAGTTGTAATTTTTATGCAAGGAATATCACGAAGGTAATGCGAAACTACTAACATAACAAAAGTCCGCCGCTGATAGTTTACGATAGTCTTCATTCACTTCTGCACAGCGAGTCCCGGAACAAAACTATGGGTAAGATAGTGCGTTACGGTCATTCAAGTCATTCAGTCATCGAAATCGGTACCAATCGACATTCTGATAGTCTTCAGTTGTAGTTATGTGCCTGTCTTCTGTCGTTTCCGAGTTATATCGATTTATTAGTCGAAAAATCTACGTTTTTCGCCGTTTTGGTCCATGCCAGTCTCGTTTAAAGCCGGCACAAGAGAGTTGCCTGGAATCCAGGGTATTAAAGTCGGTCTAGTCCGTGTGCTACCCGGTGGTGAAGACGGCGTTATCGTACAGCTATTAGTTCGATGCATCATCACCATCGTGTGGCAGACAGACAGACATACGGATAGACAGACAGAAACGCCGGTTATGCCTATGTCGCGCTCTAGCGTATCTGAGCGCGACAAAAAAGGCCAGCATACCGAAAATGGCAAGCAGAGGACGTTGAGATGCCGATGAACTTGTATGAAGTGAAGCAGACTGGATGGCATCCTGTTGACGTGCCTTAGAGTTGACAGCTGAGCCATGACGTCCTTGACCAAAGACAGCCATAGTTGCACAACGGTCGTCACAGTTTCTCGTTGTTGCGACAAAACTTGCGCGAGTTGTCGCGTCGCGCGAGCAACTGAAACCGCACGAGTGACAAACTGTCTGTCATGCGCCTTAATAATCATAAACTTCAACGTCTTGTCCAGACTCAGCTGCGATGACGTCATACCCGCCATTCGGTATACTTCGTCGGGAAGTCGTGGCACGAAACCGCTGTACAACGTCGTTCGAAGTCGCTGCGGTTGCTTTGAATCTAATTGCAAACACAGTTCATATTATACCCAGTGTCTGAACTGTCAAAAAACCGGGGGTCAGTGGCGAAACTTGACAGGCCAAAAGCGAAAGTGCGGTTCTTAGAAGGGGCAGAAACCCCTCCCCAACCAGCTAGGGTGTATGAGGGCACTTCCCCCAGTGGGGTACGAGACACAGCTCCACCCGTCAATTGGTTTTCTTGCATTCTGCAAAAACCAGATTGTCTCTCTCTTTGTATTTCAACAACACGGACTGGCCGACTGGGGGCTAAAACGTGGTTTAAACTATTTCATAGGTTGAGAAGAGAGATGGGGGTTCAACCGGCGTACAGCCCACAATTCAAACACTGGTTATAGCTGAATACTAACCACAACATCGCTGACTGCGCGCGCCGCGGCGTCGTAAAGCGGTCACGACGAGACTTTGTACTGAAGACTGCCCTTGATACAGAACTCTGTGTCTCGACACACACTGCAGATCGGCCTACGTTAGCTTAGTGCACACGTCAAACATTCGGCACATTCAGGAAAATTACGACCCTTGCCGCCCACGTGACGACAGAGTACTGTTTTCGGCTATGTCTGTCTGTCCACGCTTATGTGCAATTATTACCATTACAGCTTAAAACGGCTTGATTTATAGGAGTATTTATACGATTTTTCTTGCAGATAGGCAGGCCTATGTAAAACGTATTCCCGGTCCGTTATCGTAGGCTAAATCAAGTTAATAGATCAAAGGTCACGATCATACGATGTAACCTGTAAATGAATATTAAGTAATTATCTGATTATTGAATCGGTAAAATTGTCCTCTTTATCTATTGACTTATTTTTCGACCAGTGCCAAAGTCACACAAATAAGATGTGTATAAACGAAGTGGCCTCACTTTGTGGCCACCCTGTATATTGTTGGTAGTTGGTACCAATAAGATTAAAACTGCCAAAAAACGAAACTAAACAGCTGAAGATCGCCCGCGTTCATTTGATGCCCCACAGCTGCTGCACAGTAGCCTCTGTACAATGGATTTGTCCGCCCTGCGGACTATTCCATTTTTGCACGGAAATGCAAGCGAGTCCACGTTGGCACAGGAATTGACTTGCCCACACGGACAGCGTGCTGGCCTACGGCCATCGTGGGCGAGCCGATGTTGACACAGGACCGACAGCGACACAGCGGGACCGACAAGGCGAACACATAATGCCCCGCTCCAGGCTATGCTGATGAGCATAGCGTGCGGGAGCATAAAATGTATCGTTTTTTAAACAATTCAAACGACGCATTTTTAGATGTACCCAATAATCGCTCATCGCTGGCGCAGTAGCGCAGTAGAAAAGTTAAATCGGCATAAAATTAATGAACTTTGCACATATCACTCACTGCATCACTGACTGACTCCGGTCTAGTAGGCTACTACACGCGATTAACGAGAATCGTTAAAAAGTTGTATTAGTTCAAAGTACAAAGTAGCCCTGCCACATACATTTACAGCTTAAGTGCAATAAAACTGCAATACAAAAAAAATATTGTATTGCAGACCTTTTTGTTGCAGAGGTCCGCACATCTGCAATTAAACAGAGGCACAACCGAAACCTTGAAGTCTATCACAACCTTAAAGTCTATAGATATAGACTATAACGTTGCTATGACATTCATTCTTAATAATAATAATAATAATAATAATAATAATAATAACAGTTGCATTGGGATTGAAGTTGCCAGATCGCGGTCAACCTACAGTAAAATATGTGACGGGCGATTTTCTTATACTGCAGTTTTATTGTGGAGCATCTGCTATGCATATCCGCGGCTTAGCTACGGGCGGCGTGTCCGTCTGTCCGTCTGTCTGTCACACGCTTTTATCGAATCAAAACTAATAACCGTAGGGTCATGCTGTTTTTACCGCTGGATATCCCTTGGACTCAGGTCTTTTTGAGACCAACTTCCATACCCTACGTCAGAGGCGAACCCCCCTTGCGAGGGCTTGAAACAAGATTGGTGGGTACAAATGGTGAAAATTAATCGTTATACCTCGGAAACGATAAAAGATAGGCACATACACTCACTCACTCACTCACTGCTGCGCTTGACCAGCTGAGGGTCGTAGCGTCCTCCACATCGAACGATCACATACACTGTGAGGCAAAAAAATTGCACCCTTTTTATCGCGCGTCAGCACATTGATGCGCGATATTGATTAAAGTTGCACGACTCTTGACCCGACCCGCGGGTCGGATCGGGTCAGAAAATTTGCAGGAAAGGGCGGGTCGGGTCGGGTCGGGTCCAGTTCGGCCATAGGCTAAAATTTAACTTAAAATTGTCTTGGTATCTGTGTTTTATTTTGCATATTAGTTTGCACAATGCTTCAGATGTATACTCAGTATATCCCGTGTAGTTTTCAGTGTATGAGCTATAAGGCGACGTGACGGATGATGAATCTCTATCAGCGGTAGCGTCACGCTGGCATGACCATGTTAACTGTTCGCTCCATCAGCTGTCGAACTGTTGCCATCATTATTGTCTTGTGGTCAGTCGCGCTGTTTAGCAGCAAGCTGCGGCGACAGACGATCATGGGCCGTTTATATCCCACTTCTCGCTCACCTGTCCTCTCATAAAATCACCAGTACGCCGGAACTTGACTACCACGATAGTCTTTGATGAACTGGTCGTAAAAGGCGAGCAGGCGGCCATCAGAGGCGCTGTCTGTGTCATCACATGCTGTGCTGTGACGTTGATATAGTAAAATTCAAATGACACCGCATCAGCAAGTGGCAGCGCTGAAGCTAGCCAGCTTTCCATTAGCTGTATGGCTAGAATAGCGACTTAATTGTCTTGGACAAGGCAGGCACGATAGATAGACATTTGTCAGTATACTCAGTTGTAGAGCGCAGAGTCTCGTCTTAGCGAAAATGTCTGAACCAAATACTGTCGACATAGAAAGACGCTTGCGCGAGAAAAGCGAAGAATTCGTGTTGAAACCTCATCTATCTGCGCGAACCAACTATAGGCCTAAGTGTATGAAGGTGCCACCTGCTAAGTTTCAGCAACCCGCTGCAATTCTGGGAGAAGCACGCGATGGAATATAGGCCTACAATTATGTCGGAGACTCCTCGGAGACTCCTGTGCATCCATGCCAGTTCGGCACAATCTGAAACAGACTTTTCGTCCGTTGGACTAATGTAATTGACATGCGGTCGCGACTGAATGAGAACACTGTAGAAGCCCTTACGTTTCTTCGTTGGGGAACGCGTGCTGAGTTAATGAGTAATCAGTAACAACAGCTGCTGTAGTGTAGTGAATACTAATGGCTGGAATATTGTCATATTATGTACAAAGCAAGACGTCTTGTGATTTTTACGTTTTATGGATAGGTTCGCGGGTCGGGTCGGGTCGGGTCCAAGAACTCGTGAATTTTAGCGGGTCGGGTCGGGTCACGCCTTTTCCGGGTCGGGTCGCAAAATTTGGACCCCCGTGCAACTCTGATATTGATATAGCAAGACGCCTTTTCCGGGTCGGGTCGCAAAATTTGGACCCCCGTGCAACTCTGATATTGATATAGCAAGACTGTCCGTCCGTCTGTCTGTCTGTCACGTTCCGGTATTAGATGAAAACGGCTTAAAATATTGTCATAGTTTTTTTCACCATACGGTCGTAGTAGTAGTAGTAGTAGTAGTAGTAGTAGTAGTAGTAGTAGTAGTAGTAATACACTGTGTTTCAAAAAAAAGTTCACCCCTAGGACTTTCATGATAACAGTGTGAAATAAAAACCAATTTAAATAATATTTGGTAGAAATGTACCTGACAAAATTTGCAACAAAACTGTGTGCAACAAATGTGAGATTTATTCGTTAAGTGTCGCTACTCTACTTCAAGTTTCTAAATGAGATTCAATTTTCTTCCAATTCAATAATGGAACAATTGAAACATCGCGATTCAGACAGCTTTTGTGATCGCAATATGAGTTGCTTCTACCAAGTCTTGCATCATATTACTTGCATGACAGGTCTTTGCTAATGTCACGGCGTAATATATTTTTACCTTTTTTTCTCTTACTTAATTAATTTGATGGGCACCTAACGTGCGTGCGCCGCGTTGCCTGGTAGCAGACGCCGCTTTCATGTAAACATGGGTTTCAGCGACGATGATCGTATTTTGGCCATCACTTCGAACATTTGTCGTATCATTGCAACTGGAACTTGTCTAATTTAGGCTGGCTGATTATCTGATATTTGGATACTTCGCCTGTTTGTGTTGCGTCGTTCTCCCTTGCGTCGCGTGACGTAATTGCGTAATAAACTTACCGTTTTACTGTGCATAATATTCATGTATACGTTTTACCGTGTAATGAAAGGAATATACCAGTTTGCTGCAAATTTACTCAGCTACATTTTCACCAAATATTAGTGAAATCGGTCAACATCTGACTTAGTTATTGCGAAAAGCAAAAGGGTGAACTTTTTTTGAAACACAATGTAGTAGTAGTAGCAAAAATATTTATGCACGGCGCAGTAAAAGCAACAGTCACTAATGCGCCGCAGTAGCCCAATAATTCTAGTTTTATCAGCATCAAACATCTTCACGAAATTCCGATGGGGTCACCCCTGCGGGGGCGCTAAATAGAGGTGAGGTATAAAAATTTCGCGATTTTCTACTAATAAGTGCCTATATCTCGCAGACGATACAAGATAGCGCCATAGTTACTATGGAAGGCAAATAGGAACTCGTATGCGGTCTATCAAATGGTGCTATTTTCAATGACCTTAAACGAACCCTAAACCTGTTTTCAAGGTCACATCACTCTGACGCTAAATATCTCACAAACTGCTACAGATACGGCCATAGTTATTATACAAGGCGAATAGGAAACCGCACCCAGGCTTTTGAATGGCACCAGTTTCAATGACCGTGAATTAAGCCAGATTTCAAGATCATGATATTATTCATCGTCAAATAACTCGAAAACGGTACAAGATAGAGCTATGGTTACAATGGCGGACAACTAGAAAGTCATACATGGTCTATCGAACCGCACCATTTTCAATAACCTTGAGTGACCTCTAACCCACATTTCAAGGTCACGATGATATTCAACGTCAAATAACTCGACTAACAAAAAGTCGTGTTCCGTTTCCAGTGACCTTGACTGTCCCTTAACCTAAATTTCAAAGTCACGGGGTTATCATAGATGCCCTCTACGCGCGATCTGTTTGCGATAGCTAAGTTCTTGTTATTTTTGCAATAACTTTGTCAAACCACATTATATTTTGATAATTTTTGGCAAACAAATACTAAAGTAAATTTGCAACAAAAATGCAACAAAGTTGCCCACCTCTCCTGACAGTTGTTCTTACCCTACCTAGTAAAACGAAACTTAAGTCAATTTGTTCATAACAGCAGTAACGTAGGCCCCATACGCTTTAAAAGTCATGACAGCTAAGGAGAAACATTTTAGCAAATGTTCAATGTTTGCATTTGGCTTTGAGACACACATTAAAACAATCTTGCCACTGGTCAGTCGCTTGATCAATGAAGCTCTGCTGGTTGCTGACCACGTTTCAATCAGATGCTGCTTTAGCTCATTGACGTCCCTCACTGGTTTTTGATAAACATGTTTCTGCATGTCGTTTTTAGTCGGCGTCTCCAGGCTCTATGCATTGGTGTGGTCTTCATGCAGACAGGGGTGAAGGTGAATGGTGCATATTACTGTGATGTATTGCTGCTCAAAAAGTTGCTGCCAGACATCTGTCTAGATGCTGACGACTTTTGCTTTCCAGCGCACCACGCGTGTGCAAGAGCACTGACGTCACACCAGACGTGGCCTCCCAACAGACCAGACCTCAGGTCTGTAGACTACAGATTATTGAGAGTTATTCAGGAATGCGTTTATCAGAAACAGCAAGGGACGTGAAACATCATTGATTAGCTGTGGTTATTGACAGAATGACACATTATATTTCACAAGGTAGCGTAGAAACACCCATCAGGATAGGTGGGCAATGTTGCAGTTTTGTTAAAAATTAACTTCAGTATTTGTTTGCCAAAAATTATCAAAATACAATGCGGTTTGACAATGTTATTGCAAAAATAAAAGGTGCATTTTTTGCCCCACAGTGTAGTTACAGTGGAAGACAAATAGGAAATCGCGTACGACAGATACCAATTTAGATGACCTCAAATGACCTTGAACGACCGTAATATAGCTTTTCCAGAGCTCGCCGTGTAGAAATGAATAAAGATAGAGCTTTACCATCACCGGCGCAAATAACTAACTCAGATATCTGATGTATTGAGTTAAGGACAGATTTCGGTCACAGAGGTGTGTCTGGATTGTTTCACGCCAATCTCGGCGTTGTGGGGTTTCGCGCTTGTATACAGCTGCTGATAGCAGTGCCAACTTCATCGATGACATAAACCACATCACTTTCTACGTACAGACTGGAGAGTATAGGTCGACGTCTGCGGTGTCGACTTGTTAGTTCGTCGTGGAATTTTTCACTCGCCATCATGATGCTAACAGACGTGGGCTGACATTGACCAACTTAGCAGCTGACCCACTTCTCTTGTTACCCATAGGCCTAACCTGTGACCCACATCAATCACCTTTCTAGTTTAGCAACTTTTGTCCAAGCATGTCCATTCTATAATGGCTGTCAGTATTTTAAATTCAACTCAGTTTGCTACTGTGGAGTAAACCCGTACGGAAAGTCACAGCAGGCCCGACCCGTCCTCAGTGTCTGTGCAGACCCGTACATCGATTGCCGAAGACAGTCAGCATTTCCGGAGTTGTCAATCGCTTTTAACTGCGACCGTTGTTCCATAGTAAGTGACGTAGGCCATACTTTGTGAAAAGTTTGAAAACACGGCTTCCGTTTGCAATTAACAAGTAGCTCTGCTTTCCTGAACGTTGTCGCCAGTCAATCTGTGAATGTTTGCCAAATTTTGTCGGGACTTTTTGAGTTCGCCGGAGTTATTTCCGAAATATTGCTTTTTTCGACCCCGAAGTCATTACAAAATAGGATGAAGCCCGTATACACAGGCATGGTGACACAGGCTTTCAGCCTATAGTCCATTATACGCGTGCGTGACACATGGAATTCCGTATTCCTGTGTCTACAATAGCTGTTATACCTGGTGTGTCTCCAGGCTGAAACGTTTGCGTCTTATACAATCAAGGTAATTTAGCGACGAAATTCACATAGTGTCGCTATTGGGAACTGTTGACGTTGGCCCGGGGCAAAGCAGCTATAATAATAATATAATAATAATAATATCCGATACAATGTTTATGGTGCTGTCATCATGGCAGAGCCATTGCGAGAGTTCACCCGGTTTATTTGATGAACGTAGAACGGCGCCAAGCGGCCGCCGACCCAAGACCAAGCCAGACGACTTAGGCTGACAGAATCTACACCCACCATCGCCATTTATTATTATTATTCAGCCCGAAAGCTGATACTCATTTTACCGTCCCACAGAGAGTAGAAGGCTGAGTCGACCTAGGCATTATAGTGCAGAATATGGTGCAGATCTGTCGCGTCACCTGCAGGATTTTGGCTGTGGATAGAATAACGTCCCATTCTAAACATTACGGGGACGATTTGGTTATGGACCGGAACAGCCGTATAGACAGACTACTCATAAATTAATTTGTTTTAGCGTATGATTGATAATGAGTGCATTAAATTATTAATATTCTGCATGCCTTTGATAGTTATTTTTGTGGTATTCTATACAATAATATCTATAATATATTCTGCAGAGTCGAGGTGGCACATGCAGATCAGCAGGAACGAAGGGAATAGAGATTAGCGAAAGGCTTAGGGGGTAATTAGGCTATCTCATCTATGGTAACAAAAGTGGTCAAAAAAGCTATAAATCCCGTTTGATTCAGCAACTATAAGTAGTGCACAGTCGAGCAGCGGCGTTAGTTTTTGTTTAAATGAACGATCTGCATCTGAACACTGAGAACGTGAATCTACAGGTCTAATTTTCGTGTTGAATATTACTACCCCTCTGTTCATGTCGACTGCGCAATCACCGATATCAAAACTGCTGGGTTTAGCGTGCTACTATTTTCGTCCAAAATCCAATCGTTTGACGCAACCATCGACGACAATGATTGTCGCGTCGATTGCACAAAATAGTACAAAAAAATAGTGAAAAATTAAAAATTATTTTGCAGTAGTCTTTTCTAAAACGCAACAGATTTCTCTGCATTGGTTTATAATATCAGACCTATCTCAACCATTAATATTAACTGCTTCGTAGGATTATTTAATGGTAGAATATACACGACCTACATGTACGGTAGACGGTAGTGCCATCTAACGAATGCAATAGAAGTATTATTTACGTAACACTGGAGAGCAACTTACCGATGAGATAGCAGCTGCTGCGCCGATCACATCTGAGCTCAGAGGTGTTTCATCGTCGTCGTCATCATCCCCATCATCGTCTTTATTACTTGTTGTGCCCCTACTACTGATTTGAACATAAGTACATTAAGCAGTCAATAAAGCTTAGGCCGGCTAGGCCTACACGTTAAAGTGCGTTTTTATCGCACGTCGTTTCTTAACCCTTTAGAGTCCAGGGGCAATTATAGTTCCACATCAAATGATATGAAGTTGGTACACTGGCCTGGGCCCGCCCAGTCCCCTCCTCGCTGTACCAAATGTAACGGCCCACCCATCAACGGCCAGTGTACCAGTCACCGTATTGCTGTATAATGATCCGTTGCTCTGTGGTTTAATGTGGCCATAAAGGGTCAAACACTGCACGGTCTACAGTGGCTCGTTGCAGTCAGAGCCATAGATTAGAAAGAGTTGTGCCAACAAATGTTCCAGCTGGAGTTAGGTCACGTGTTTTTGTGGCTGCCATGTTTTGTCCAAATGGGTGTGGCTCTAGTTGTTCACAGCCACTCATTAACACAATAATAGTGGCATTTTTATGACTTTCTATTATTAGTTCCGACATAGTATTTGAACTTGAAGCATACAAATACAAGGCTGTCGCACACTAATAAAAAATTCACAGTTTTATGATCGCTCGGCGAATGTCGCAACCTGCAGCCACTGACCAGGGTGTCCGCTCTGTTTCATCGACTTTCCATCACTTTCCATGATCAAAAATTACGCAAACATATAAAATCTGATTGGGCAGATGGGAGATGTGGGTGTACGAAGGAACCAAACTTTATTATTTTCGCTAATTGCTTCCAAGTCAAGTCAAGTTATAAGCGTTCACGACGGATTCCCTCGCGACTACAGTGACGCTGTTGTGTTAAAATTAGCAAACAACTAGGGTTGGCTGCAGTTTTAGACATTTCATCAGCAGTCATTTTGTTCTATGGGACGGAGGATCAGAAATCGGCATATGCTGATTTTAAACAGCTACGGAAAACTGGCATTAACCCATTCTCGTAACCATCTACCTCTGTAGTCTCACTGGACAAAACATGGCGTCCACGATTGTCACGTGATTGGATTAGACCAATCAGCAACTGGAACATAGTGATTGGCCCAGTTGGCACAACTCTTTCTAATCTATGGCTCAGGTTGCAGTGGCCTACAATGGGCGGACGCTCGCTAACGGCAACTGTCCAGCAGTTTACATCCAGCTCAAGCTTAGCGTCCATAGCAACCAGGCCTCAAGCTCCCGCATCGTCGTGCTAGCAGCGGCGAGCGGCGCGCCGTTGTTCTGTGGTTGCTAAGAGCCACTCAGTGGGTTCGTGTAGTGTATGTATCGACTGCGCAGTTTCTCCGATCAAAACATCTTAGATCTGTGAAATCAACACGTGTGCTGCTCCCTCGAGATCGCACCGACCACACACGGCGACGATGGCTACTTCCTTCGCAGCATCGACGGCCACCAGAAAGATCAGACTGTTCCGCAACGGCGACGAGAACTTTTTAGGCAAGACGCTCGTGCTGAACCCTCGCCAGATCCGCTCGTACGACCGACTTCTGGAAACTGTGACGTCTCACGTCGGATTCGGTCAGGCGGTCAGATCGATCCGAACCCCGAGGCACGGCACCATCGTACAGTCGCTCGACGACCTCGAAGACCACCATGATTATGTCGCCGTCGGCATCGGACGATTCAAGAGCATGGGGTACCTACGATAGTTTTTACGGCTTTGATAAAAAAAATCAGCATGAGCTTACCAACGCACATAATCTTGACTCCTACGACTGTCAGAGGGAGTCAAACATAAAAGCCGGACGAGAATAAATACATGACAATACAGCAACGTTGATCAATTTTGAACAGCATAGGGTCATCAACCCTTAAGTTAATATGTTTTCTGTCTGATTCTGTTGACTGTGACTTTTTGACGTTGTAGGTGTTGATGTTAATACCATAATTTCAACTGAACTAAATTTATGGTGAAAAAGGCTTAGAATTCTTTAAACGTTTCAGATGACCTAAATTTCCACTCATAATCATGCAATAACAGGCTGAAATTCGTATGTGAACTAATAGCTATGATGCAAACTAGAGAGCTAAAGACGGCGTGTGGTCATATGATGCCTCCGCCGCTGCATTTGTCCGACATCCGTTGTAAATGCTTTGTTACCGGCGTTGCCACGGCAAGCAAATCACACTGCTGTAGGGCGAATGAATGAACGGACGAATTAAGTGTGCTGTTTAAGGATATTACTGTCTTGTGAATGAAAATAAAGTTGTATTTTTATATGAAATTTGTAAGAGAAATGTCTAAGTTAACGTGAAGTTATGTCCGTGATCGCCGCGGCCTTAGCGTGTACTGTGAAATCTGTGAATTTATTCGCTAGGCGTCAGCACCTGTTTGACGTGGCCGCAACACCGATTGACGTCGATTCAAATTTTCTGTCGTATCATGTTCCCTTGTTCCTGTTACAATTTCGCCCAAAACGTGGTTATTTAATCTGTTGTTGGTAATGACTACCTCTCGCAAATTTGATCGAAATTCGTGCAGTATTCTTGCGAAGCAAAAGAAATACCGATGACACGGGGCATATACCGGGACAGACAGCGGGATAACGGGACGGACAAGGCGACAGCATAATGCCTCTGCTGCAGCGTAGGCTGCGGAGGCATACATGTAATGTAAAGCGTACGTAAGCTCGAATGCGGTGGCTACGTTAAATAATGCTGCATGCCTCGCGGAGGAGAACCACGGTTAAGAGTGTTGAGGGAACGAGGACACGTGCCACCAGCAGATTTTGCCAGCTATTTTAGAGTGAGAAACTCGAACGTTTTCCCAGATATTTTTTACTCCAAGACGCGCTATGTTTAGTGGCAGTTAGAAGAATTGCGATCAGAGTCCAGTGAGTCCTTAATCCTTATATGTATGTTTGCCAGATGTAGTCTGAGACTGAGTACGCTTAAAAAACGTCAAATTCAATTTCGGCTGAGACTTCGCCTTCCCACTGGGAGCTCACATTACTGTCTGGACTGGAGTATCTGGCTTTAGGGGAACGGCGTCGCAGGAGGGAGAGAAAGAGTATAGGAGGAGAAGACAGGGAAAATGCGGGAAAAGCGACAGAGAAAGGAAGTGGAAACGGAAGATACAGAAAGGAGAAGGAAGTTCTCCCTTTCATAATTTGGACCGAGTTTAGCCTATGTGCCTTGCAATGTTCTCGTCCTGTACATGCTCGTTGTCTGCGGGTATCTCGATAAATACACGTGCATCCGACAGCGAGCGAGCGACGGACGCGTTTATTATAGGACTCATGTGCGTCGTTGCGTGCTGTAACGCGCCGAAGGCTGCGTTCGATAACACAACGTGTGTGTTCTCACGTTTCGCCGCTTCGCGTAGCCTACATGTACCTACGCAGGTACATGTACGCGTAGGTGCTTTACTGGCGAAAAGCAGGTACAAAACGTCTGTCGTTAATTAAGACTGCATATCGCTCGACATCAGAAACACATCTATCCACCGGCAACGTTCATTACTCAAGCTGTATCCTACATATAGAAGTTTGTTTCCATTACGTACGACGCTGGTATCAAACAATACCTGATTAAGTAGTAGTAGTAGTAGTAGTAGTAGTAGTAGTAGTAGTAGTAGTAGTAGTAGTAGTAGTGTAGTCAGCTGGACGCAGGTCGTAGACCTCTGTGTCCAATCCATTGTGCGAAACAATTTCCAATCACAAAACAAAATCAGAATAAATTAATCATTGTTAACTCAACTTTACTACGACTTCCGGTAAACGGAAGCCGCAGTGTCGGTAACTTTAAAATGTATTGCTGACTGTTGACGCATCACTTCAAAAAGAGAAGCTTCTTTGTTTTTTTCTGTCTTGAGTGCATAAAACGTTGCCACAAGTCAGATGTTTTAGCTTGGAAAATTGTGAACTTAAAGGTAATGCATTCTCGTGGAAGGAAGCGTCTGTGTTCGTAATGCTGGCAACACAAAATAAAAGGCAAAAAATTCTCACATAGTAGCCTACTACATTAGTGCAGACATGAATCGTACTGTTTATCGTATTCATTATAGTAAACAAGGAGTCTCATTGCTCAGTGTTGTGCTACGTTGCTAAGCAGGTGGCCTCATTTTTTATATCTCTGCCAGCTGGCAGATAGTCTCAGTTATGACGGGGTTCGTAGCTCCATAGTGGTCAGTCCGATGAGTGAACTTAACGATGCATCCTAATTAAGACCAACTGGTCTCGACTAAATAATTCAGTGCACAGGCTTAGTACGGCGTCAGTGCCAACGA
>Ga0209149_1000697_pt1 | contig 14824 bp, 7 predicted proteins | sample WorMetTyACAVOLI2_FD_187423 | JGI IMG/M metagenome (GOLD analysis project Ga0209149, IMG submission 187423) | Marine gutless worms symbiont microbial communities from Max Planck institute for Marine Microbiology, Germany - Olavius algarvensis... ... | reverse complement strand
CAAAAAGTGAGTGACGTAATACCAGTTTTGCGGCTTATGCCTATTATAGCAACTCAGCCCTCTGCCGTTTCTGTTTTCCTTAGCGTCGCCAAGTGCGGTCGCATATGTAGGGCACAGACCTGCGCATATTCTGGCATAGAGCCATCCACTTTGGCCGAGGGGTTTCTACAGGGTGGGCCAAAAGTTCGAAAAAATTTCGAATTTTTGACCATTTCTAGCCTTTACGTCCCCTCTCAGCGACAGCTAAAAATAGAAAGAGGCTTACAAGCAGCGTATGAAGCTTTTTGACCCTCCCTGTAGAAACCCTGTGAAATTTGTGCCCCGTGGAAAAGCTATTTGGAATGCGAATGGCGGGTTTGTGTCAGTTCTACTGACACACTTGTTTATTTTTCTTTTACATTTTTTGTTTGTTCCGTGTGGTAGACTAAGCTGGCTATCCGTCAGCTTTTTACTGCACGTTAAATACACACTATCGTATCGTATCGTATCTTGCTTGACACAAAGTATATTAAAAGTCTTGCACACTTGTTAATATCATGTAACACACCATATGTATTACCGGGGCATTTAACATCAATAAGCGAGCTGGCGCACACATGCAGCACTATAGGTTTCGCGTCGTTAAAAAATTGCTAAGTCAAACAATATTAGTAAGTCTAAAAGAAAGACAGATAGATAGACAGAGAGACATGCTCACAAAACTATTCAAGTGAGTAATAGAATCATAATATATGTACCGTGTGAACTGACTCATTAGGCCTACATCGTACATGTGATACCATCTAAGTCTGCTGACTGCAACTTTTACACTTTACACTGAGTAGCGTTGATTAGCACTAATTATCTGCTTGCACTTCAAAGACGTGTAGCCCTTACTGAGTGGCGGTTACGTGTTTTAATGTTTGCTCAACACCTACAACTTGTGTCTGACGTTTAGTAAAATCAACACATGCTCTTTGAAGCCTCTGAAGACGTCTACAGGGTGAGGCAAACACGAAAATTGCTATATCTCAGAAACGCCTGAATATTTTTGCACAAAATTTCGCTCGTTTGGGTCCATAAGCGGAGAAGCTTACCTTCCGTCACAACCCTACTATATATAGGTGGCTAGCCTATCTGATGTCGCAATGCCAAGCCAACGCTGACACCGCGTCACCCGCCACTAACTTAAGATGTATAATATTAGTATATGAAATGCTAAAACAGATATTGGCGGGTCTTTGTCATTAGATGTTGTTGCCGGTTTCGCTTAGCGGTAACACGTAACACGTTGGTCTCGATAAACGTAGTTACTCTACGTCAGGTCCGGTTAGTGCCCGCACGGTAAACCACCTCGGCGCAGAACCAAGCACCCAGGTCTACTCAGCCTGAGCCATCCCTCCGTGGCTAGGCAGATGAGTATTCAGCGAAAGCTGGGGAAGTAAACAGGCACTTCGCGTGATACACTAGCCTGTATCCGTGGTCTTGCAGTGTAGGCTGGTGTCTGGCTGAAGGACTAGTTAACGAAGATCGGCAATCGGTAGCGCACTAGAGGCGTGTTCGCGACGATGCGCTATACAAATCGACGTTTACTTCACGTACTTTACTTCAACCATTACGCGTCTACACGACGGTGCACATCTATCCCGTAATTACTGCGTAAGTCGTCCGTTCACGCCTGAGATCGTTCATTTTGTCGGTTCACGTCGATAAGACAACGGTCGTGAGCGGCTCGGTGTCTCGCGTAGCCAGGCGCCGACGCGTGTGGTCCGCTAATGCGAACTTCATGCGCCATTACGGACCGCGACGCGGCAGTTCTGCACTCGGCGAGACCGATGTACATGTACGTCAATGACGGACTGACGTTGGCATCTGCCGGCAATCACCGACGTCGCCGCCGCCGCCGAAGCGATTACACGGCTATTGGCATTTACTAGTTACAGGTGTGGCGGACCGTGCCGGCTGAGATCGAGACGGCGGCGTGTATGACGATGCGATGCTGGTCACAACGCCGATATGCGACGACTCCGGAGGTCGGGAGCAACTGGAGTGGACGGATCGTGTTGATGGATGCGGCTGTTGCACCGCCGCCGCCGCCAACACCGGCGCGGTCCCGGGTGTCGTCCACCATCTGCAACCGATCGACCTGCGGGCGAATCGACCGAGCGCGCGCCGTTAACACGCGCCGAGAGACCGCGCAGCGCCAGCGCGTCGTAAAGACCGCGGCCGTCGCACATCGCACCTGCTTCCGTCCCGGGTGTATCGCGCACGTCGCCCCGGCATCGCTACCGGCGTTCAACACGGGCCGGATCAGCCCGTCGGCGCTTGGTCATTCGCGGGGTCGACGGGTCGAATTGACACGCATCGTTTCCGATTTGTTTAACGATCGCGCACCGCCCTATCAGTCGCAATTAAAGCTGGACGGCGATAAGAATTAACTGCAAACCAAACCAGACGAGTTTCGCTCCCTCTGACGAACCTGCGTCTACTAGTAATTGGTCGAAAATTGACACAGATTTGCAGCCAATTTTCCTGACGTCCGTTGGTGGCATGTGTTCTAGCGACGAGAACGTATCTTAGTTGAGCGAGATCGTGTAATATTCATTTCATGCATTCAACAGTCCATCCGCACTTAACCAATCCTCTGCCGAATAATAAACAATATGTCTTCTAAAATAGTGTTTTATCTAGACATCTCTTGGGGGAACATCCCCAAAGTGTCGACATGTAATTTTATCAGGCTGAACAAGCAACAAAATCGTTTTCGGCCGAGGCTCCACCCCGGACTCCGCCGCATAGGCTTACGACGCTCCCGCAACCCCTTAGTAGCTGGGAAGGGGAATGGGGATACCTCCTACACACCCCCACCCTCTTGACGCCTTCAGCGCCTTGGTCTCTCCAAGCTCCATCCTTCACTTCCATCTATGCTATTTCCCCCATCACCCTGCAAGGGACGAGATAAAACCTTGTCCTAAAATGTGGTGTAATATTTAAATATTTAGTGCATTTATTGTATAAAAACGCTATCACTCTTTATAATACGGTATTTTCGGATCACTGCACGAGGCGTAATTCTGTTTAGATCTAATTTTAGTTTTTCTGCGTAAAATATGATATCGACTTCACATACTTTTCCTTTCTTTACTCTATGTTTCTTTTTTCGTTTTCAATATTCTGTCAGCCTGACTTGCTTAAAAAAATAAGTTACTTGATTGATTTATCTAAATAAACAAGAAGTGTGGCCCCCACCGGCCGCTAATGACACAGGTACAGCATCGGACCAAGACGGCTCATACTGATCACGAGACCTTGCGACCTTCATCTTTGACCTTGGCGGTCGTGCGCCTGTGGCTGATGCGGGTGTCGTCCTCCATCAGTGTACCAAGCTTGAAGCTCGTAAGCCTTGCCGTTCTGAAGATATGGCACACGATGTGTGTCAGCATATATGGGCCTGGTGACCTTGACCTTTGACCTTTTCACCTTGAAACTAGTACGCGAGTCGCATCAAAGGTGAAGAACCTTCGTTCCGAATTTGGGAACGCAAGGCTTCGGGTTCTCCAGTTATTCGCTATGTACGCGACGGACGGACGGACGGACAAAAGCAAACCTTACTGCCCCCTTCCTACGGGCGGGCGCATAATAAATCAGTGCATTCTTTGCCAGGTCGGAGGTCACGCTTTAGAAGAATAGGTAGACTAGTGGTTGTAGGAGAACGAACAGTACCGTCGAACACGTGCAGGGCTTGTTGGCAGGTCCATCCGCAGCTGTTTGAGCAGCATTTGACTGCTCCTGGATCGCAGTCGGCGTCCGTGTCGCAGGCGGTCACGCACAGAGCTTCGAAGCCGGTTGCCTGCGTCTCCGGTGGACAGCGTCCTGGCCTGATACTGTTTACTCGGCGAAGGAACTGGCACGTCTCGCGACATTCGCCGGCGTATCTCTTCAACGTCAACAACAGCAATATCGTTGGTCTACTTCGCAACCAGTATTTCTAACAAGTATAGCTCTGCTGTTGCAAAGAGGCCGCGCGATGCTTCGTGTCTGTCAGTAGTTAGCATCAACAGTACAAAACTTCGAGTAGAGTCTTTTATTGTTAGTTACGTAGGCTACACATTTGTCACTGCGTGCAGTTAAATGCGCTGTTCTGTTGTCTTTGGCGTAACGTTGAGGCTTCTTGTCATAAACATTTCGTCGTCTTCTCCGGCAATCAACACCGCCGCTTTCCAGCGAGACGGTGGAAAACGGCCACCGGCGACCGCGTTTACAACACCTGCCTGTTGCAGCGTTAACACAGGCAGTCAAGCCAGATATAGGCTCAGAATCGCGATTTCTGCCTACCCCACCTGCATTCGACGTCGCCGTTAGGGGAGTTCCCGTCGGAATATTGTCATGCGCGTTTGCATAGCATCGCGCGGAAATAATAATAACAATGATAATAATAAAAATGATAATAATAATAACAAGCATTTCAAACGCTAACAAACGTCACAAAGGCGCGTGTCGCAACACAAATACCATGGCCTAAGATCTGTCAATCAAAACGAAAGATTTCAGCATTATGCGTAAAGGTTTCAACGCAGATAAACAGCCAAATCACAACAAAATGAACGAAACTTCATGTTATTCGATTTGGCACTATAAATGTAGTAAATGCATACCGATTTTACTTTATGGTCTAGAGGTCCTACCCATGCAAAAATATCAGTTAAATTCATTGGATTTTATCATCAATAGATTTTTTATGAAGTTATTTAAAACCACAACATTCGTATCGTCCAGTTATGCCAAGAATTGTTCCATTTTGAACTGCCAAGTGTTCAGCTTGCTCGTCGTCGAAAACTACTTTTAGATAAGTTTTGCGTTTGCGTGTAAATGCTTATTAGTTAAGTTTTTTTGTTATTTTTCTTTGCTTTTTATCATCTACCATGTTATTGGTGAATAAAGATTTGCATAATTACATGTGCCCATTAAAGAGTTAAGCATCGCGTTCCCGTACGACAAATTGTCTGCTAATTAGCGGTGCACAGACCTAGGTTACTTGAGAATGGATAATAAGCTGCGGTGAACAAATGCATCGAATAACTACGACGAGGCGACGACGACGAGTTCCAGCGGCTCGAAAGCAGCCAATATTTCCAGGTCTAATTGATCGACTCAGTGGCGCAAAGTGAGCCGCGCCGCCTAACGTCGAACGGCAGCCAGCGAACGCAACACAGTCACTGCAACCACGGCGTATGGTGTTTCATATAAAAGCTCGATGGACAGAAATGCGCTGGAGATGGGTCGAAAGCCCGACACGACCATGGTCGTTTGAGTGGTATTCTTTCAAAATATTCTTACTGTTACCTTAAAACAGACAGCATAGGCCTATTTATAACGAACTAAAGACAACACCCGCCGCAGTAAGTAGGCCTGAGCAGCAATAAAAAGACTCATAAATATCATCTCAAAATTTGAAATGCAACAGTAACAAGAGGTCAAAGTATTTTGACAAAAAGCGCCTCACGGGGCCCATTCCCCGGTTAGGGGTCACCCCAGGGGGTCGAAATTTGTACCATTGAATTCCTGGGGTAGGGTTCCTACTAGTGTTCCATAGTAACTATAGGCCTAGGATGCACCGTTTGGCCACAGTGCACGCGCGTGACAACGAACCAACGACCAACGACGTCACGACACAGCCTATCTCAATAAGCGCCTCTTTTACTAAAGTAAAGTGAGGCGCTTAAAAATGTATACAAAGCGTCAAAAGTATTTTTTCTATTTTATTTTGTTACTATGTCTACTTTAGTGAATAAAGCTGATCACAGGCATACGCATATGGTGTTTAGTACACACAAGTAGAACGTCCCTTTAATTCCCGACGTGAGCTCATCTAGAGCTTGAATGATGTCGATGAAAGAGCGGCATTCACACATCACGACGCCATTCAACGCGCCGTCTAATCAATGATCTCAATCCACCGTCTAACAATGGAGTTATGAAACCGAGCTGACATTCCCTCGCTGGCCGCAAATACGGATCGTCGATTTCGTAGACACAGCGGGGGCACTCTGTGGATAACACAGCGTGCGAACGCTGTCAGAAATTCGGATATCAAACCAAATCAGCAAGATACAAGTGCACATAAGTAAAATGCAAAATAATCAATCAAATAAACTAAACTCAGGAAGATGTAATCATGTAACGGAAAAATACATGTAAAGCCGAGTTGGGGAAATTAGAAAGATGAAAGCGTGGGCAAAGCTCATTGGACAAAAGATAACACATTTCACCGTCTACACACTGTCTCTCAGAAAAACGCGCCAACTTTGGCAAGCTGTAGTTTCGACAGGCATGGACTAATTTTGATAATGTTTGGTCAACAGCGCCAGCATACTTTCAAAAATGATGTTTTTAAAGACACAGTGTAGAACACCGTACAGTGATTTCTACGATGGATATCGATTCTTTGGAGGTACTAAGATCATGACTGTGATTAGTAGAATTAGAAAATCATTTGTGAAAACATGGCTATAATATGCAGACTTTGTTTATAAAACACTCAACACTCACTATATTGAAAACATTTCTATCCAGTGACGTATTCAGGGGCGGGGCGATTGTGCGCCCGCCCCCTTTGGTCTGACCATGAATTTTTTGGATAATTTTTGCACTGTTTTAGTAAGCTTTGTTTCGCGATTGAACAGTAAAATCCGTGTCTCAAGGCTTCTAGTGACTGTCCGTGTTTTCTGCCGGTTAAAAACTGCATCAAAATGCACCCAAACTTATCATTTTGGGGACAGAAAATTATTTTTCCGGGGAGGGGCCCAGCCACCTCCACCATCCTCCACCCTCTCGATGCCTACGGCGCTTCGCCCCCTCCTTACTGAAATCCTAAATACGCCACTGTTTTTATCTGGGGGTTGACCACTGCGCGTTGTGACTGGTTGCCTACTTGCGCCTTAGAAATACTTTTATTTACTTATTTACCACAAATGAATGTTTGCATCACCTACACGACACAATCACTTTATTAGAATCGAGGTGCGACACGTCACATTTCGAGTCAATCTCAGCTGGACGATCGGGCCACCCGCGTCGACAGCAGCGATGTGTTCAGGTGAATTAACCGAACAACACCGGTCTAACGACATGGCTGTCGGCGGGGACACTCCAGGCCACCTGCCGCTGACGTGGCGCGCTGACAAGTGGAATGCCTCGGGGACAGACTTACACAATACATCATCAGCACGACGCTAAACTGTCAGTATTGTGTCTTCGTTGCCGGCTCGCTGGTCGGGAAACTGACAAGCTGTCGCCGAGCGACGCCGACTGGCTCGCATTCTTACGGACAAATTCGAATTTCCGACGTCCTACGATACGTACTAAGACGGCTCTATGAGCATCTCCATCACCATAATCAATAATTCATTATCACGTACCGTTGCATCGAAAACACTAAGAACTCGCAAGGTACATGATCCGGACATTTCCCCTTGGATATTTCCACTCGGACATATCCCTCCCCCCCAGACATTTCCCCCGCCCGAACAATTCCCCTCCCTTTTTACATGGTGTAGGACATTCCCCTCTACCACCACCACCATGCACCAATTTCTATAAAGCGATCCACCGTTAACGTATACAAAATTGATAGCGGTTAGGGTCAGGAATATGGGTTAATGTCAGTTTTCTAAATTCCCCGCCTCATTTGTCGGTTCGGGTCAGGACCCACGTCGTCGATCGGTTCGGATTAGGAATGCGGACTAGTGCCAGTTTTCATTTGCGATAGATCGCTCTATATAGATTGGCGCATGGTGGTGGTGGTAGGGGGGGGGGGGTATTCTACACCATGTAAAAGAGGAGGGGAAATGTTCGGGCGGGGGAATGTCCAGGGAGAAATGTCCTACAATCAAAGGTACGACCATTAGAATAGTTACGGTAATAAAAGCTATACGAAATTAATCGGCATTTTTTTCGCTTCGCGCGAATACCGAATGGATTTTGATAAAATTTGGCAGGAGATAATGAACTGATTACATTTTGGGCGAAATTGTACCAGGGACAAGGGAGGAAGATACCACCGAAAATTCGAATCGACGTCAAATCGGTGTTGCCACGTAGCGAATGACTTCACAAATTTCATAGCACATACGGCACGCTGCGTTCGCAGGGCTGACGAGTCCATTACACACATGCAGCGGCGGAGGCATCATATGATCGTGCGCGGTTTGAGCTCTCCAGTTACCTTAAAAAATTTACCGCATCGGTTCATCTTCGCCAAATCTCAAATTAGAGGATTGCTTCCAATATCATATCGATTGTCTCGCTGTTCATAGTCGTCTCGTAATCGATCAGAAGTCTATAACTGCTACGTCTGTCTTCTATCTCAACCATTGGAGGCCGACCAACCCTTCCCGGATAACCCCCCGCCCCCTAGGTCATAGACCCTTCTTTGCTGCCGTATGGTCGGTTAGGGTCAGGACCCCGCCTCGTTGGTCGGATAGGGTCAGGAGTACGAATTAGTGCCAGTTTCAACCAAATTTTCCGCCGGATTCTGTCCTGCGGCAGCCAAAAGGGGGGTTACGGCATAGAGGGTTGACCTCCTACACAACCACTGTGCTGAGCTTACGGAGGAAATACCGGGTGGCTCATAAAAACGCCCCCAATTTTCTGCCTTAGAAAAGACACGTGTAGTAAGCCTAGGCAGAATTGCTTTGACAATTGGATAGAGCACTGTCTGCACTATAGTTACTTGTCACGCCAATTACGTCACTTAAGACGCCACTGAGAAATACTGGATGAAGTAGGCACACTCGTTAAATCAATTTTTCACCAGAGCGGCTGTGCCGTTCGAGATCCCGATTTTCGAAAAAAAAGCTGATATATAAGCGTCTGAATTTCTTGGAATGGAATCTTTTGATCCACAGAAAACAAAAGTTGACCAGAACTGTTACACTGATCTGCTGAAGACTTCCTTAATGCCTGAATGTCGTCGACTTTATCCGGGCAATGACTGTCTGTCTTCACGCAAGACAGTGCTCCGTCACATCCCGCAAAAACGACACAACGGTTTCCACGACACTACAGAACATTCCAAACGTCATAACTGCTGACGAATGGGCATCATGTTCTCCAGATCTTAGTCCTGTAGATTGGATATCCTGCAGGATTTGGTTTACGAAGGCCGACGACTTACGTTTGCAAATCTACACAATCTCAAAAAGGCAATCAAAAACAAGTGGAAGGAGGTCACCATAGACATAGTTCGAAAATACATTGCATAAATGGAAAAGAAACGACTGAATGCGGTTAGAAAGCAGAATGGAGGCGCGATTCAGCACATCTTCCGATAATCGCTGTGACTGGATGTCGATCTCATGCAGTGAGACGCGTTGAACTTATTGGCTATTTTGTGCGTTTTGGACACCCAATACTCTTTTGCATATTTCACTGTTAACACAGAAGTGTATAATGTCATAATTTCTCAACTGCTCTTTAAAAAGGTTATTTCTTTTTGTTTGAATTCTATTGTTGAGCAGTACAACATCATTGCAAAGTTGGGGACGTTTTTTATCAGCCACCCGGTATAAATTTCTAGCCGTTAACAGAGAAAAGATGAGACAAATTTCACAATCTACTTGCATTTTACAACCGGTAAATTCGCAAACGACAGATATAGCATAGCCTACTTGACGCTATAGCCATAGTGTGGTGTGTATTATGTGCATGTGAACTGCTACGAGGGAAGTTGATGTTATAACTGGACCACACACCGTGCAGTAAATGCAGCTAATCAGCTCCACAGCACGACCTGTACCAAGCTCCGTATCCCACCAAACAATGGCTTCTCTGTCGAGTCGCGTCGTCCGTGGAGATTACAAGAGGCGATCACAAAGTCACATCAGCCGTCGCGCACCTTAACTTACGGTTCCGCCTAATTCCGTTATTCTCCTTCTTCCGGCTTCATACTCTGAAGACAGACTCAATGCCGCAACTGAGTGGTCGAGGCGCGTCGAATTCAATTAAATCTACGTGTGTAGTATACAGTGAATCATGAATGTAAGACATTTCTCGGACATACCCCCCCCCCTCGGACATCTCGCCCGCCCTGACAATTTTTCTCCCCATTTAGGGCATTTCTTCCCGGCTGTTAAAGCAAAATTTAAAAAAAACTGGCAGTAATCTAGAGGGCCCGATTTTCGAAAAATCTTAGGAAGATCTTAGGAAAATCTTAGGAAGTTCTTAAGACTAAAGAAAATCTTAGGAAATCTTAACTTGCTGACTTAAGAAAAACTTAGGACATATTTACGACAAACTTATGAAAAACTTAAGAATATCTTAAGATTTTTCGAAAATCGGGCCCCAGACCTGACTCACGACCCACGAGATGGAGATTTCTTTTGAAAACTGACACTAACCTGCACTCCTGGCCGTATCTGATCTACCGCTATCAATTTTGTACACGTTAACGGTAGATCGCTTTACACTGTAGGTTAGCGGATGGTAGTGGTGAAAGAATGGCGAAATGTCCTACACCATGTACAAGTAGCTCTGCTGTCGCGAAGAGGCTGCATGATGCTTCGTGTCTGTCAGTAGTTAGCTTCCATAGTACAAAACGTCGAGCGCAGTCATTTATTGTTAGTTACATAGGCTACAGATTTATCACTGCGTACAATTAAATGCTGTTCTGTTGTCTTGGGCGTAACGTTGAGACTTCTTGTCATAAACAATTCGTCGTTATCTACCGCCATCAACAAGCTGCGCCGCAAATTACTATCAGCAGTGTCACAACTTGCCACAGTCCAGCGGCACACTGTTGATAAGGCCTATGCCGTTGTGCGATGTCTGTCTGCCTGTCTGTCCGGTCGCAGCGTTGACAGCACACGATGAAGCCAGATATTGATCGGAAATCGCGATTTTTGCCTACCCACCTGCATTCGACGACCCATTAGGGGGGTTCCCGTCAGAATATTGCCATGACGTTTGGTACGGAAAAACTACAATGGTATGGCTAGCCGACGGTGAAAAAACTTCGAGATATGTTTGTTCGTTTCGACACAGTCCATGAACGTGACAGACGGACGGACAGACACCGCATGGCGGCACAGGCCGCGCTTACATAGTATCGCGCGGCAAAAATGGAGGGAGAATTATCCGGGAGGAGAAATGAGCGGGGATGTCTGGATTTCTATACAGTGACGGCGATGACGGGGGTCGGCAGTGTGGCGAGTCGTGCAAACTGCGAGCTATACGTTGATCAGCACATCTCTAGCGCTATCGTGACCACCAAGGCCGTCAACGATCGTTGTCTTCTCTGTCCATAACTCGATCCGACACTCGATATCATAGAATTAACACACGACCGGCGAGTGGTGTCTGTCGTGTGACCAGCTCAACATCGAAAAGCGTCTTGTCGCGTTCCATGTAGCGTGGTGTGGTACTGTGGTATCGAGTTAAACCGATTTTACCTCGCTTCAACTTTTGCCACGCGACGCTACGCATAAGCGCGGCCGGGATCTGGACATTCCCCCCTTGACATTTCCCCCGCCGGGAAATGTTTTACCTCATGTAAAAGGGAGGGGGGATTGTCCGGGCGGGGGAATGTCCTACACTAGTGCGGCCTATGCCGTTGTGCGATGTCTGTCTGTCCGTCTCTCCGTCACAAACAAATCGCGGACATCTGCTTATTGTTTGCGGTCCTTCTGTGCCACATTTACGGTAACAGCAACTATTGAACGCACGTTGGTTTCCATCTCCGTTTGTCTAATTCTGTAGCGGCAGTTTTTTGTTCGTTACGCGAGCATAAAGGTGAAAGGTCATCAAGTACGATAACCTGTGACGTCGACATGATGCTTTGTGCTGCGGGCTGCAGCAGATGCATGCACAGTAAGTTTTTACCTGTCAACAGCTTATTGTCCATCTACCAGGCCGAGTGTAGGACATTTCTCCGCTGGACATATTCCCCCCTCGGACATATCCTCCGGACATTTCTCCGCCCATACAATTTCCCTCCCCACCTGGGACATCCCCTGTCTGTTAAAACGAAAATTTAAAAACTGACACTAACCCATATTCCTGACCCATCCGACTATCAATTTTGTACACGTTTACATTGAAGATTGGCGGATGGTGGTGGTGGAAGACGGAAATGTCCTGCAGCACGTAAAAAAGAAGGGGGAATTATCTGGAGGGGGAAAATGCCCGGGGAACGTGTCCGGGGGACTCTGTCCGGGGGAAAGGAATGTCCGGATCCCGCAAAGGAGCAAAGCGAGACGACGACAGGACACGATAAACAACAGGCATTCTCATCAACGTGACTGCCGCAGTCGACATATGCCCGCTCTAAAGCACGGTTGAACATTTCACATTTCAACACAAAGTTTAAAAAGAAATATTCTAAAAGAAATTCGCTTAAGACGAACTTACATAACTGTGAGTTGTGACGGGAGAGAGATTGAGTGGCAGTCGTAGAAGAAATCAAACAACAGTCTGCAATTTATATGATTCTCCAACGTTGTTCTTTTTTTGACCAAAAACAAGTTATACAACAAGACAAGACACAGCATCGGTTTGACATTGATTCGAAGTTTCTGTAATATCCTGCCCATGGCAGAATGATGGTCCGTTGCTCTGCGGTTTTAGTGACGATCAAAGAGTTAAAGAAGCTGAGAACTGTTCAACGCATGAAAAGTGACATAGTAGTATTTGTCGGACAGGGAAGTCGAGGAAAATGCGCCCATAAGAATGGCAGTCTCCCGCACTGAAGACATTACGTAGCAAATGTTAATTAACTGCCGGAAGTCGAGCGAACGGTGGCATTCGTCGGTCGGTGCTTCGTAGAATTTCACGACGAAGAGTAGACCGACATTAGCCGATCGGTCAGCGTCCCAAGACTCCCCGCGGCGTCGTCATCGGACCAAATTGTGACGCGGTCGGCTGATGAACGGGCGCCAAGGATCAGCGTAAGTGGCGCGTCCGTTCTCGTCAATTGAAGCAATTGTGTCAGTCGCCGACGCCAGATGTCGCGCGTGACGACGTGACGTCGGAGTGCTAATTATACGACGTATTCTCGCACGACTCATCGCGATGCCCGGTCATGTTCACACACTGCCGCCACACCCCGCACACCCCACACGTGGCGTCACACGCGCCTATCATGTCGACACTCTGCATCGCTGATGTATCTACGTTGTTATGATGTAACTTGACTCCACTGCGCTACATCCATGAAGCAGCTCGAGCCAGTGACGACGAGAGTATTGACCATACCAATGGCCGAGACGATATGACTCTATCGAGTCCCGGACAAAATGCCACCGGACAAAATGCCACGAGAAAAAAAGAGCTACTAGGACAAAATGCCACAAACAGGTGAATGTAAAGGACTAGAGCCAATCTATATAAAGCGATCTATCGCCACTGACAACTGGCACTAACCCGCATTCCTGACCCTAACCGACCCACGACGTGCGGTCCTGACCCTAACCCTAACCCTAACCGACCGACGACGCGGGTCCTGACCCTAACCGACCCACAACGTGGGGTCCTTCGTCCTTTCATTCACTGGTTTGTGGCATTTTGTCCTAGTGGCATTTTGTCCGGTGGCTCAGAACCGGTTTCAACCTACGTCCATGCCGCTTAATATATATTTTGTTGATTATTTTCTTGTTTACTGAATGAGGACAGGACACTGTCACCATTTCGGTGCGCGGAAACAATCTCCCTGGAGAAAACGCCGGAGAAAATGTCTCCGGAAACACTTACCTAACTGAAGATTAGGCTTAGAATTTAGGGATGGGGTTACGCTTAAGGTCAGGGTTAAAATTATAAGGATACGGGGTTGTCTCCGGGGTAAACTCCTGCATCTATCACTAACTGCTTGTACGTACCTCCAATCACTTAACAAGTCGAGACAGGCCTATAACCTGGTAGAGACAAAAGGCCACGGGACAAAAGGCCACAGACAAAAGGCCACAAGACAGAAGGCCACTGAGACAAAAGACCACGGGACAAAAGGCCACAGAACGTAACGTCAAGATGCTACTGAGTTGTCAAGATGTGCTAGAACGACTACGAGTGGTTTTAAAAACAGTGGAACAAATTGTACTCTATGTTTCATCTGTGCTAGTATGTAGGCCTAGTCTCTTTGTGGTCTATTTTTCATCTATGCTTATAAACTGCTCAACGACAGCAACTGTATGTATAGGCCAAATCTCTCCGTGTTAACGGCAAACAATTAGCTCGAGCACGGAGTGCACGGGACAGGTGGAAATGACGAGCGGTGCACCATGGCGAGCAGAGAGCGGCAATTAAACGTCTTTTGCGCCGTCGCTTATTCCTTTGATGTTACTGCACATTGTAGTTGAGCAGGTTCGCATGAAACAACCAACAACTTTGAACTGTGCGGGTTGACACGCGGAGCGGCCGCTGATTAGCGCAAGCGAGTATACGAGTAAAAGAAGGCGCTTCTCGCTGTAACGCTACTGTCTTTAACAGCCTTCTCAATTGTCCCAGATCATCTTAAGCGCTACCTTGAGTTAGGGGAGTGTTTTCGCCTTTGCATAACTTAATTAACCTAATTAGTTAGTAATTAGTAAGTAAAAAACAACAATATAAACAATCACTGTTGCCTGTTAGACTAACACACACTCCCTTCCATTAACTCAATATTGACGTTGCGTTCTGTGGCTTTTTGTCCCGTGGCGTTTTGTCTCAGTGGCCTTTTGTCTTGTGGTCTTTTGTCTGTGGCCTTTTATCCGGTGGCTTTTTGTCCCACGGCTTTTTGTCGGTGAGCCACCGGGGGTCACCACCCGGGGTATTTTCGGTAAGGGGTGTTTGTTGTCTCCGGGGAAGAGTTGTCTCCAGG
>Ga0209149_1000696_pt1 | contig 14850 bp, 8 predicted proteins | sample WorMetTyACAVOLI2_FD_187423 | JGI IMG/M metagenome (GOLD analysis project Ga0209149, IMG submission 187423) | Marine gutless worms symbiont microbial communities from Max Planck institute for Marine Microbiology, Germany - Olavius algarvensis... ... | reverse complement strand
ATGATGTCCTGATGAAGTTCGGACGTTGATCTGACGATATGTCTGATGGACCCGTGTGTGGTGTATGTAGTGTATTATAAATATATATTATAATCGACAACGTCGGCTTGTACTTTCAACACGCTACCGATGCACGACATCCACACGTTAAACAAGAACGCACTACGCTCCCCCGACGTGGTGGCGCAACAGTCATCATTACGTAATGTCGTGCAAGTATTAATGGGACTTTTTACAATTTTTCAGTCACACGGATTGTCAGGATGATTTGTGCCAAAAATTGTGAAAAGTTGTCTAAATTTGTCGAAGTTACGGCCAAAATACTATCGGTCCCTTTTTTCTAGGACACGGTGTATATTTATATTTATTATTACGATATATAAGGCCGCATTCCATTATTCTAGCAAGCTGCAAACCTGGTCGCAGACTTGCGCGAGCGTGTCGCAGGCAGGTCGAAAGCATGTCGAAAGCAGGTCAGCTGCAAACTTGCTTCAAACCTGCTTCAAACAAAATCGATGTTAGCGGCCATGAAGAAACGGAAACACTCCACATGGATTAAACAGTATATCAGAGACAGACACAGATATGATGAGTATAGCACTATGCTTCCAGAAATGAAAGCCAATATTATGAGTTGATACGTACAGTAATTTCAGGATGGACGTCGGTGCATTCTGTGTCCCATAACGTCGGTTCATTATGGACGCAATTTGTAACGTTTTTGGGTGTAAAATCAAGCTTTTTCATAGCGTTTTTTCACTTAATTACGTCATGATAAGCACGCATAATAAAACAAGTAACGAAAATCCAGCTTCAACAGGTTCGTTGGCTGGCTAGAAACGGTTTTTTTCTACATTCCATTTGTCTAGCACGCGCACGAATCAACGAACCTGCTGCATCAATCTCGACAAGATTGATGCAACAGGTTCGCGACCAGGTTTTCGACAAAAAGTCGAAAGCGTGTCGAAAGCATGTCGCAAACCCGCACGAACTTGTCGAAAATCTGGCTGCAAACCTGGTCGAAAACCAGGTTTGCAGCTGGCTAGAATAATGGAATGTGGCCATATGGCAGCACAGCACAACCAATCTATCGCTGAAGGTATTGCGCTCCTGTTTTATATGATGCTGAAGACGTCCTATTTAAAATAACTAAGTTTCTTATTACGCAGTTATTGACATTGTATACAATTGACCGGACCAGTGTATTAAACCTAATAAACATATTGTTTTGTGACATTGCTATCCAGTTCAGATTTGAGCAAACTCTGTGGTACATACAAAATTGTACAGTACTTGAAAACGTTCAGTATGTTGTTAGCTTCAAATTTCTATGATAATATTCTTTAAACGTCGCAACTAATTAGGTATTTTCAAGGTTGTGTTTAAAGACTATTATCATAGAAAGTAGTAGTAGTAGTAGTACTAGTAGTCAAAGGGATGTTAAAAACTGTACATTTTTGGTCGTCTACGCTGTTGTATCGTCATCACCGGTACCGGTATTCAGAATTTTGCAACCACACTGCAAATTCAAAAAAAAACATGATATATTGTATATTCAGCACCCATTTAAAATTTTGGATTGCATAACAAAACAATAAAATGTTAAAATGCGTATATATATATATTACGTACATATGTATGACGTATATGCATAGATAGGCCTATACAATGTGGCCTAAACTGCGTCCATGCCTATATGACGCACCAGTCCCTGGAGCCCGATTTTCGAATTGGTGAAATTTGCATTAGGTAATCACTACCATCAACAGATTAGATTCTGGGCGAAATTCGAACAGGGACAAGGGAGCAGGACGCAAAAGAAAATTTGCATCGACGTCAATCAGTGTTGCTGCGATGTCAAACACGTGCTGGCACCTAGTGAATGGATTCACAAATTTCAGAGTACATACTAAGGCAGATGCGATCGCGAATATGATTTCATGTTAATTTAAAGATTTCTATTACACATTTCAAATACAAATATTACAAATTTTATGCAATTTTATTTTCATTTACATTATATAATTATATCTATCAACAGCCGGCATAGATATCTTAATTCGTCCGTTTGTTCATTGCACCCTTCAGCACTGTGATTTGCTTGCCGTGGTAACGCCGGTACGGAAACCATTTACAACGGATGTCGAACACAGTGCAGCCGCGGAGACATCATATGACCACACGTGGTCTTTAGCTCTCTAGTTTCTAAGGTCTTCCAAAGTTCATCTTAAATATTTCCTAAGTTTTTCGTAAATTAGAGCGTTAAGACGTCGGACGATTTTCTTAAGATGTCCTAAGTCTATTTTCGAATACTGTCTCAGGAATTCTTAAGTTAATTCAAGAACAGACTAAACTCAGCCAATCACAGTATAGCGTAGCTTCTTAGGCTATTCGGATTACTATTTCTTCACTTTTCACAAGTTTGTCGTAAGTTTTAAAAAGATCTTCCTAAGACGTATTGAAAATTAGCACGTTTAAGTTCATCATAAGATATACCGGTAAGTCGATTATGAAGTTCCAAAGATTAAGATCTTTGGAACTTCAGACTAAACTATGTTCCGAAAATCGGGACCTGGACTCTAAAGCTCGTTAGTGTTAGGTACAGCTGCAGTTAGACTGGTTGTATGACATACTGGCATATTATATAGACACTAGTAAATACACGACAAGTGCGCGCCGTAGGACCGGGAGATTCGTCGGCAGTGATCACATACTACACACGCAGGCAGTAACGACAAAACAGAGAGAGATGTTATGGCACTAACAAGCGTACCTGCCTAAACGATGTCGACGATTATGCCTCCGCGATCACGCAGTTATTTGCGTTCAGCCTACGTCCATGACAGTTAATGTTTCTTCGACAATTTGCTTGTTTATTGCAAGGTGAGGCAAAAAATAGATACGACTTGCCAATAATTTCGCCAGATATTTTCACTGGGAGACGCAGCAGAAAATTTGTAATAAACAAATCAATAAAGATTGCACCACAACTTAAATGAATCGACTTCGTTACCGTGCATTGCATTATATCTCCGGCGACTTCTTAATCTTAATCGATATATGGGAGGGAAGAGGCCAAAGTTTAATGCTTCGGAAGATAAACAACAGGAAAAACACAACAACGCTGTCTTCAAACTTCGTACATCATAAAGCCGATGACACATATACCGAAACTAGAGTGTGATCATTGGCTTAAATGGCTTAGGAGAGTAGGCCGGAGTGAGCGAGTACGAATGTCAACCCCGCCGCGCTTAGCCGTTTTTGGCGCCAGAAATTTGCACCGAATCCAAGTTCTGATACACACTGGCCGAGAAGTCCGGCGGCCTTGCTTCAGCTGCGTTGTTGCTGCTGCTGGTGCCGCGGTCGCCTTTTGTCCCTGGCTTGGGCCGTGGCTTCGGCTTGCCAGGGCCAGGATTCGACTGTCTCAGCGTTGGCGAAGTTGGTGGACACTTGGCGATGGAGTCCGCTACGTTTTCATATATCTGGTTCTCTGACTTGTCTGCGACCGACGGCTAATACACACAACAACCACGCCTGGATTACACACACTATGCGCTTGCTATTGTACAGCTGTACTGGAAAACATGAACTAATCAGTAGATTAGATAGCAGAACGTTACGTGCTGTGAACGTATTGCTAAATGATTTTTTAAATCATGCAAGCACTTCGCCCCCAGGGACAAAATTGTGAGAAAAATTCCAATTTTTGACAATTTTGGGGCTGTTATCCCACATTTCTGTACCAATAAAGTTAAAGTTTGGCCAGGGAGAGCTGTCACATTTGAGTACACAAAATCCTGGGCATGCTGCCGTGCGGGCAGTCCTACTGGTAAGTAAGGCATAGTTGATGTTAGGGGCAACGACCATAAACTGGCAAGAGTAGTGGTTTCTGATGTGTGCCTGTGTGTGTGCGTCTGCGTGTGTCTTACTGGCGCGTTTTTTCTTTGTTCAATGTAGCGTTTGACGGCGACGTAGACGAATTTGTACTGGAGGTTCGTCTGCACACAGCCGGATCGCTGCTGGCGAAGACTCAGTATCGTCTTGTATATGTCGATCTCCGTCTCAGGTCCTGTCCACAAGTAACACGACACTCTGTTTTATAATAACGTGTGACAGTCACTCCGTTACGTAAGCTAAAACATTATAACCTTACGTTATGTTGGGATTCGGTCCAACCAGTGAGTTAGTTAGATTTTGGTTGACATTGGCCGTAGTTGGCATGTGTGTTGTTTTGTGATTGTTTTTTTTTGTCAAAATTTATATTTATTTGTTCTTATTACGTTAATACTAAAATTTTATGAAACCACTGATCATGTTATGTTATGTTATGTATACACAACGAGAAAATTAACTGTAGAAGACCCTAAGCGGTCACATAACGCAAACGTGTAGCCGTCGTCTTGCTGTTGTACGAGTATATACAGTAATTTTTCTACACACCCCGAGAACTGACTTCAATCAACTCCTTCCTTGAGGAAAAAGATCAATATGAAATACATAACAGTTGTGTACTTTGACAGTAACTGAACATGTTACGTATTGTCAGTTTAACTTTTACTACAACTAAAGAAAATTAGTTTAACTAAATTGTTAACTTTTTCTCAGTAAACTTCTGCCCATCTCTGACCCAGCGAAATTTCAACTCTGAGTGAGAAAGCTGGAAAAATCACTGTGCACATAAGTGCAAAATGTTGGTGTATTCACATTCATATGGAAGACAAAATGTGGTTAAAGAATGTCTCAAAGTTTCAAAAAATGTCACAGCTTAATCGTATCTTGTATTATATTTTAATACGTCCATTACTGTAACAGTGTAACACAGCATGGGGATCCCATCTTGCAGCCACAGTAGATGATCTCTTTGGACTACAAAAAAGGGCAACATGAGTAATTTCTAAGAAAACATGTTCCCGTTATTCAGATCCACAAATATCCTGAATTATAACTGCTACTGTGTATAAAAGTTTAAACAACATACCCCTCCATTTTGTAATTACTTTATACTGAATTCGACAAGCCATAACCATAATACTAGGACATCATCGAATCTTCATATAACACAATCATGGTATAACGTAAGACAATCTTCGATCAAAATTTACAGCACAAAAATCTGGAACGAAATATCCGATGAAACAAAGCGAGCACCGAATGAATTTTCTTTAAAAAGACTGAAAGCTGCATTATTAAAAAGAATTATTAAATACACTGTGACGTCGTTTTCTCTTATGATCATTTCCTCTATATCTGTTCATTATTGTAGTTTAATATTATTAAGCGCCACACTTTACTTTAGTAAAAGAGGCGCTTATTGAGATAGGCTGTGTCGTGACATCGTTGGTCGTTGGTTGGTTGTCACGCGCGTGCACTGTGGCTAAACGGTGCATCCTAGGCCTATAGTTACTATGGAACACTAATAGGAACCCCTACCCCAGGAATTCAAAGGTACAAATTTCGACCCCCTGGGGTGACCCCTAACCGGGGAATGGACCCCCGTGAGGCGCTTTTTGTCAAATTACTTTGACCTCTTGTAGTACTTTATTTCGTTCATGTGAATGATGTGATTAATCACTTGTATGTATAAGCCCTATGTAAAAGCTTGGGCTTCCAGGGCGACATGTTTACTATAGCACTGTTTAGGTCTACTGTTCTTATTTGAATCTCAGTGCAAATAAACTCAGTCAGTTGGAGAGTACAGTGTCTGTCTGCTGCCTTATGGCGAATAAACATATTTGTGTAATATATACCTACACATCTGTTATATCGAAGCAGCACGCAAAACACACACATGTACGCATAAAGAAGCAAAAGTAAAATACACTAACATACAATTAAACCTAGATATTAAGAGTGTCAGCAAATATCTTCCATCCACGTGCACGTAATTCTAGTACAGACCCATTCAGGCCCTCGTGTTATATTCTGTTGCACGGTAAAGCTGTCAACAGAATTTCATTACAGAAAAACGCCAAAGAATGGGCTGCAGACTCGCTGTGTTTGCCTCACAGCTTGGCATCATTTCCCGAAACTTCATTTAATAAAAACGTAATACGAATTACAGTAAAACGGTGGGTCAGTTGTTCTGCAAAACTACACACACTAATGTAACGCACCAAATCTGCATTCTTTTGCGACTTACAACAGTTAAAATAATTAAACACATACAGACAAAAAGAACACAAACTGAAAAAAAAGTTGACAAACCTTTGTGTAGGATCTGGTTAATGATTACGTCGATAACGATGAATGTTCCTGTCCGTCCAATTCCAGCACTGCACAGACGACATCACACAGAACACTGTGCAGACTTTTCTAGGGTACTAAGTTTCTCCCGTTCCCCACAGAAAAACCTCGCCTCATGCCCCACAGCAAACCCTGTGCAAAACTTGACCCTCCTCCCCCCCGTGAGGGCACTTACCCGTGGCTCCCATAAACGCGCCACAGTTGTTTTCCTGTTTTTGATTTCTAATAAATCATTATGTATGTAACAGTTAACCTTCATAAAACATATTAAAATCTGTAATAACACATGCCATTGACATCGCCTTAGCTTATGTCATGAACCACTAACTACGGTAAGTAAATCCTAAAATTTATGCAAAAAAACAATGTTTACAAAATGCACAAATTACCGCATTAACTAACGCAGAGACCATCTCATCAGCTGACAGATGCAAACTCAACTGAAAAATTCTGTTTAAAATTGCAATATATGTAAATATAACTCATTTGTCACCAATTAACCAAAAACGATTACTGAAGTTACAGGAACTAAGCTATCGCAAACTGATCACGCGTCAGCTGCGCACACAATACGTTGAGAGCATCTATAGGCTTAAATATTACACTGTGACCTTGAAATCTAGGTTAAGGGTCACTAAAGTCACTGAAAACGGAACCATTGGATAGATCATACACGACATACTATTAGTCGAATTATTTGATTTGAATATTATCGTGACCTTGAAATGTGGGTTAGAGGTCACTCAAGGTCATTGAAAGTGGTACCATTTGAAAGCTTGGGTACGGTTTCCTATTCGCATTCCATAGTAACTACGACCATATCTTTAGCCATTTCGGAGATATTCAGCGTCAAAGAATGGCCCGACCTTGACACCGGGGTAGGGGTCGTTCAAGGTCATTGAAAATGGCGCAGTTCGACAGAACATGTATAACTTTCTATTAGTTCGCCATTGTAACTATAGCTCTATATTGTACCATTTGCAAGTTACTTGACGTTGAATACTATCGCGACCTTGAAATCTGGCTTAGAGGTTCATTGAAACTCGTGCCACTCAAAAGCTTGGGTGCAGTTTCCTATTCGCCTTCTATAGTAACTATGGCCGTATCTGTAGCCGTTTGTAAGATATTTACCATCAAAGAGTGGTGTGACCTTGAAAACAGGGTTAGGGTTCGTTCAAGGTCATTGGAAATGACACCCTTTGATAGATCGCATACGACTTCCTATTCGCCTTTCATAGTAACTGGCGCTATCTTGTATCGTCTGCGAGATATAGCGACCTTATTGGTAGAAAATCATAAAATTTTTATAGGCCTACCGCACCTTTATTTATCACCCCCCCCCCCCCGCAGGAAGTGACCCCGTCGGAATTTCGTGAAGATGTTTGTTGCTGATAAAACTAGAATAATTGGGCTACCGCTACGGCCACCCACCACGCTGTCTTCCTTCCCAGGTCACCACTCACCACACATGTCAGTACAACAATCTCATCACATGCTGTGGTGGTGACATTATGCAAATTTCAAGTTTCAAGATACCTGCCTTAATTTCTATCTATCTGTCTGTCTGTCTATCTATCTATCTATCTTTACTTGCTCACAAGACATTTCATTACAATTCATTATAATGTACAATGAGAGCAGGACAATTAATAAGGCGCAGATAACCGGCATTAACAGCTGCCCTTTATACCTAAGTACATACAGATACAGTTAGAATAGAAATATAAAACAATACATTACCGTCAAGTTGGTAGAGTAATTTAAACTAAAATCATACTACATACATTTCAAAAATTCTGTGAAATTTACAACGTCCTGCAGTTCGCCGCGATGATTTGTGCCTCCCGTGATGGTCGGCGGCAACAAGAACATTTTTTGGCGGGAGGCACAAATCCTCGCGGCGGCGCTGGGTTTGTATCGTGAATTCTGAGCATCACCTGCAGTGAACTATCAATGGTCCGGCGTAGTTGGATATGCGCCACTGCTTGTCGATGTCTTCTACGAACTGCAGTACGTCGTTGGTCTGCGACACTGACGGGACTTTCTTGTCCTTCCATTCTTTGTACTGGTAGTGATAGAATGTACGCGTCTGCGTCTCGTCGTTCCTTCCTTTACGCTGATCAGACAGTCGATGCCAACGACAACAAGAAACTTAGCTATCGCAAACAGATCGCGCATCAGCTGCGCATACAATACGTCGAGGGCATCTATAGTAACTCCGTGACCATGAAATCTAGGTTAGGGGTCTCTAAAAGTCATTGGAAACGCCATCATTCGATAGATCGCATACGAGTTCCTATTAGCGTTCCGCAGTAACTATGGCGCTATCTTGTATCGTTTGCGAGATACAGCGAGTTATTGGTCGAAAATCGCGAAATGTTTATATCCCACCTGTATTTAGCGCCCCCGCAAGGGGTGGCCCCGTCGGTATTTCGCGAATATGTTTAATACTTATAAATATAGATTGTTTGGGCTACCGCAGGTAGAGAAACAATGACAATACGTTAAGCCGTTTTGATAGAATACCGGAACGTGATGGACAGACAGACAGACGGAACTGTTAGATCAATATCGCGCGTCAGTCTGCTGACGCCAGTGATGGGCATTAACTACTTCAAAACTAGTTTAACTAAAGTAGCTAACTACTAGTTAACTACTTTCCAGACAGCAGTTATTAACTAGTAGTTACTAACTACCTTATACTAAATACTTTTTAACTAATTTTGTCTGAATAAATTAAATATCATTTTCTGCATAACACTATATCATTAACTAATGCACAAGTCAAATTTGTAAACAGTTAATCTACTACAAAGCTTGCATTCAGTGTCTTGTGGAGGTCGATGTACTCAGTCCTGACTTTACTATACTTAACAGCTGCTCATTCAATAACACTAGCAGCATTTCTCCAATATGTCTCTTAAGAAAAGCATAATGTCACACATGTTGTAAGACAGTTTGCAGAATGTCTGTTCTGCTGTGCTGAAGAGACGTTCTACCGCAGCCGAGCCGAGCTATAGGCACAGTGGAGTTTGCCTTGATGAATGCTTGTTCATCTGCTGGATATAGTCGAAGACACTTAGTCGTAGTGATATCGCTAGACAGGCACTGGGCAAGCGATCGCTTACTAGGGGTTGCCACTAGGAGGCACTGGTTTCATCCAGAGCCATAGATGGTTTCATCCATGGCAGTAGTTCCCATGACTGAAACACCTTAAGTAAGTAACGATAATCAGAGATAATAGGAAATAAACATAAAGCGCATGTTATGGTGTTACGGAGCCAGACCACAGACTTCTTTCATTTGCACACTTTACTGAATAACCAACACATTAAGAAATTGACAAAAGTAGTTGCACTACTTACAGTAGTTGATAACTACTGAAAAGTAGTTAACTACTTTTTTCTCAGTAGTTAATAACTACTGCTTAACTACTAAAAAGTAGTTTAACTACTTGTAGTTAACTCCAATTAGTTAACTACTGCCCATTGCTGGCTGACGCGCGATAAAAGGTGGTGCTAGGAACAGCATGCCTCACCCCGCGCCTCATATTTTGGTGCTGCCATCTGGCGAATTTAACGGCATGATCCCAGAGCAATATTGTCCATCTATTCTGACATTTTCATTATGATAGCTGCAATCATTTTCTCGCAATGTTGCAACGCTAACAAACATTGTAATATACGTCGCAACAACAAAAAAATTTCGGCCAAAAACGAAAGCTTGCTGGCCGTCGCCGGCCGGCGATAAACAGGCTTTCTTTTGAGTTGGTTAGCAGCCCGCAGTATATGCTGTCCTGCTCCCTAGTCCGTATGCCTAGATGTCAGTAGAACTAGGTTATATCTGCTGTGATCAGCATTAGAAGTACACTATGAGCCATAAAATCGTGTCACTTTTATATTTTACAATAACTTCGGCACGTGTAGACCACTTTTGATAATTCTTTCAGCGTTGCGTTCAGCAATGAACTGCAAAATAAGCTGGAATTAGACCTGTGCCTTGCTTCAAATCTACCTTGCAAAATGACACGGGACAGCTCAACTGCCGTCTTAGTCTTTCATTGGCATGCAGCACGCCGCAATAGAGTTTAAATTATTCACATTCATGATTCAGACTCCAGACAAAATAAACAAGTGCAAACGTCGAAAAAAAACAAACACACACACACAGAGACAGAGAGTTATTTATTCAAAGTAAACATGAACAGAGCATAATATAGCGGACAGCTGCCAGAAAGGGCGAATGCCCACCATGCACAGCTGGCCACCTATTGTTGTCTACAGTAATAACAATAATAATAATAATAATAATAAGCACGACAATGTTTATGGTGCTGTCATCATGGCAGAGCTATTGCGAGAGTTCACCCGGTTCATTTGATGAATGTAGAATGGCGCCAAGCGGCCGCCGACCCAAGACCAAGCCAGACGACTTAGGCTGTGAGTCCGCCTGTACAGGCTGCCAGAAACTACACCCACCATCGCCATTTATTATTACTCAGCCCGAAAGCTGATACTCATTTTACCGTCCCACGGGTGGTAGAAGGCTGAGTCGACCTAGCTGGCTGGTTACATCCCGAGATGGTTTACACGTCCACAGACGGTCACCCATCCGAGTACTAACCGGGTCTGACGTAGCGCAACTACGTTGATCGAAGCCAACGTGTTACCACTAAGCTAAACCGCCAACCGTAGTACAATACTAATAGGTAAAGGTAAAGGTAAACGTCATGACACTTGTGATAGCGTCGCTTACATGAGTCAGACTCGTGACCAGCAACGCTTTACAATCTCGGAAGTTGCAGCTGATTGGCAGTAGCCAATAGTGCCGCAGCGCATTATGTGGCCGTCCATTGCCCGCGCTAACGGACAATTGGACCCACGGTGCAGCTAGCAGACACACCATCGCCCCAATCAACCACACTGAGCCTTCACCCTGTAGCCGTAGCTACTACTCGTTTCCCGTTCCGCTGAGGGTAGGATGCTGAGTTGGCCTTAGCACACAGTAGGTTAGCAACTTGCTCAAGGCTGCTTGCAGTGGACCGCGGGTATGAGTCGAACACGCAACCTCTCGGTTACGAGTCCGATACTCTACCACTAGACCACTGCACCCACTACTGACAATAATGCATGTGTAGAGATTTGTCGTATGGGCTCAGGCTACCTGAGTACCTGTGCCAAGATACGTAATTCTTACCTGCTGTTTGACGACCTCAAAAACGCGTTTGACGTACGACTTCTCTGTAACTTTGTTCGCCAGCGTCACGGTTATCGTACCTTGGTATATATTGTACTTATCAGTGGTGGCGTCTTCTTCTGACCAGTACAACGCACACTTGTTCTGTACACGAAAAGTCAAAGTCCTGACTCAGAACCACTACTACTTGTTCAAACAACAGATTTCGCTGGCGCTAACCGATAGCGCTTAGCATCAGCGGCGTGTGGTCTGCAGCCAATAGCGCCATCGCTTAAAATAGCGCACTGATGTCATCTGCCTCTACGCACGGGTGGCATGGAAGCATGCTTACATGGGGTTTCACCAGGCAGGGATTTCCAGGGTTATACTCTTGTCTCCAAAATGACCTATAATGTGTTGAGTTGGACGTTAATCCCTACTATACCATACCATTCTAGGGTTATTGTTAGGAGTCCCTGCGACCAAGGGTATGACAGTTGGTCTCAAACAAATAGAGTTCCTGGGATTTCCGTTTGGTGAACACCGCATGATCCTATAGGTTCATTAGTTTTGATGCATTACCAGCGGTAACGGACAGAAGGACACGCCGCCAGCGGTAACGGACAGACGGACACGCCGCCAATAGCTAAGTCGCGCTCTAATAGCATACGTCGTTCCAATGGTTCAGACGGGCCCATATGTAAAGTGGACTTTTTTTCGGAGACTGGGACAATTATGGCCGGCTCCTTACACCTAGAGCGGTTCTAAAAGGAAATGTTCGGGCCTCATCCCATCGTATTTATCAGTATACAGGACAAGATATAAACGTCATTATCCGTCCATCGTCAAAATTTGGGCGCCTGCTCATCGTTGTCGTCGTCGTTGTCGTCATCATCATCATCATCATCTTTATCTCAGGTGTTCAGCGAGGCCACCTGCTGTCGCCACTCCTATTTGCAATCATTATGGACGGGTGTTGATGTATGAAACATGCCGTATACACGCAGTAGAGGTAGTCGGCTTGACGCTCACCGAAGACAAACGGCTAACAGGTCTGTGTTGTGCACTGATAGATGATTCAGTTGAGGGTCTACAAATGACGATACAGTCTGTCACTTGCTGCGCCGAGAAAATGGGACTGTAAGTAAGTAACAATGTACTGATTAAAGTGACACTATCACGTCAAAGACATTGCAGGGGCACCGTACAAAGTACAGTCTTCAGCTCGCGACGGAACGTCGTCAGCGACGGTGCATTTCTGACAGACGACGGCAGGCTGTTCCACGCACGTGCCGAAGCCACCGGGAAGGCAGTGCACGGTCACCGAGTGTTGAACGTAGCAAAAACAAAGTGGATGACGACATTGAAAATGGGCGGCTGATGATGAATGATGAACAGGTGCATGGAGCCAGCGGAAGAATTCTGCTACTTGGCCCTTGGGTAGCATCCTGACGAACAATGGAAACTGCTGCGAAGAACTGTTAAAGCAAACTTGGTATTTAGTGACAACATTTGGCATGACAGAAAGTTGGGACTACCAATCGAGATTCGGCTGTACACCTTGAAGATAGTGGAGTAACGGGGAAGACTGGTCTAAGATAAAACTCAACATTGGGGGCAATGCCCTGGCCTCGACCTAGGACCACGCCATCATTAATTCATGTTTGTCTTTGAGAGAATCGAACGGGGTTTTCCAGATAAGAGTACTTCGCCGTAACTAATAACTGAGCCACGGATGCCGTATACAGGATTTCTTGTTCAAACAACAGACATTATTAAAGCAGTCCAACAACATAACGGAGTGTATTATGCGGCCCTTCCCTAGGAGCCCACACTACGCGATCCACTCCGTCCGTCTGTCTGTCCTGTGCCAACCGTTAACTCAAAAACGAAAAATCATACAAAGTTCGACCAAAAGTTACCCACACAGGAGTAACTGGCAAAGCAATGTTGAGGCCAAGAGGTCAAAGCTCAAGGTCATTTTGGACAGAAAAAGGAAGACCGCATATTACGACGGCCACTGGGCTGCACTTACTTGTTCTACATTAAACGCCCCATTTGTATATTTATTTATTTGAGAACAGCCTGTTCTCAAATAAATAAATATTTATTTGAGAATAGGGACGTCGTTTGAGGAGGTTGGAGCACGTGCAAAGGATGAGTGAGAAAATGAGTACAGAGTAATAAAGTTACATCTGTTGTTCGCGTAAGTATTTTGATGTTCTACATTTATTACACTATTAACAAGAACTAATCAGTAGATTAGATAACCGAACATTACGTGCCATCACCGTATTGGGTCTTTTAGAATTTAGTAATAAAAACCCATATCAAAATGCTTATAAGCTGCTCAGATTGATCATAAAATCTGGCTAGGATAATGGAACGCACGTGTCGCAAAAGTATCCAAATGAAACTTCATGCAAAATACAAAAATTAAAAGTCAAAAGTCAAAGTTAGCATATAATCTACTATAAAATGCCATACGTGATGAGTACCTTCCCGTCCTCGACGATGTTGGTTATCATGACTATGATTGAGCATTCCTGTTGGAGCGCCATCAACCAAAAGTCTTGAGATGTATGTAGAAGACAACCTTGTGTCGCTATGTACCTCCTGTATCCTCTTGGCATGCTGTCATCTGGCAGCTGATGGCAGCCAAACACAATCAGTCTTCAAGACAAACAGCTTCCGTAAACCACTGTCTTACAACGCGGCGACTTAAAATTCATAGCAAAACCTTAAACAGAAGATTTTAAAACTTAGTAAGTGACGGTATTGTTTTTGACACGTCAACAAGTACAAAATTGCGATATTTTTCATACCGCACCTGTAACTGACGATTCCGTTGGAATTTCAACACGTTAAATGACGTCAGACGACTAGAGCCATATCACGTGATGCTGATATACAGAATGAATGCATGAAATATTGCGCTTTGCAGGGCAATGGATGGAAAATATGGTTTGTAGTTCTCAAATCAACTAGTAAACAAAAATATACGTCATTGCTATTGTGATCACAGACTTATACAAGAAGCTCAGCTGTCTCAGCGAAGCCGCGCGATGCTGCGTGTCGTTGAATAAGGTCACTCACGGTCATTGAAAATAATAACATTTGAAAGCTTGGGTAAAGTTTCCTATTCCCATACCACAGCAACTACGGTCGTATCTGTAGTCGTTTCGACACAATACACGAACGTGATGGACACCGGACAGACACTGCACGACCGCATAGGCCGCGCTTATGCATAGCATTAGCATCCAGCTGCAAAAATAGGTTTGACGTAATCACAACCTACCCTCTTCAAACACTGTTACATATACACTGAGGTGGCACGGTGGCTTAGTGGTAGGGCGTCGGACTTGCGATCTAGTAGTCGCGGGTTCGAGGCCCAGCCGCGACGCTGCTGCGTAACAACCTTAGGCAAGT
>Ga0209149_1000694_pt1 | contig 14873 bp, 9 predicted proteins | sample WorMetTyACAVOLI2_FD_187423 | JGI IMG/M metagenome (GOLD analysis project Ga0209149, IMG submission 187423) | Marine gutless worms symbiont microbial communities from Max Planck institute for Marine Microbiology, Germany - Olavius algarvensis... ... | reverse complement strand
TGCAGTACAGAAATTAAGCAAATTCCTATGTGAAAGGTCCCACAACTCGCACCCATAGTAGCTAGTGCAGAATGAACGAAACAAACGAGCTTTGACATCAGAGGACAGCTTGCCAAAAAAAACATAGTAGATTGTTAACCTGGCCAATGAAATCGCCTGACCTTTTAGTGATATCAGGGCCGTCATCCCGATTACCGGTAATAACATGGCCAAGATGAGAGAATGAAGTCTGCCTGTTTGGACGTTACCAGAGGTCTATGGTGTTACAGACAAACCGGCTGAAGATATTTCGACCAAACTTGTTAGATAGTCCTATCTGGCGACCCCTATATTTCCAAGGTCAAATTTCAACTTTCACCGTTCGGCGTGGGTAAGCGTCTTGTAGGGTGCAGTGTAGTTGCAGTGTTCACTTGACAAGACTCAAAATTTAGTAACAGCGAACAAGAAATTGATCTGTAGATGAGATAGGCGAACGTTTCTCGCACATTCCAATTATCGCTTGATTGTAAAATATACCATCCCTATACTCAAAATTTCCCGTAACGTTCGCCTACCTCATCGGCGAATCGCGACTTTTTCGGCTCGTCGTGACTTATTTCACTATTGCGCCTTATCAGTAATCTTACTTACTTACTGATTAGTTTCTCGTGGATCTGTGGCACTTCTATAAAATAACACCTTCCACCCACTTGGTGGGAAAATTTGTATTAGAAGGTTTAGAACGCTATATAGATACGCAAATAAAAGCTAACTATACATTACGAAACTAACCGCCGAACTGAAAAGCGACAATGTGCAGTAAAGAAATAAAATTATATTACTGTTGAAGTTTGTTTTGGTGCTGTCGATCGATCTCTAGTTTACCGGAAGCACTGCACTAACACCGTGATTCATTGTGCGTGGGCAAGTACCGCCCGCTTCGTGGACGAGAAAAATTCGCTAACTCACTCAGGGTCGATGAAGGTCACTCGAAATTATACCGATGAGTGGGCGTGTTTAAGTTCTTGCTAGTTTTCTAGCCCAGTTCAGTCGACGTCCGTTTGTTATCCTGCTTACAGACCGACAGGCTAACAGACAGAACGATCACGTAACCTCCGCCTTGTTGATAGAGCTAATAAAGCAACATCATTGCCGCCAAAAATTGTACAAAAATCAATTGGCGCTGTGGGAGGGTCCGGGGAAGTATACAGCGCTCCCCGGGCCTCTTATTTGGTAGGGAGGGGGATTATTGCTCCATTCCAAAATCCCACTCCCGCCTTGGCCCTTGGGCCTCGCAGATCCGTCCACTTTTGCTTTCCTTCTGCCGCCTATGGTAACCCCCTTGGGGAAAACGGTTTCGACTATTTTCGCGCTGCTTTTTCACAACCGAGCGAGATGCATGTACACTGAGGTGTTGTGATTAGATGCTGCAAAACTCCTTCTGTTTGCTCAGCGTACACGCGCATTATAGACAGACAGACAGAGACAGACGGAAATGCGGTTTCAATCGTGCAGTATACCGCGTAACGCTGGCTAAAAACTGGTTTGCGTATACGAGTCACGTCCTGGCAAGGACATCAGACAGACGACTGCTGTTATGACCTGTGCATAGCATAGTTTTTGTTGCCGTGCGATGCTATATATAAGCGGGGCCTATGCCGTCGTATGGTGTCTGTCCGTCCGTCCGTCTGTCCGTCACGTTCGTGTATTCTGACGAAATGAATAAACATATCTTCAGTTTTTTTTTCACTGTGGGGTAGCTACACCATTCTATTTTTTTGACACCAAGCGTTATGGCAATATTCCGACGGAGAGCAGAGGCGTCCAATGCAGGCGGGGTAGGCAAAAATCGCGATTCTCGGCCAATATATGAGTTCATCGCCTGTTGTCATCGGTTCGACCACCAAGTGCAATACACATAGCTGCGCCGGAACGTGGCAAGTTGGTGACACTCGTCGCTGGTAAGCGGCGTCGTTTGTTGTTCACGGGAGACGACGACGAAGTGTTTATGACAAGAAGCCTCAACGTTACGTCGAAGACAACAGAACATAATTTAACTGTGTGCAGTGGTAAATCTGAAGCCAAAGCAACTACAATAAAAGACTGTGGTCGAGGAACTGTACTGTTGACACTAGCTACTGACAGACATGAAACATCGCGCGGCCTTTCTGCGCCAGCAGAACTACTTGTTCTGACGTACACACATAGCCTGATATGCCTAGTTGCCTACTTAGCACCACCAAGGCTATTTATGACTAACATTGCATTGTGTATACATACGTTGTGATCACTGGAGCGGACAATACGTCTGGCCGGCCTATAGGCGCAGGCCTTGCCGTTATTTCACGAGTCATTCCTTGCCACGCCTATAGTTACGCAGCCTGTTAGTCAGTCGTTGATTCTCTGTATGGTTTTTGGTGGAACTCTGTAGATAATCATGATAATCGGCTCGATGCCGATTGCACCGTTACTGTGTTACTACATCATCGGTATGGTGTTTCGTACAATAGCCTGGCGTAGATTTATAGCAGGCGTCGTCAACGCGCCTTATTTAACCTTGTCGTATCATAACGACAACTTGTTTACATAAAGGTCTATTTAACCCTTTAAGGGCACATTAATACCGCACAGCAACGGACCATTATACAGCAATACGGTGATTGGATTGGTACACTGGCCGTTGATGGGTGGGCTGTTACATTTGGTACAGCGAGCGGGCTGCGGCCCCGACCTGTCCCGCTGGGTGCCAGTGGATGGGGGTCGTCCGACCGCTCCGACTCCCCCCCTTGGCTACGGGCCTGAAAATGGTTATGATAACGCTACACGTTACGTACGCAATTCGAAAATTCTTGTTTGACGTCACTATCTCACAGTGTTTGCAGCCTTCGTCATTTCTCGTTGGTACAGAACACCCACGAAGTTTGTCGTAGTCGCTAGTGTATTGGCTAACTTTTGATTCATCACTTTCGCAGCCGATCTCAGCACATTCTTTGACCTGTAGACTGTCGATGACTGTTCCAATAGACGTCATCTGAGATGGTTACATTTCTCAGATGCATCTTTTAAATCTGATCCTATTCCGTCTGGCTAATTTAAGTACCGTTTCCATTCCAGAGAGACATCATTCTGAGATAGTTACAGTTGTTTTCATTGTGCTATTTCCAATTCCAGCTTTAGTTCAGGTTTTAGTTATAAAATTATTCCTCTACCAGTATTCAATGTGTAAAATACATCAAACTATCCAGTTCTTCATCTGGAGTAATACTAGTAAGTAAGTAAGTTCCTCTACCAGTATTCAATGTGTAAAATACATCAAACTATCCAGTTCTTCATCTGGAGTAATACTGTTGTTCTGCGTGTCACATTTGAGCAGTCCGTGCACGGTATAATAGTCATCATCATCATCATCATATGAATGGCTGTTATTGCCCCTATTACAGTTAAGAACATAGGTGCATGACAATGTACGTGTGGGAGGGAGGGCTACTCGAAACTAGTAAGTAAGTAAGTAAGTAAGTTATCAAGTTATCTATACTACACCGAGTACTTATGTCAAAATGTGGGCTTTACGTACGTCGTTTGTGTTCACCCTACGTACAATGTATTGTTTACGTTACAGGATACATATCCACGACGTTGATCGCTGCGTCTGAGGTGTCGAAATGTTACGTGGTCGACAATGAAAACTATTGCTTCTACACTGACGGTTCAGTGATGAGTTGGAATGAAGCGAGAGAGTTTAGTGAGAGAAAGAATTCAACGCTGCCGATCATCACAGATGAACACATCGACAACGTGTTTCAGCAGTTCATTAATGACTCATACAGGGTGACACAGAAAAGATCTGTCTGGATTGATGCTCATGCTCTCCCTGTTGGTAACTCGGTTCCGTGGCACTGGATCAACGGACAACGTTCAGGTATCAGTAACGCAATCAATAGTAAGTAATATCCTCATGATTAAGGACGGTGTGGGGAGGGAGGGGGGTAGCTGGACTCGCGACCAACAGGGTGCGTCAGAATCTCGGCCATAACGCTACTACGTAACAATTTTGGATACTTTCGCCTCGAAGTAGCACAAATTTTCACTTGTAGTATAAAATTAAATATGTTTAAGAATTTTGTAGTGTTTTATTATTAATTAAGTTAATCAAGTTTTACTTCCTATTCGAGTATAATGTAAGGGGTATCACATAACGAAATTTAGTCTCCTTTAGCACTGTGTCAGTTTCAGAGCGTTTTCCAGTTTTAGAAATGTCGACCCTTTTAGCGTGAGGTCTTTTCTGTCCTGTAATACATGTCGCTGGAAAAATGACAACAGCAGTCGGTACACTGTCAGCTTTGCAGCTGGTACACTGACAGCTATGCTAAATCCTAGGCATAGTATATTGCTTGGATGTTAATGTTGTGCCCAGAACTGACGTCACAAGACTTTCATAATCACAGCGACGACAACTGGTGTGCTTCTGTCGGTACATACAACTACTCCAACTACCCCGTTGATCTCTGCGAAAACATCTGGACTGACAACCAGCACTATATCTGCCAGTATAACTGTGAGTAACGTACGTTGTATGTTTCTTCATTGATAGCTATGCATTTTATGGCTCACTTTTCAACGGCTCTTTGTAAACGGCAAGTATGAAGGAATTGTGGGTTATGGACTTTTCGCTCCCGGGATCGGAAAGTCCACACGGAAAACGTTCATTCCCTGAAACATTCGCTTTCTCTCCGTGAAGCGGAAGTTCCATGGAACTTTGCTCCGTGGAACAAAAACCTGGTAGGCCCAAGGTAGACGGAAACGTTGCCATGTCAACTAAGTTGTGGAGCAGTTTTGAGGTCAAAAGGTGCAAAATTGAGGTCACAATATCAAGAAAAGCGCTTAACCAAAAGGAATGGCGCATTAGTGGCCAGAAGTCTACCGTATTCAGCCTTCGTGGAAATACTGCATCAGTAAATGTCGTTAGATGATTAGGCACCTGAATAATCAAACGTACGTCAGGTCACGAGAATACATACAAGAAATGCGCCATAACTTGAGATTGAAACGTTACACGGACTGTCAACTTGGTACTAATACTTTCCAAAGCAAGAGATCGAAGGTTAAAGTCACAGCTTCGACTTATTGCTGTTCCATAAATAGCACAGTAATGTTTAGTGTAAACATTGCAAAATACTCAGCGTTTATTGAATGTCTGCATGGAGCTGTAGTATGTCTAATTGCTATCCCAGCAGAGTGTCATTAATGTGTACGTGTGTTGTTTGTGTGTATGTTGGTGTGAATGCAATGATACATTGGATCAAATCGATTAACGACAACAGCAGAGATGAGAGACAAGTGTTCACCTCGATGGATCGTTTACCCAAAACAAGGTGCAAACGGTGCTATACCTCACCCAGGAGCGAGCACACTACAACAGTGCCTTCACTCGTGTGTCAATCTTCCTATTTGTATTGCTGCCGAGTGGAACACAGACCGTAGAGAGTGCTGGTCACATATATCCTCAAACCGAGGCTACCCACACAGTAGTCGCTACTATCGCCCTGACGTCACACAGTTTGAAATCGTCAGAGGCTGTGAGACTGCATCAGGTATAATCACTATACTTCATTCACTGCGTACGTGTTATATAGTCACATCATACTTACATGTCGAATTACTAAATCTCACTTAAAAAACAGAGCCAGAGAATTTTTAGCATAATTTTACTTAATACTGATGAAATTTTATTAAATTTAGAGGATTTATTCCTGAGTCTACTCAGGACACAACTGCAGTTGCATTTCCACCGAAGCCTGTGTAATACCCTTACCTGAGACGTTTTATTTTAATGACATCTTGCAGAACTGAAAAAGAGATTGTCAGTCGAATGCAAAAAGCTGGACCATTCGATTGTTGTTGCAGCCGTCAGTCAGTGGCGTCGCCGTCTCTCTGCTTCTATCAGGGCTCACGGTAGACATTTTGAGCACATTTTGTGGCATTTTCATGGTTAAGTGTGTTAAGTTAATGCTGAGAATTTTTGAATTTTGGTTTATACTGTTTGACTGTTTTGTTTATCGCTGTTTTTGTTTGTCTGAAATGTTTTACCAGGTATGGACATTACGCAGTGAGGTGGAAGACATAATCATAGGCAGACTTGCAGATGTCTCTTAATCGCTGTGCCGAAAATTAGAGCGTTTAGTTGCGGTTTGATGTCGCTATGCTAAAAGCATTTTTCTTTGCTCTATTGCTGAAACACTGTAGTCAACTTCATTCGTATCTGCAAATTGACTAGCAACTGGTTATGATTTCTAATCTAAGCAAAACGGTAAAACCTCTTACATTTATGGAAAACAAAGTTACGAATATATTTCTATAGTATCTACCAGTTATAGGCCTACACATTTACAGCGGGATTATTTACATTTGACAGTTTGAATCAGCGCTAACGAGTTGGTCTCGATCAACGTAGTTACTCTACGCTAGGCCCGGTTAGTGCCTCGATGGATGACCGTCTTTGGACGGGTAAACCACCTCAGCGCAGAACCAGGCACCCAGGTTTACCTGCCTGTGCCATCTCGGTGTGAGTAGGCTGTGTGAGTGCCAAACGAAAGCTGGAGGAGTAAACAGGCACATTGTGTGACACACTAGTCCGTATCCGTGGTCTATCCTGGCCATCCCTCTGTAGGTTACGAGTACGAGTGAAAACGGTGATACACGGGAGTACAACAACAACAATAACAGAAATATTTATTTCGCTAAAGGGCAGATAGACCAGAAGGACAAAAGCCCATCTCAGCTGGCAACCATAGTAAGAGCTACTAAAGAAAAAAACAAAACAAAAAATAGAAAAGAAAAACTACGCTACAGACATTTACATAAACCTGTCAGTACAATGAGTAGCAGTCTATCACACAATTACTAGAACAGTATCTTACATATAACAGATAACATAATAATGTTCACAACTGCCGATGTAGAATTATTTAGTTGGTATTTAATTTATGAATCAGATAACTTTTAAGTTGTTAAGGTAACAAGCAGTACGCTGAATACTTTAATCTGAGGAAGAATTAATCAACTTTCCGAGGGTATAATGTTTGTATCCGTGGGTCTGGGTTAAGGTAGCAAAGAAGGATTGTTCTTGCCGCTGTTGTTGTGAGGTGAATGTCATGGATAAGCGTCACACGACTAATTAGCTGAAACAGTTGAATAATAAATATGTCACAGACTCGAGTTGCAACGATGCATTTCAAGTAAGCTCGTCGTGCTACAAGGTGCACAGAACAGAGAGAGTTCCGTGGTTCACAGCAGTCAACAGATGTCTGTCATACAACGCCAGTCTGGCCGTCTTCGATGACAGTCTACGTCAATACATTCCCAGCTCAGTGCTGTCAGGCGCGGCGTGGATTGGACTACTCAAGTCTCGATGGACGTGGTCCGGTTTAGGTCGGCGTTCAGCCTATATATTTGTTAAGCCGTGATTATAACTACAATAAAACTAAAATAAAAAAATTGTAAAACAGTTCTAGTTTTGATTTTTGTTTTTTACTATATTGTAACGACTTCGGAGGCCCGAAAAATTAATCTTTCGGCAATAACTAACTCCGAGAAACCGCAACCAATCCAGACCAAATTTGGTACACATGCATAGGTGAAGAGGCGACAACGTTCAGAAAAGTTTGGGCGCTATCAGACAACTGGGGGCAAAATTGGGGGTTCGCACGATTCCGGCGAAGTCAGTTTTTTTGTCCAGTATACCACGTCCTATTGTGTCAAGTTCCCAACAACGCACTTTCACCAAATTTGGCGACGACACGGGGATACATCATGCACGTTCCCTCGAAGATTTTCGACAGAGATTTCCCAAACTTTCCCTTTAGTGGTCGTTTGTGCCAAAAACCTCAAACTTGAATGGTGTAAAACATGGTGTAAAACCTTACCAGCCTACAACCCAGGGAGGCACTACATAGAGATACCGTTCGGGTGTTGTAGTCCAACGGCCAGAGAGTTTTCAACACTGGTCAACTTTCTTCTATTCGCTCTGCGAAGTTTTGTCGCTGTATTTCGACCTGTGACAGTCGACTGTAATGTGATGTGTTATACGTCGTTGTTTGTCAGACGGTCGGCGTACTGACGTGTTGTACAATAAGTTCAACGTTGATTCTTCATCTCCACGTGACAGTCCTACAGACTACACGTGTGTCGTTGCTACATCTAGTCAATGGCATTTATCTCGATGTAGCCAACAACATCCAGTTGTCTTTCACTCAGATCATTTACTACCAGGTACTACAGCGTTCTTTATCTCCGACAACGAGGATATGCGTTGCCTTGGTTTGTGGTTAGTTGGTTTGTTTGTCAGCATACAGGATTATTCAATAATTAAATGACACAATAAACAATGTTGATTTGATTTGATCTCGGAAGTGAGCTGGATCCAAGTCCAGGATATTTTAGCGAACGTTACGCATACAGTAGACGCTCCGCTATTGAGATCGCATTTCCGCCTGTCTCTCCGTCCGTTTGTCTGTCTGTCCGTCTGTCGTCTGTCCGTCCGTCCGTCCGTCTGTCTGTCTGCCTGTCTGTAATGCACTTGAGTTACGAGCAAACAGAGGACTACTTTGCAGAATCCACACTGTGTTCAGAAAAAAACACCCACTTTCGTTTTTTTCATAACCCTTAGAGAAAGTAACCAATTTGAATGAACATTTCAGACAAAATAGCTTGTGAAACGCTGATTCTAACACCATAAAAATAATTTATATTCTTCTTAAATGTTTTTTTACTAAGAGCTGTTACACTCAGCATTTTATTAGCTATTTTGTCTGAAATTTTCATTCAAACTGGTTACTTCTTCAAAGAGTTATGCAAGAAAACACAAGTTGGTGTTTTTTTCTGAACACAATGTAGAGACCACAGCTCTAAATTGCGTAGTTTTTGAGAAAACTGCGTTTGTGTATGTACCTGTTTCAGACGACAGACGAATAGGCAAAACGATTTTGTGATTTCTGACCTTTTCATTGTAGAGTTCTAGACGGACACGTGACGGACAGACAGACAGACAGACAGGGAGCAATGCGTAATGCAGCCTTCTTGAGGGAGAGTCATAAATAATATCTGACAAAGACAATGTGACTTGACGTTGATATAACGTACATAAATCGTATTTACTTACTTTGATCTGTTTGATAGTCCAAGATTTGACGAGCGCAACCACGGCAACATTGTCTCAAGGTATAGGCTATGTTATTTTTGTAAATGTGAGTCGTGTGTGGCAGCTTCTTATCTGCTGCAATTGTCAGCTATGTTCATACTGTGTTATCACCATCACAAATATAAACTTTGCATCGTAAAACTATCGCAATACTCCAGTAGCTACAGAAAATGGCAAACAATTTCAATAATGTATCAATATATAATCCTATCAAATTTATGCAAATATAAGACGTGAAAATTTACGTCACCTTGCACACTCTTCGCTAATTTTTATCGCGCGTCATTGATATAGCAATTCTGTCTGTCCGTCTGTCCGTCTGTCCGTCCGTCTGTCCGTCATATTCCGGTATTCTATGGAAACTATGACTTATTGTCATAGTTTTCTTCACCATACGGTAGCCCAATCATTCGAGTTTTATGAGTATCAAACATCTTCACGAAATTCCGACGGGGTCACCCCTTTCGCGGGTGTAAAATACAGGTGAGGTATAAAAATTTTGCGATTTTCGACCAATAAGTCGCTATATCTCGGAAACGATACAAGATAGCGCCAAAGTTACTATGGAAGGTGAATAGAAAACCGTACCAAAGCTTTCGAATGGTACCAGTTTCAATGACCTTGAGTGACCTCTAACCCACATTTCAAGGTCACCATAATATTCAACGTGAAATAACTCGATTAATAATAAGTCGTATATGATCTATCGAGCGGTGCCGTTTCCAATGACCTTCAGTGACCCATAACCTAGATTTCAAGGTCACGGTGTCAGGCCTACATGTAGATGCCCTGGACGTATTGTGTGCGCAGCTGATGCGCGATCTGTTTGCGATAGCTAAGTTCTCGTTCTTGCTATCGTGCAACATCCGTTGTCACAGCATGCTCGTAGGTGAAAGTATACTGAGAAATTTCATGCATGATAGCTCCATGTGGACCCCACGCATCGTCGTTGGCGGCTTCACGCACTCGAGCCTAGACTTCTGAGTAACTCGTCATCACATTCGTCATCTACAACACGCATGTACTAGAGTCTTCAGTTGACTGAAGTTTGTACATCATCGTCAAGAAGACTACATCGTGACTTTTTTGATTATGGCGCCTTATAAATATTCTTACTTACTTACTTACTTACTTACTTACTTACTTACTTACTTGGAACACAGATAAACGTCATCAAGTGCATAATAAAAATTAATCTGTAACCAAAACTGCGCGAGCAGCTGCAATATTAATAAAATGCCTCTGTCGTAATCTCAATGAAAGTGCAAAAGTGACCCCGGAGTGATATTGGTAGGCCTAAGGCTACCACGAAGTTATTCATATGGGACCAAATTTTATCTCTCATTTTCACGTATTAGCACAAATGCGCATTTCAGTTTGCGTCAGCAACAAGTAAAAAGTGCATTTCCAGCTAAATATTCAAAACATTTGTCTCGAGAGGGGCTTTACAACACCACCTCGTCACTGCTCATTCCGTCCATTTACGCCGCCTTCGGCGCCTGTGATCCTCGATCCACATCAGGATTTGGACAACACCAAAACTTAACCACTTCTAGAGGGTCACCCCTTGCCCACGCCTTGTACCAAGTTTGGTGCCACATTCATAAACACTTTCGTCACACAGACACACGAACACACAGACTTCGGTGATCGAAACATTTGCTGCTGCTGCTGCTGCTGCATCGCAGTACCTATTATATTTTACAAATTTATATCAATTTCAACAGATTTCAGTCAACGGCGCAAAAAAAATGTATCCTGTCGTTACTGTAATTCTGGCATATTTTGCAAGAAATTAAAGACTTTATCGCTGCATTGGTGGCAGACACAGTGCTGGTGCAAAGTCGGTGTCTGGGGGATGGTAGTCTTCATCGGGGTCTAGTGGCGCAAGCCGAATTAAAAATTTGGAGTAAACCATAACGCTGCAGGGAGCGGGCCTTCGGCAATATCTTTCAAATTTGCCTGTAAATTTGTGCGTAAGTCGTAAAATTTTGGCAACTTTACGCTAAATGATCCGTACGTAGGCGTAATGCTTGTTCGAAGTCGTTAAACTAAAATTACATTACGCTAAAATGCCGCTGTGCCACAAACGGAGGCAAGTGTCTGCTGTATAATATGTTCCGCCGCCTATGTATTGACGTCCTTGCTGTCGTAAATACGAACATAATGAGTGCTTTGTTGCAGTAAAAACCGACCAAGAAGACAAGTCGTTTATCATCGTCCTGGCTGTTGTGTTTGGTGCCGTCATCATTGTCATGATTGTCGTCGTTGTTGCCCTCGTTGTAAGATGTCGTCGCCGTTCACACAGGTTTACACACAAACCTACCAAATACTACTTAAAATACAAATACCACTTGATATGTTTGATAACGTTAGCGCTGTTATGGATGCTAACCTATTCTCTATTGGACTATTCGTTGTCATATCAAAAGCATTTGGCACTTTGAACCATACAATTTTGCTTCAAAAACTAAACCATTTCGGCATTCGTGGTGTTACTCTAAAGTGGTTTGAATGCTATTTAAGTAATCGATATCAATGTGTACTAAAGCTAACCTGTGGTGTACCTAAAGGCTCTGTCTTAGGTCCAGTATTAGTTTTAATTTATATAAATGATATAGTCAATGTTTCAAAGACATTACAAAGTGGTGATGTAAGCCATGCAGGCGCGTCAGTGACAGAAAACCATGCTGAACTGTCACGCATTGTGTGTAAGTTCTGTTTCATCACAACTTAACCCTGTTGTTAGTAGAGATGATGTAGTAGACCAGTCAAGCTTGACTACTGCAACTGAACCTAACACGTTCAAGTTTGTTGACATTCCACCCACTATACAAGAAAATAAAGCCGAGTCTAGACGCTCGTTAGAGGAACATAGCAAGATGAAAGCTTAAACCAGTGACGAAAAATGGCTGAAGAAAATAAGAATGGGTTCTTTGTTAAAGATGACTTGTTGCGTAACGAACGAATTCTTGGTCACTCATTCAAACAATTACGTGTCCCACAGTCAAAACGGAAAGTATTGATCTGACACACAACTCAGTCGGTACTCGTATTGGAGTTTTCTTTCACGCTGCCTGGTTTGTGAACTGGTGTAAGTGATTACGTTCGTACGTGTCCAACATCCCAGAAACGTTGACCAAACTTGGCAGGCGTGGGCAAGGGGTGACCCTCTAGAAGTGGTTGACTTTTGGTGGTGATCGGGATCTGTATGTGGATTGTGGATCACTTTTTCATATACTTTTTACCGCGCGTCAGCTTACTGATATTGGTATAGCAATTCTGTCCGTTCGTCTGTACGTCCGTCCGTTGCATCCAATCATTCTAATTTTATGGGTATCAAACATCTTCGCGAAATTTCAACGGGGTCATCCATTTTGGGGACGATAAATACAGGTGAGGTATAACTATTTCGCGATTTTCGACCAATAACTCGCTATATCTCGCAAACGACACAAGAGAGCGCCATACTATACAAGGCGACTAGGAAACCTCATCCAAGCTTTCGAATAGCACCAGTTTCAATGACATTGAGTAATGCTTAACCTAGATTTCAAGGTTACGTGGCTACTATAGATGCCGTCGACGTATTGTATGCGCAGCTGACGCGCTATCTGCTTACGATAGCTAAGTTCTTCTTCATTTTCTTCACCATTGCGGAATAGCGGTTTTCGAACTTTTGTTAGTAATTTTCTCATACAGTCGACGGCAGATTTGTACCATATTTGGCGAAATGACTGACGCCGACCAGATAATGCATACACAACACTTTGGGAAGATCCGATGGACATCCGAATCCGGATACGGATTAATCCGAAAATCCGGATTCGAATCCCGGATCACTTATGTTTCAAATTTTGGCGTTGGCGGAGGTTTGCGTTCTTTGAGTGCTCTTGTTGATTTATGTAACTATGTTGATGACTGTGCTTACGAATAATGAATATTCAAACAGTTGTGATAACTGCAGCAAATCAACGGTTGTGTGATGCTGGCTTATGATGGTGAAATGCCATTGTGAATGACGATGATCGTTACGGTATGACTGTATTCGGTCATTGATTACGTGAAGGTTCTGTTGAGGCAAGTTGTCCTTGTTGTCGAGAGTTATGTCTGATAGCTTCTGTGACTAAATATTGAACAGTAACTTACATGGAACATTTGATCACATTACTGTATGGATTATTGCATTGTATAGACAATGAGATCCTGATTTAACGATTGAAAACACGTTATGATTTAATTTGGTGTAGTATGAAAACAGTTTGTTAGATGATTGTGATAATGTGATATAGAAGAACTATGTTATAGAGATACGATGCGCCTGTAATGTGAACATTATTGCTGATAATTTGTATGACATGTGGCTGACAGTGACTCGCTGTATAGTTGTAGCTTCTTTAGTTTGTAACATCTTCAGAATGTTCTAAGAGGAAGTGTGTGACAGTCACACCGTTATGTGATGTCGGACTGTTGGTCCAGTGAGTTAGTTGTCGAGTTATGTATTTTGCTGTAACTAACATCTTGATTCCTTGCATCTATTTCGTCAAAATTTATGTTTCTTTGTTTTTATTATGTATATACGTTATTACATGACTTATTATATGAAATCAATGATCATGGCTTGTATTCATTCACAGACTAAAAGTCAATAGTAATAGACCCTAAACGGTCACATTGACCCTTACCCTAGGGCCTAACTGTAACCCATATGTCCTTAACTTTAACCGTAAACCCAAGCCAAATTCTAAGTTCTGACCCTTGGTCGTAGGTACGATTGGCTTGAATATAAGTTGACATCAGTGCTGAGAGGGGGCGGAGGTATTGACCAGTCATCCTTTTCTTCCCTTCTCTCCCTGGCACCGTCCCCTAAAATCAAGCTAGGAGGTCTGGGGAACACTGAGCCCCCGGTAAATAGGTTTTCTTACATTTCAAACCACGTTAACCCTTTAGAGTCAAGAGGCAATTATAGTGCCGCATCAAATAATACGAAGTTGGTACACTGGCTGTTGATGGGTGGGCTGTTACATTTGGCACAGCGAGAAGGGGTCTGGGTGGGGCCGCAGCCTGCCCAGGCCCATCCTCGCTGTACCAAATGTAACAGCCCACCCATCAACGGCCAGTGTACTAATTACCGTAACGCTGTATAATGGTCCGTTACTCTGCGGGTTTAATATGGCGATAAAGGGATAAGACCGATTTTGTCGATTAGTTGGTGCATTTCTGCAGCCGTTCAGTGACAATACGTAAATTGCGCTGTAGGCTCTTGTCGTAAATGTTGTAGTTTCAGTCAATGTTGTGATTCGTGGAGTCAGTGAATCATCGAGGAGGCATTACTTTCTTTGTATAAAAAGTTAAGTCGACGGCTGCTCGGTTTTCCCCTAGACCCGCAGCCAAGAGAGGGTCGCAGCGGTCGGACGACCGCCCCCCCCCCCTCCGGCGCTGAATGGTCCAGTACTCCGCCAACTGTTCGAGCGCTAACATTTTGAATATCGTCCGTCTATGAAACACAGAAGTAATAAAATCGAGGCGACTTAAGCTACCATGTAGCCTATAGGTTCCAGCCTTAACCACAATGTAACGTCATCGATCTTTATTATTTTTAAAACCGAGGTTTCCCCAGCCAGCCACTGGGAACTCCAATTTTCAAACCATGAAAAACGTCCAGAATCTGAGGAAAACGACCCCCCCCCCGTTATCA
>Ga0209149_1000693_pt1 | contig 14879 bp, 13 predicted proteins | sample WorMetTyACAVOLI2_FD_187423 | JGI IMG/M metagenome (GOLD analysis project Ga0209149, IMG submission 187423) | Marine gutless worms symbiont microbial communities from Max Planck institute for Marine Microbiology, Germany - Olavius algarvensis... ... | reverse complement strand
ACCTGCAGTAGCACACAAGTCCGTCATTGGCTCAAACCCGGTCAACCTATAACGGAGTATGGAACGCCAAAGGGACCTTAAACGCTACACGCATAACGTCCAGGGTTAGAGGGACATAACCCTGACAAAAACTTTATCATCAGCACTATAAACCATGTTTACACAACGCTCCCGTGACGCAATAACAGTGACGTGGACAACGCGTCATTTCAATCATTTCACTTCAGAACATTATAAAATAAGTAAAAGCAAAGTATTTGAGAAAATTATACCTGCAGCCAATTATCGAATCTCCGCTGATGACATGTGCAAAAAATTGTAAAAATTGGTGGATGTTTGTTAAAGCTATATCCAGTCAAACTTGGGACATTATTTTAGATACACTGTATATTAAGTCTTCGCCGCAAATGCGGTGGCTTAACGCAGTTGCGGTGTTCATCTGTTTTCTGTTTGTTTGTGCGTTTGTCTGTTGCCCGAAACGCTGCGGCCACGGCCGCCACCACTGGTGGTGACCCATATGTTCCGTCCTCCGTGAAATTTATGCTAGTGGCGGGGGCTTATTCGTAGCGTCCGTAAACGCGCCACACACACTTGTTCATGCCTTTTTAACAAGTTAGCATAGAGGCCGCAAGCCGAACTTTTATCTGTGACTCCTAACACCATTTTTACGCCACTGATAGACAGACAGGACAGGTACAAGGAGTAAGTAAGTAAGTAAGTAAGTAAATGATTTATAAAGCGCCGACGTCTATAAAGAATTAGGTCGCGTATAGGTTACTTGTTGCTGTGATGAGAATTTGATAACAAGAAAACCAACTCGACCGAAGGGGTCGAGAATGATGCCTACGCGGCTACGCCAGGCCTTTAAATCTAACTCCAGCGTCGTGCGACCTCGACCTGTGCCCTCGTGATCCCAAAGTTGGTCGATTCATCTCCTTGCCCCGTAGACCATTTATGAGAAACTTTATTTTACCATAAAACGGTAGCAAGTTAATAATGAAAACAAAGAACAATGTCGATTTCCATCAAAATCGGTTCATTCTTTTCAAAAGTTAGAAGCTCGAATTTATAATAATTTAAGAAAAAAACAGTTTAAAAATTGTGTCACATTTGACAAAACTGAAACATCTATTGTCGTGTGGCTGAATATTGCCACAATAGTTGCTCGGAGTGTCAGTCATTTGCGCGCACAAGACAATGTCAAGTTCCATCAAAATCGGTTCATTCTTTTCAAGATATCGTTTTTACAAGATTGGTAACAAACGAGCGGTCGGAAGGACGGACGGACGGTCAGGGGCCAGTGTTATACGAGATTCAGGTGCTACGTTGTCACGGCTTCTGACTTACATCCGGACAACTCTGGGAACCTCGTGACAAAGTATGCAGATGACACTTAATTTTATACCTGCCAGTAATGTCAACTCTTGTGCCTCGGAAATTGTGCACATTGAGTTATGCTCGGCTGCGAATAACTTACAGCTAAACCGCGCCAAATCCTCGGAAATCGAAACGCACTGTTTTCAATCGTTCAAGGAACGACCGAAAACTGACAATCCCACCTCCAGCCGTGGCAGGAATCCGGAGAGTTGAATATATAAAGGCGTTAGGTGTGACATTCAGCCGCAAGTTTTCAGTTTCTTTACACGTTGACGAATTGTTGACAAAGACTGCTCGCAGTCTGTCACTGTTTGCATTACGAACTTTGCGGCATCATGCATGGGTTTCCACCAGATGCTCTACAAGCGGTGTTCCAGGCTGTTGTCGTAAATAAACTGATTTACGCCGCCCCATGGTACGGTTTCACCACCGCTGCGGATCGTGGACGACAAGACTCATTTTGCGACGTTCCGTTAATGTCGGTTACCGCTGATGAACAACTGTTTGGTAAAATCATTAACAATACTCAGCACCTACTGTACTGCCTTCTGCCCCCACAACGGGAATGGTATAGTAGAGTTTAACGTCTCACTCGACACATTATAGGTCATTTCGGAGACGGCCTCACAACGGGAGCAGCACTATGAACTAAGACAGCGAGTACATAACTTTCAACTTTCAACTTCCAACTCGGTCATCCTCACTTCCTGACAGTAACTGCGGATGCTGTTTAAGTACACTGGATGTGCAGTATAAACCGCTTCTATTTTATGATATTCTATCATCGCATTAGGCATGCTATATTACTTTCTATTGTACTGACATTAATTAGCAGCGTTTTGTCTGCTATTTTATCTAATTTTAATGAATGAATGAATCAATCAGTCAATGAATGGGCGAGTTTAGTTGAGGAGCGCTCTTGGATCGATCCTGATTCAGGGGAACGATCCCGTAACAGTGTTCTCAGTGTTCTCATATTTTGGGATCAAAAAAAACTTCAATCCCAGCCGTTTTAGTCACGTGACCAAAGAGTTTGTTTGTAAACAAACTGTGATTTCGTTTGATACGATACGATACGATAGTGTAGCCTATATTTAACGTACAGTAAAAAGCTGACGGGTAGCCAGCTTAGTCTACCACAAGGAATAAATAAAAAAGTTAAAGTGTGAAACTAAAAATAAAATGATGAGCCCTGGGAGGCAGTACAGTAGGTAAAAGAAGTCTACAGTGGGAATTATTTGTTGAAAAGGTAGGTTTTGAGCCTGGAGTGAAAGAGTGAAGCAGTGATGGATGCTGAGAGCGGGGATGATGAGAGAGATGGGTTGACAAGTGGATGAGGAGATGAATCGAGACAAGACTGTTGAGGCTGACCGCTGACGGAATGAAGCTGGGAGTTGATTCCAAAGACTAGGTGGTGCATATGCATATGAGCGATCTGTGATTTTCAAGGAGATGGTTGGCGGGCGATAAAGAGTGATAACAGCTGAGGAGCGGGTACTGCGAGGAGGTTGAAGAGAGATAAGTTTGTGAAGATAGCTATAGGTTGAGCGGTGTTTTGTTTGTTTTAAAGTGTTCTTCGTTGTTGCGTTGTTGACATTCGCTCGCTAACAGTAGCCTATATAAACAAAATTCGTGTCACTGCCGTCAGAAATATCACTCGAAATTGATGCCCGATCAGATATACGTTCGTTTAAGGTAGCCGTTTTATTTTTTACGAGAGCGCTCTCGGAGCATAAAGATTATAGAACGATCGAGAGCGTTCTTGGAGATGACGAGAGCGTTCCTACAAGAGCGCTCCTTAAAAACTAAACTCGCCCCAAGTAGAAAACATTATGCCTCCGTTCAGTCTGTACTGGCGGAGACATCAAAGTAATTTGTAGCTATTAATGTGTGGCGCTACAAGCGTGTTGGTATGTCTGCGGTTCATGACGTGTTGCATCTCGTTGTGAAGCAGGTGCTAGATCAGAACCCTTCCCTCAGATTTCATTGAAGTAGTTCAATCAAACATCCAAAGACGACGTAGAGTGTATCTATACTCGCGATGCCATCCGCGATATTTAATTAATGGGCACATTAAAACCGCAAAGAAACGATAGGTAACTGGTACACTGGCCGTTGATGGGTGGACTGTTACAGTTGGTACAGCCAGGAGGGGCCTGGACGGGCTGCGGCCCCACCCAGTCCCTCCTCGCTGTACCAAACGTAACAGCCCACCCGTCAACGGCCAGTGTACCAACTTCACATTAGTCGATGTGACACTATAATCACCTTAGCACTCTAAAGGGTTAACACATGCTGGAACGCTGACGAATTCATCTGGATAAAACTAATAGCGAACGAAAAAGAACTTAAAAAGGAAAAGAAGACCGATGAACTCGAGATTTGCGAGAAGAGGGCAGGAAGTCTGCGTGGGTGGTCCGCTATGCAGGCGTTGACGTGGCCGCTGGCGTGTGAGCGAGAGCGTTCACAGCAACTCATCGCGTATCGTTCACGACCGATTAACTCTGCTCGTCGACGCGAACGCGCTCCGAGACGTCGTCGCCGTGTACGGAAGACGGGCCGGACCGAGCCGGGCCGGCGGGCACGATGAGCCTTCCGGCGGCGACCACTGGCTACGACTCGGCCTGGCTCGGCCATTCTCGGGACGCTGACCGGCCTGTCAACGTACCGTACGACGCAAGAAGGTTCGTTCTTCTTCCCCGCCGCCGCGGCCGAAAAGTTTATTGATTTCTCGGCTAGTCTCGTCTCCGAGTCGGCCGACTCACGTCCGCCCATCGGCCTTCCGGGCCCAGTTTGTAGCCGGCGCAGCGCTCGCGTCCGACCCGACACCAGCCGGTCGGTCGGCCGGTGCATGCTGACGCGCGCCCTGCTTTCTTCACGAGCAGCTGTCGTCGTCGTCGTCGTCGTCGTTGACATATTGATTACTTGTTCGTGTCGCTAATTAATACCAGTGGGATGGAGCGGGGTCAGCGACTGCGGCGCCGATGAGAAGTGGAAACGACGGGAAAGATGAGGAGAGACACGGGCAGAGAGAGGAAGGCGACCGAGACAGACGCTGAGAGTAATAATGTGACAGACGCTCGACGTCATCCGACGCATGTCAGATATAACGATGCTCCCACTGGAGCGTCGGTCGGCGTTGGGCTGTTGTTCGTATTCCAATCAGATATTAACGACTGCTGATGCTCGATTATCGTCGCGTTTCTCGTTTTATTATTATCCCGCTGTGACTGTCGTAGCTGGCTGCGATCGTCTAAGGCTGTTGATGGCGCTCACTGTTAATACGACTGTCGTGCGACTCCCTGCCGCAGCAGTAAATGACCTCATTTCCACGAATGCTGGCTGGTCCGGCGTCAGCTCACCACTGCGGTATACAGCGCAGTTTCAAGGTCACGACGAGTCCGTACACTGAATATCTCACAAACGGCTACAGATACGGCCACAGTTACTATAAAAGGCGAATAGGAAACCGCACCCAAGCTTTCGAATGGCACCAGTTTCAATGACATTGAGTGACCTCTAACCCCGATTTCAAGGTCACGATATTATTCAACGTCAGTTCAGTTAGGAGTATGAGCCAGAGTTGGACGTGGGCCGGGTCCATCCATAAGTCGGGTTGGGTCGGGTCGGGTTGGGTCACAAAATTTTCCGTCTTCGGTGGGTCGGGTTGGGTCGGGTCCAGTATCAAAAATATCTAATAAATGCAATTAATATGCAAAAAAATTCGTCCACTATAATTCCTAATGATAAAAAATTGTAAAATTTCTATTTTTATTACCGTTTACTTATTTATTCCGTTATGGTTATTTGGACACTTTTTCTGCCGAATAGTAACATATGATGTTCGTCATGGTGAAGAATAATCGACAACTAGAAGTCGTGCGAGATGTCGGGTTGGGTCGGGTCCACAGTTTCGTGTTAAGTTTGGGTCGGGTCGGGTTGAGTCACTTCATTTGTGGGTCGGGTTGGGTCGGGTCAAGATAATTGGACCCACGTCCAACTCTGGTATGAGCACTGGTCACCAAACTACACTGTGACCACGAAAAAAACAAAGCCAGGGCATTTTTAGCATAATTTTATTTAGGACTAATGAAATTTTATAAAATTTGGAGGACATATACCTGAGTCTTGACTTTTGTACTGCACCTATGGCCGCTATATGTAATAGGCGCATTATAAATCTTCATATGATGATGATATGATGATGATGATGATCTACTCAGGACACAACTGCAGTTCCATTATTCATATTCATAAAATTTAAAACAAGAGCAAACATAATACGCTCAAGTTGATGGTATATACAGGGTTATTTGCATAACCACTTACGTATAACCAGTACTATTATTAAAAGTGTACTTTAGGAAGGATCACAAATCAACGTCAGACAGTCTATGCTTAAATTCCGTGACGGTTTTATATAGATGATACAACAGATTCGGGTAAGTCATTGAAGCAACTCGCACATCTATTTAAAAAGTTATTTGCAGACAGTTGGGTACGACAAAACGGCTGTATTACATTTCTTCCGTGAGGTTCGCACTGAATTGTCGCATGGGAGGTAATCAGATGGTAACGCAGAGAGATTATTATAAATTTTAAAATACATCGTTAAGTCCGCCTTAATGTTGCAGTTCAAGTGGTTCAAGATCCATAACCGCTAAACGTTCCAGGCAGGGTAATTCAGTTATAGAACTTAGTCTTTTTGTGAAGTGTCTTTGTACGTTTTCAGTAGAATTAATGTATTTAATGAAATGTGGGGGCCAAACACCTGATGCATATTATGGTATAGGCCTAACGTATACAGTGTATGTAAAAAGGCAGTATCACCATTGAAAAAACCACGGAACAATATAACCAATACGTGAGTAAGCCTTAGCAACAATACGATTAATATGACCATCATACTTCAGAGAAGAGTCAACATCAACTCCTAAATCACAGACTGAACTAACATCGGAAATAACAGTATTATTGTATTCATATTGCACCGATGCATTATTAAATCCTAAATGTAGTAGGCCTACGTGGCATTTCTCAATGTTGACTGATAACTGCCAAGCAGAGCACCATGACTCAAACATAGAAAGGGATTGTTGAAGAGAAACTAGTGTAATTTCACTAAACATGGCGCGTGGTGGTGATTGTAGGGGGAAATGTCCTACACCAGGTAAAAAGGGAGGGGGATTGTCCGGGCGGGGGAAATGTCCGGGGAACATGTCCGGGGGGACAGTCCAGGATCCCCAGATCCCCACGAAACCGGTGACTTTACGCGACGGCGATGTCCGTATGTTTGTCTGTTTGTTTGTTCGTCTGATGTCTGTCGCCTTAAACGATGCTGTTCTGGTGGACGTGTCGCTTTCGCCCGTGATTGGCCGGGCCGCGGATTGTTGCTGCGCCGTCCAGACGAAGGTGTCCCACACGTTTACTCCTCCGTGAAAACTCCCCTTCCCGTGAAACTTATGCTGGCGGCGGGGGCTTACTCTCGTGGCCTCCATGAACGCGCCACCATTGTTACTGATGTACACTTTGAGACACTAGTCACACTATACGTCTAGGGCATCTATGATAACCCCGTGACCTTGAAATCTAGGTTAACGGTCACTCAAGGTCACTGGAAATGAAACCATTGGGTAGATCATACGCGACTTACTATTAGTCGCGTAATTTGACGACGAATATTATCGTGACCTTGAAATCTGGGTTAGAGGTCACTCAAGGCCATTGAAAAGCTTGGGTGCCGTTTCCTATTCACCTTCTATAGTAACTATGGCCGTATCTGTAGCCGTTTGTGAGATATTTAGCGTCAGAGAGTGGTGTGACCTTGAAAACAAGTGTAGGGTTCGTTTAACGTCATTGTAAATGGCACCATTGGATAAATCGCATACAAGTTCCTATTCACATTCCATAGTAACTATGGCGATATCTTGTATCGTCTGCGAGATATAGCGACTTATTGGTAGAAAATGACGAAATTTTTATACCCCACCTGTCTTGAGCGTCCCCGCAGGGGGTGACCCCGTCAGAATTTCGGGAAGATGTTTGATGCTGGTAAAACTAGAATGATTGGGCTACCGTCAGGTGAAGAAACTATGACAATACGTTATGCCGTTTTCATACAATACCGGAACGTAACGGACGGACAGACAGACAGATTTGCTGTATCAATATCGCGTGTCAGTATGCTGACGCGCGATAAAAAGGGTGCCACTTTTATTTTTGCAATAACTTGGCAAATGTAGACCAATTTTAATAATTCTTTCACTGTTGTATTCTCAGATCTACTGCTGAGGAAGGTGGTATCAAAACGACCACCTCACCTCAATCTGTTGCCGCTCTACCTTGCAAAACTTGAATGCGCAACTGTACAACTGTATACAAGAAAGTTATTAACTCAATAACTCAATATGGTGCAATAACGTTTAAATGTTTAAATGTTTACCAGGAATGTTATCTGCTTGTTCGTATATCTATGCAGATAAATGTACAGCATGTGTTCAAAATGTCCGCCTCCCGAACGCACGCATGCTTTGAGTCGCACACGCCACTCGTCAATGGATGCGTCGATGACTTGTTCAATGCTGTTCCAAATGTTCAGCAAACAGTGTCGCAGTTCGTCAACATTTCGAATCTTTGTCTGGTAGACGCGCTGCTGCATTGTAGCCCAGATTTTGTAATACACCAGGTTAAGATCTGGACTGTTCGGTGGCCACTGTTCCGGTGAAATAAAGTCCGGCGCGTCTCTCGATGTAAGAGCTCAATTGTCTCACAAGCACGGTGTGCTGGAGCACTGTCCTGCTGAAACAAGAACTCATTCCATGATATCTGCCTAATGACTGGCAATAACTTCTGCGTCAGCGGCACGTCGCGGTAGTAAGCACCGTTTACTTTCACCCCCGGCTCTACAAAAAACAACTCTGTGCAACCGAGTTTTGAAACTCCGACGGACACCATGACGTCTCGCTGAACGTCAGCTGTGTACGCAAGAGACTTTCCGATGCATGCACGCGTTTGGGAGTCGGACATATTGAACACATGCTGTACATTTATCTGCATAGACACACGAACAAGCAGATAACATTCCTGGTAGACATTTATTGAAATTAAACGCTATTGCACCATATTGAGTTTAATAACTTTCTTGTAAAGTTGTACAGTTGTGCATTGAAGTTTCGCAAGGTAGTGCGGTAACAGACTTGAGGTAAGGTGGTCGTTTTAATGCCACCTTTTTCAGCAGTAGATCTGAGAATACAACAGTGAAAGAATTATTAAAATCGGTGTACATTTGCCAAAGTTATTGCAAAAATAAAAGTGACACCTCGTATGTGTCATTTTCACTCGTCTGGTGTGCAATGGAGAATTGAATAAGGTCTGTCTGTGTCAAAAATAATTAGTGAACGTTGTGAATTGGTGAAGTTATGTCATATTAATTGTAGCGGTCCGGTTTTTTTCGAGACACGCTGTAGAATCTTAAACACTATCAACGACAAGAAGAAGGAAGCATACGAGACGAGACGATGATTTTACATGCAGTCAAAAACTGACGGGTAGCCAATTTAGTCTATTACACGAAACCGAACAAAAAGTTGAGGAAAATGGATGGAAAAATAAACCAGTGAGCACGATAAGTCTGCAGTCTAGTTGCGCAGCGAACTGTAGTCAATTCGCGGTCGAATCATAGTTGTAACCACCAGGTTTAGACAGTTATTTACGGACCATTATACAGCAATACGGTGATTTATACACTGACCGTTGTTGGGTGGGCTGTTGCCTCTGAGAACAGTTTGTTTTAAGAGTGAACTTACTTACTTATTTACTTACTTACTTACTTACGTTTGGTATGGCGAGGAGGGGCCTGGGTGGGCTGCAGCCCCGCCCAGGCCCCTCCTCGCTGTACCAAATGTAACAGTCTAGCCATCAACGGCCAGTGTACCAACTTCATATTATTCGATGTGGCACTATAATTACCTTTGCACTCTAAAGGGTTAATGTGTGGTTTATACAGTGAACTGTCAAAATACGCTTATGTTCAAGTCTATTGTGGGCAACGGCGAGGCCGCGTGTGCGTCCTCCAGTGCATATTTTGATCTTGCATCGGTCTCTGGTCGGTTGATGGTGGCGCTCATGACCTGGCCCGCCCGGTGGTAGACGAGTCCTCCCGAGATTGTACCGTGCACCGATTGGCGCTGTATCGATTCGCTAAACGTTGGTGGGCGGGCGCCGACGTGGCTATTGTTTGGCTCGACGCTGTTGGTCCGACCGTGCTATATTGATCACGTACGGCGGCGGTCTGTGTGCATGATGAGATACGGGAAGCGGCCGACGTGGTTTTGCGTTTCGACGGTGTTTACCCGACGGACACTGGCGTCGCCTCGCCACCCTCACGCTGTCGCTATTATACTGTCACCCGCTAATGCAGTTGTCCATCACAGTTCATGATCGCTACGCCGGCCGTCGGCACATAACGTAGTAGTGAAAGGCATCAGCGACCATTGTCCCATGTCACGTTTTTATTTTTAATCTCCGGCACATGCTTCACCTATACAGCTTCTCGCCGTAAAACTCAGTCAATCAATGGTTTATTGAATATTGCAGCATTAAATACTGGATTACGTAAGCACAGTAAGAATAATAACACATAAAACAAGATGATATAAAACATAAAGATACTCGCTTCACACTGCGATGTCCAGAAAGTTCAGCCAGTAGACTTAATAGACTAAATTACCATACAACGTATTACCAACAGTGTTAGAATTTAACTACTGAGTGGGCAACTAGGAGTAACTATAATGTAATCGAGACAGTAAGGTGTAAGCGATTTTCGAAACTTATTAGTACGCGCTCGAATTGTGTGAAAGGATTTCGCAGGCTGCCAATAGTGTCATCAGTGTTCGAGAAAACGTATTTTACGTTTTTTCAAAATTCAAAAAAACGCGCTTTTACGTTTTTTTAAAAATGACATGTCAAAAAACGTATTAAACGTTGTCAAAGTTTCAGAATGATTACGACGCTAGCTCACACTGTGTGCTCTGAAACAACAAACAATTACATATACATGCATACAACATCATATAAAATTGTTGATTAAATTATGGCATTAGTAATTTAATACTTGCACTTACAGGACAAAAAACTGATTGAGTGGTCTCTAAAACTTTCCTTTTTTAACTTTTTTAAAACGTTTTTACAAAATCAAAAAAATGTGACTTATTACGTTTTTTGCTTTGTTGCATACGTTTTCTCGAACTATGAGTGTCATTGTTTCGTCGACCAGGGAGTAGGCTGTGCAGTATTGAGCTGCTGACGAGAACGGTCGCTGACTGTACTCAGAGAGCGCAAACCGCCACCAACGCGTCTAACCTCAACCAAAAGTGATCCGGGATTGGAATCCGGATTCGGTTCCGAATGTCCGCCGGATTGCTGCAAACATGTCGATTCGTTACGTTGTCGGCGTCAGTCATTTGGCCGAGTGTCGTGAAAATCGGCCAGTGACTGTATGAGAAATGCTAATAAATGTCATAAAATCCCCCATTCCGCAATGGCGAGGGAAGTGGAAAAGTGATCCGGAATCCGTATCCTGATCATCACCAAAAGTTAATCAGTTCTTACGACTGGTAACACCAAGTTTCAAAGCAATCGGCTGATTACTTTTGCAGTAATTCTGCACACAGACAGAATGACAGACAAGTTGAATGTATGAACTCGAAATCAATGTTATGCATCACCTCCGAGACAATGCAATACCGCTAGGCCCCTTGAGTGATTTTGACGAAATTTTGTGTCATTGATGGATTCCTATAAGTCCGTTCTCTTAAGCAAAATTTCAACATTATGGGCACAGAAATTTGGGCTTACGTAGCTCATATCGCGAATATTTCGAATTTTTGGTAAAAATTTGCCCATAAGGGACAAATCCCCTTGAGCGACTTTTACCAAATTAGGCGCAGGGGGAGGGTGTTCCAAGTCCGTACCTCACGCCAAAGTTCATGGTTGTGGCTTTAAAACTGTGGGCTTACAGGCGCTAAAATCGCCAAAATGTGTAATTTTTGGTAAAAATGTGCCCCAAAGGGGTCCCATAACCGATTTTTTAAATACAAAATTTTACATGGGAGGGAGTCCCAGGCCTACACCTCGTGCCAAATTTCACCGATGCCACTGTTTAAACGTGGGCTTACAGCCCCCAAAATCACCAAAATATGCATTTTTGCTATAAATTAGCCCCAAAGGGGTACATTTCCTTAAGTGTTTTTGCCAAATTTGGCTCTGGGAAGGGAGTCCGAGGTCCGCACCTTATGCCAAATTTTCCCGTTGTGGATAAAAAATGTGGGCTTACAGCCCCCAGAATCGCGAAAATGGTATTTTTGGTATAAATTTGTGCCTAACGAAAAATTCTGGGGGTCCACAGAAAACGTTGAATATAGGTGCACAACTACAAAACTTCCTCTGTGCAATGACATTTTTTATAATCGTTTTGAAAATTATACCGCTTCACAGCGTTTCCGTTATCATAAAGTTCGTCATTCCAAAGCGTGACAAAAAACAGACAAAAAAGAAACATCACACTTTTTCGTCTACAGCCGGCGCGCGACACACTACCCCACCATGCATACTTGGCATGACTATGGAGGAGGTCCGTGCCATGTTTGCACCCCATAACTTTTTTGATACGATCAGTTGTTTCGCTGGTAGGGGCTATTGAAAATTTGTGGGAAAATGCCCCCACCGAGGGAAAATGCTTATAGATGCATACAAATGCTGATAATTTCGTAAACATTGTGCAACGAGTCGCCCCTGAGGAGCACATTTATGGCCAAAATTCTAAATTTTGACAATTTTGGGGCTGTATTCCCACATTTCTGCTACCAAAAACGTGAAATTTGGCACGGGGAGCGGACCATAGGTTCGCTGATTCATGCCAAATTTCACGTTTAGCGGGGCAATGTGGGGCGAAAAACCCATTTTTGGACCACTGAGTAAAAACAATACTGGCATGGCTGCGCTTCGCGCAGGCCTGCCGGTAATGACTGACGGACAGCACGGATCACATAACCTCCTTGGCGGAGATAACAAGAATCTCAGCTGTCGCAGAGAGACCGCGCGACGCTTCGTGTCATTGAATATTCTGCTAAGTCATTCAAGATCACTCAAGATCATTCGAAATGACACTGTTGAGTAGGGCGTGTGTAAGTCCCTATTAGTATTTCATTGCAACTATGTCTGTATCTCGTACCGTTTCTGAGATATTCAGCGTCAAAGAATGGCGTGACCTTTAAACTGGACATAGGGGTCGTTCAAGGTCATTGAAAATGGCGCTGTTCGATGATATACGACTTTCTAGTGGTTGGCCATTGTAAGTATAGCTCTGTATTGTACCATTTTTGAGTTATTTGACGTTCTATAATCGTGACCTTGAAAAGGCCACTGAAGGTCATTCAAACTGGTACTATTCGAAAGCTTCGGTGCAGTTTCCTATTCGCCTTCCATAGTAACTGTGGCCGTATCTTTAACCGTTTATGAGATGTTTAACGTTAAAGTATAGCGTGACCTCGAAAACTGGGTTATGGCTTGTTCAAGGTCACTGAAAATGGCGCCGTTCGATAGACCATATACAACTTTCTATTGGTTTGCCATTGTAAATATAGCTCTAGCTTGTACCGTTTTTTTATAGTTTTTACGTTGAATAATATTGTGACCTTGAAATCTGGGTCGAAGGTCACTCAAGGTCACTGAAAATGATACCATTTGAAAGCTTGGGTGCGGTTTTCTATTCGCCTTCCATAGTAACTGTCGCTGTATCTTGCATCAGTTCCGAGATAAAGCCAGATTTTGGTAGAAAATCGTGATGTTTTTCATACCCCCCTTGCATTTGACGCCCCGGTTAGGGGAGTCCCCGTCGGAATATTGCCATCCCATTTGGTATGGAAAAACTAGAATGGTGGGACTACCCGACAGTGAAAAAACTTTGAGGATATGTATAACCGTTTACACACAATACCGGCGTGTGCCGGACGGACAGGCAGACGGACGGAAGGACGGACAGATATCTTGCCACGGCATAGTCCGCGCTGTGTATATGCGTCGCGCGGTAAAAATGAAAATCAGTGAGTTAGTAAAAAGTGCAGCAAAACAATGCTTATTTTGACAGAAGATGAAGACTTGATAGGCTAAAGAAATTAGGAGCGTAAAGTCAGTTCGCGATCTTTAACTTTGTTATCTTTGCAATTGGGTGGACCACAACCCGGACATGAGTCAATGATGCCACTGCTGTCATTTTCTCTGTTAAGTGTTTAATCCGCTAAAACTCTTTTCTGTGTCAGGAAACGTCTTAAGAAAGCGGCTTGCTTCATACTTTTTATTTACTTTCCAGTAGGGATGTGCGGAAAACCGTAATTCTGTTCGGATACGATTTCTAAAAAGCGAACCATCCAAAAATTTGACATCCGTTCTGGCGGTTTTCCCATAGAAACTACATGCAATCCGCCATTCAAATAAAAAGTGAACAAAAGTAACTTTACTCGCATTAATTTAAATGTGCAGACAAAGTACGTTTTAAAACACGACCGAAACAGAGTTTAGCGTACAGATTTCAGAATGCAATTACATTATTTACTTGCTGTCATTGTTGTGACATGAGTGACGTCAAAGTCATGTCATTCACTGTCGCTGTAATAATGCTATTACATGAGTAGTAAATAACTGTAGCCTAATACCGAACCGAACCGCGTTTTCTTTAACCGAACAGAACGAAAGTCATTCCGAACCCGAATCCGAGGTTTTTCGAAAAACCGAACCGAAACCGAACCGACATAAAACAATCTATTCCGCACATTCTACTTTCCAGCATTCAATTAAATATTGATCTTTACTCTAACGGCACTTTTACTAACGTCGCTTTTACAACGCCGCTAGTCGCTAACAAAGAATGTTTAACGAAAAGACGTATGTTCAGACTTGTAGCTTCAGCATTCCCTCAGCTATATTGTCTGAAATTTTTACTCAAATCGGTTGACATTTCTAAGAATTATACAAGAAAACAAATGTAATGGGTTGTTTTTTCTGAAATAGGGTGTATAATTGCCTTTGCACTTTAAAGGGTTCTTTCTTTCTTTCTTTCTTTCTTTCTTTCTTTCTTTCTTTCTGTCCTTCTTTCTTATTTGGGGTGACACACGCTTTCTTCGCATGCCAGCGCTGAGGCCTGCCTCACAGGCTGGCCCAATGCGCAACCCCAGGGAAGGGACTAGTGTAGTGTTGCGCGACACCACCAGGCTAAGCTGATGGTGTGTGTAGTGTATAGTTGTTGCGCGACCTCTCCTTTATAGAGAGGTGTGTAGGGCTAAGGGATGGATCGGGAGTGGAGAGACCTTGTGCCACGATATTTACCCTGCTCGGCTTATAACCACTGTTTCTCTGGCGGCTAATACCTACTGCATGATGGACGGCCATAGCTCATGCGCACCTCGCACCGTGGACCCCAGGGTCCAATTTAGCGGTGCGTGTGA